>Ga0118677_10007754_pt1 | contig 17568 bp, 15 predicted proteins | sample AliMusrvi5mmetaG_FD_86154 | JGI IMG/M metagenome (GOLD analysis project Ga0118677, IMG submission 86154) | reverse complement strand
AAATCAAGAAAAGATAAATTTAATTAAGCTGTTAATTTGGCAAATTGCTAAATTCTCGGCAACAAAACTATAGAACAGTAAAATAATTAAACAGTAAAACAATTAAACGCCTCAAACCCTTAAACCCCACATCTATGTAGCATCTTTACTTCATATCTTTTAAAATGTAAAACGGCTAAAAACTTCAGTGGCATTCACGTGCCCTTGATGGTTTTTGCAAAATATAAAGGGTATGAAAACACAAGATCATTTAGAAAACCGTGAGCAATTACGGCTTTTCAAGGCAGGGGACGCAAAGTTCATTAACACTATTTACAAGTGCTATTATCCAAAATTTGAATCTCATTTTGTTCGTCAGGGTTATGACCCCGATGATTTAAAGGAAGCCTATGATGATGCAATTTTTGATTTTTATAGAAGACTCAGAAAGAAGAAGAAATTTGTTCTGAGAAATCGCTTTGAAACATATTTGTTCAAAATGGCACACAACAAACTTGAGGATAATATTACAGAAAAAGAAAATTTGTTTGCCTATGATGATTCGTTGCTCTTCGGAACATTCTTTGAAGAGATCAATGCCAAAGATGAAAGACTGGCAGCTATTAAGAAATTTCAAGACAAACTTTTAAAAAAGTTAACTCCTTTTGATCGTAAGATCATCAAATATTTTTACGTAAAACATTACCATTGGGATTTCATTGCCAAGAAAACAGGGAAGAGTAAATATTATTTGAAGAACAGAAAAAGCAAAATCATTAAACAATTGAATGAATTTAAGCAGGAAGGTATGGATATAATTCGGGGAAGAAAGGCATCATAGAATTTTTATACGCACTCGTCGGGAGACAGAGCGCGAACATGAAGGCAAACGTCATGCGGAGTTTACTTTTGGTCGGATTACAAATCCTAATAGTAATTCGGAACGGATGAATTAAATCCGTTCCGGCGCGTTAATTAAATCTCAATTCCTTTTATCCAGCCCCCACATAAGTTTGTTGCGGATAGTGGAAAAGAAATTTTCCTTCTCGAGTCGAAGAAAATTTATTTTGAAGTTGGCGCGTGAAATGCAGAGTTCAATGGAATTATTCATCGTCAGTGTTCTTGAATCAAGGCTGACAAGTGAACGCTTGTTTCGTCCATCGGATATTTTAAGTTTTATTGAATACCTGTCGGGAATAACTATCGGACGCACGGTTAAATTATGCGTTGCAATAGGGGTGATGATAAAGTTTTCCGATTCGGGTGTGATGATGGGTCCACCACAACTTAGTGAATAGGCAGTGGAACCCGTTGGCGTTGCCACGATCAAACCGTCGGCCCAGTATGAATTGAGGAATTCATTGTTCACATAAGTGTTGATGGTGATCATTGATGAAGTATCTTTTTTCATCACCACCAGTTCATTTAATGCAAAATTAAGCTCCCCGAATAAAAGCTCTTTGGTTTCGAGTTTAAGCAAAGAGCGTTCCTCGAGAATGAATTTTTTTTGAAAGATCAGATCAATGGTTTCAATCACGTCTTCTTTAGCAATGCTTGACAAAAACCCCAGCCGTCCTGTGTTTATACCTATCACCGGTATGCCTGAATCCCTCACAAGGTTGATCGTATTGAGCATTGTGCCATCACCACCAATGCTGATGAGGTAATTGACTTTTCCTTTGATATCGCTGTAGCCATTGTATAAATGGGCTTCGGTGTTAAACTTCACTTTCTTTTTCAAAAACAAAGCGAATGGTTCGTAAATGTAAATTTTGCATTTTGCTTTTTCAAGTTTCAAAACCAGTTGTTGGATGGAACTGTCAAAACTCTCCGAAAATGATTTGCCGTATAATGCGATGTTCATTTTTTTTCGTTTAAAAAAATTAGAATTTCCAAGATACATATTTTTCAAATAGGGGCAACAAAATGAAGAAAAAATCCACCCTGCCCCATTTTATTTATTGAATATTCAATTCTCATAACCTTGTCATAGTATGTCACAAAATCAATACCCAGGCCGAAAGCATAGAGGAATGAATTTGTCAGATCATTATTTCCCGTTGTCTGCCGGTCGTTTACATAAGCTCCGTCGGCCAGCAAATTTAAATAAAGTGAATAATGCAGCAAACTGAATTTTTGTGTGGGAATAAATTTCAGCTTTATCACTTTTGTTGAAATCAGCTCATACTTAAGATTCGATTTCAGCAACGCATAATTCTGTCCGTTGACAACGTAATATTCATACGCCCTTGCATAATCATCACCAAAGCCAAGCCCCTTCTCAATAAAGTAAGGCTGAAAAGATGTTGTTGAAATTTTGGCATTCAATCCTCCTGCGAGATACCAGTGTTTATGCAGCTTCCAGAACTTTCTGACGGAAGTGTGGATGTGTGCAATGTCAACATTTTCGTTGGACAATATTCCAAAACCATCTTTCACAGCTTCCACGTCAAAGTAATATCCGTTGAGCGGATAAGATTTATCATCACGGTGGTCGCTCCTGAAGAGGTAATAAAATGTCAGGTACTGTACAATATTTTTCTTTGAAAAATCAGAATTCAGTTGAAGCAATGTGTCGGAAAAGTCATACCGGTTATAATTGATCTGAAAGGTGTGGGTGTTGAAAATATTCCTTCTGTAGGTAATGTTGAAGGTGCCGAAAATATTCTTTTGAACCAGGTGCTCTTCGTCTTTATAAAAAACCTGCTTGTTCTCATCGTTTTCATAGGCCACACTGTGATTGCCTGTAAACCCTGCAATGAAGCCAAGTCCCAGAGTTTTGTTTTTATTGATGTAGGGGATTTTGTATAACAGGCTGTATGTTTCATTAAAGCCATGGCGCAGTTGAATGATCAGCGATTCTTTTCGTCCCCTGAAATTATCCCATGTCAGGAAAAGACCATAATCAATTCTTCTCAGATCTTTGGTTTTCCACCACACATTAAAGTTACGGTCGCTAAGCTGAAAAAATGGGATTGGCCAGACATACCAGCGTTCAACAACGTTGATGAGGATATTTATTTTTGCCTTTGAAATTGAAAATGTGTCAATGGTCACAAAGTTGAACAGCGAAGTATTTAAAAGATTTTTTCTTGATTGTTCTAGGGTTTCATGCAGGTTTATGAAAGCTAAAGAATCACCTTCTTTAAATAAAAGTTCCCTGTAAATGATGTTGGCTTTTGTGATCTTATTTCCTGATAAAATTATTTTATTGACGATAATTTTTTCATGATTTTTTGAGGTGTCAATTAAAAAACTTCCTGTCTTATTCTGGTTATTGATTGCCGGAGATGCCTGTGAAATCAAGGCATTCAGACTGCAGCCAATAATTATGCAGGATAGAAAATTAAAGCACATGCTTAAATGTTCAGGTAATTCATCAGAGAATCGAATCTCTCTTTTAAAACGTCGTCATCTTCTTCTTCCGAAAACGTTGCAGTGACGCCGTATTTATATCTGTAGAGTGTTTGCAACACCGGCTGAATATCTATCTTGTTAAGCTTGATTGTAATTTCAATTTTGGTGGAATCGGGAAATGTGGTAACATATAAACCCAGTACCTTGGCGTCGTTCGACTCGACGATCTGGGCAATTTCCTGCAATGAATAATCATTGTTGTTTAATTCAAGAATGATGACACCGCCAGGGTTTTCAGCAGATGTCAGTCTTGAAAAATTATGAACGAGATCTGCAAGAGTGATCACACCGAGGTAATTATTCTTCCTGTCGAGAACAGGGAGCAACGTGAGTTTTTGAGAAGAAAAAAGACGGATTATTTCAAAAATATTCTGATCATGATAAATGAAAGGCCTTAGAAGGGAAAGGTTATGATTGCCCAAAGCTTCATCGGGGATGTTTAAATCTTCAATGTCAGCCTGAGATATCAGCCCGAGAAATTCTTCATTGTTGACAATGGGCAAATGAAAAACTTTTATGTCTTCCATTCTGTTCAAAGCATTTTGCCCCGTATCAGAAGTTTTCAATGGAATGATTGATGTTGAAATAAGATCTTTTGCTGTCATAGAAAGCCTTTAATCACTGTTGTCTAAAAACATTTATCAGCACAAACGTACTAAATTTTTTAGATTTGCAAATTAAATTACAATAGAATGACAAAATTAAGTGTAAATATTAATAAAATAGCAACGCTGCGAAATGCGCGCGGAGGCAATTTGCCGGATGTGGTGAAAGCCGCCATTGATTGCGAACGTTTCGGTGCGCAAGGCATCACTGTTCATCCGCGGCCTGACGAAAGACACATTAGATACAGCGACGTTGCCGATCTCAAAAAAGTTGTTACTACTGAATTCAATATTGAGGGATATCCTTCTGAAGGCTTCATCAAATTAGTGTGCGGTGTGAGGCCTGCACAGGTTACTCTTGTTCCTGATCCACCCGATGCAATCACTTCGAATGCCGGTTGGGACATTGTCAAAAATGAATCTTTTCTTAAAGATGTTGTTGCGGAGTTTAAAAAGTCCGGAATTCGTGTTTCAGTTTTTGTTGACACCGATTTGAACAATATTCGTCATGCCTATAGGATAGGCACTGACAGGGTGGAGCTATATACGGAAGACTATGCAAAACAATTTTCAGCAAACAAAGAAAAGGCAATTGCACCTTTTGTTGAAGCTGCAAATGCTATCAAAGATTCAGGTATTGGTTTGAATGCAGGACATGATCTTAATCTCGAAAACCTGAATTATTTTGCAAAAAATATTCCGGGTTTGATGGAGGTTTCAATTGGTCATGCTTTGATAAGTGATGCATTATACTTTGGACTGGAAAATACCATTCAAATGTATTTACGAAAGCTGGTGGTTTAAGATAGAAAGTGGGAAAGGTAACCAGGTTTGAGGTTTAAAAAAATTGGGAAGAGGTACTTCGAACTACAGCTTTATATCTTATGCCCGGTTCAGGATAGAACCATTTCTCTTTTTTATTCCCCCTTGTTATTAATCAAAAAATTTTGTTGTGGAATTATTTTTCAGAAAATATGGTGAAGGTAAACCGGTAATTATTCTTCATGGTTTGTATGGCATGTCGGATAACTGGAATACCATCGGGAAAAAAATAGCAGAGAAAAATTTCTGTGTGTTCATTCCCGATCAAAGAAATCATGGTGAATCCCCTCACAGCGCTGAATTCAGTTATGAAATTCTTGCAGGTGATCTGACTGATTTTATTCAGCAACATTCTATATCGGATCCAATAATTATTGGTCATTCTATGGGTGGAAAAGTTGCAATGACTTATGCAATGAACCACCCCGGCAGCATAGATAAATTAGTTGTTGTGGATATTGGCATAAAAAATTATGGACCTCATGAAGAAGAATTAGTGGATGCTTTAATATCTGTGAATATTGAAAACACATCATCCCGCAATGAAATTGAAAACCTGCTTTTGGATAAAATAAAAAGCATACGGGTAAGTCAATTGATGATGAAGAATGTGAAGCGCATTTCAGAAGGACATTTTGAATGGAAGCTGAATGTGAAAGCCATCAAAGAGAACTTTTCATTATTGTTTGCAGGCATAGAATCCGGCATGCAATATGATGGTGATGTTTTATTCATTCGTGGTGAGTTGTCAGATTACATAAAGGATGAAGATGTGCCTGGCATCCGGAAGCTTTTCAACAACGTAAAGATCCGCACAATCGAAGGAGCCTCTCATTGGGTTCATGCCGACAAGCCGGAAGAGTTTTTGAAATTGGTTCTGGAATTTATCAGCAATTAAAAAGCACATCAGTCAGTTTTCAGTGCTGATGATTTTTCCCCGGAGAATTACACACCTGCATTTTCAGCAGCTTCTTTTTCTTCAATTTTTTGTTTCCTGGTCTTGTAAACTTTCTTTGAAATGTAAATGCTCAGCTCAAATAAACCATACAATGGAATGCTGACCATGATCTGACTGAACACATCGGGAGGTGTGATGATAGCGGCAATGATAAGGATGATGACAATGATATACCTTCTTTGTTTGATGAGAAATTTTGGAGTGATAATACCGATTTTGGTGAGGAAATACACCAGCACCGGAAACTCAAACACCAGTCCTGTTGCAAAAGAAAGCGTTGTCACAGTGCTGATGTAGGAATCAAGAGTGATATAATTTTCGACAGCATAACTCACTTTATAACCACCCAAAAAATTTATTGCAAGTGGCACAATCAGGAAATAACTGAATAATACACCGGAGAGAAATAGTGAAGAAGTAACAAACACAAATCCCCTTGAATACCTTCTCTCTTTTTCATTTAATGCAGGCCTGATAAATCTCCAGAACTCGTAAAGAACATAGGGCACAGCCAGCACCAGTCCGGCAATCAGCGCTACCCATATAGAAATTGTCAACTGTCCGGCCATCTCGGTATTGATGATCTTCATTCCAAGATTGTGGTTACAGAAATATTCAATGTTGATCTTGTTCCCTAGCCAGCACAACAATTTGTTTGTAACAAAATCAGAATTTTTTGGAGCTAAAATGACATTCGTAAAAATAAATTCATTGAAAATAATCGCAAGTATAGCAAGCGCAATAATGACAATAATTGAGCGGATAAAATGCCATCTCAGGGATTCAAGGTGATCCCAGAATGACATCTCATCTCCTGTTTTTTTTTCTTTTTTTTTCTTTTTAAAAAACACTTTCGGCGCTCTGGATTATTATCAAAAAATTAGTAGTTTTCATGTTCAAAATTCATTGTCAATAATGGCAGGGAATTTTAATTTACTGATGAAAATTAGGAGAAACAAAAGTATGGTTTTTTCCTTTAGTGACTCTTTAACTGGAAATAAAAAAGCAAAGGAATGCATTGAAGATACTGATTGTCCACGTTAAAGTACTTAATAAATCAGGTGTCAAAGTTAAAATAAATCAAAAATTAATGAAAATGATCGGGCTTGTCAGACCGCTTTATTATCAATAAACTTTGCTAATAATGATTGAGCTTTTGCATTCATTGAAAAACCCTTTATCTGCATCCATAAATTGTGTTAAAAAATACACAATCAATTGCCACGTTATTCAAAGAGTTTATCAGAAGGAGGTATTCAGGTTTATCGGTTTACAAGCATGGATAAATACTCATCGTCTTCACTATGATCAATAATTCGAGCCTTCAAAAAACTATTCAATGTTAACATTGATTCAGAAAACATTTCAATTTAAAAATAGCATTTAAGATTGATTATGCATGACAGGAACGTTACCAAAATGAGCGATACAGTTGAAATGAAAAGTTTAAAATAATGGCTGTTATTCAATGTAGTTTTTCATAATCAACTTGACTCATAGAGCCTATGTTTGTAAAAATTGTTAATAAATTAACAAGTTTTCATTTTTATGTATAAAATTTGATTGGAGCAATGTACATTTGTGAAAAAATAAAAACATTCAAATTTAAAAAACATGGCAAAATTAAAAATCTTAGTCGTTGAGGACGAGAGCATCGTCGCTAAAGACATTCAAAATGGTTTAATTAAGTTGGGTTATGTTGTGCCCGCAATTGTAGCTTCCGGAGAAAAAGCCCTTGAAGAAATTGATCAGGCACGTCCTGACCTGGTTTTAATGGATATTATGCTGAAGGGTGAAATGACCGGTATTGAAGCAGCCAATATCATTCATGAAAGGTACGAAATTCCTGTTGTTTTCCTTTCTGCTTATGCTGATGATAATACCGTGGCAAGTGCTAAAATTGCTGAGCCTTATGGCTATGTTATTAAACCTTTTAAAGAAAAAGAATTGCAGACTACTATTGAAATGGCAATCTACAAACATGAAAAAGATATGCTCATTAAAAGAGAAAGAGATCTTTATCATTCAATAGTTGAGAACAAAGAATCAAAAGACAGCATTTTTGTGAGAGCTGATTTCCGCCTGAACAGAATTAAATTTGAAGATATTTACTTTGTTGAAGCATTGAAAGACTATGTCATCATCAATACTTCACAGAACATGTACACCACACATACTACAATGAAAGAAATGGTAAGAATTCTTCCTGTTAAGGATTTTGTAAGAATTCACCGTTCATTTATTGTTCGTCTTGACAAAATATTCTCTATAAAATATCCTGACCTGGTAATTGAAGGTAAAATGAAGGTTGTTCCTATCGGTGGATTATACCGCAAAGAACTTTATAGCAGGTTAAATCAAATTTAATTGGTTTTCATAAGTTTAGTTAAAAAAGGGAGGCGGAATTGCTTCCCTTTTTTTATTTATGGAAATGATTTCAGCCTTGTGTTTACAGCATTTTGCCGGATTACTTTTTATTTAAAATGAGACTTTTAAAACCCTGTTTAAATATTTTTTTGATAAATTTTTTGTTTGTCAGTAATTATATCTACTTTTGCAAATAATTTAATAAACGGGCAATCTTCAATAGTCAGTGATTGCTTGTATTTAATAAGGTAAAGAAAGTTCTTAAAGATATATTGCGGGGTGGAGCAGTGGTAGCTCGTCGGGCTCATAACCCGAAGGTCATAGGTTCGAGTCCTATCCCCGCTACTAATCAGAACCGGTGCATACCGGTTTTTTTATACCATTACTTTTATCTTTATAAAAAAAGGAATCCGTTATTATTCAGCTATTAAAAGGTGATTTGTCATTCCATTTTCCAATGACTACCAACATTGACAATGACCAATGACTAATGACCAATGACTGATGACACGAAGTAAATGACAATTATTAAATGACACACAAAGCAGGATTTGTAAATATTATCGGTTATCCAAATGTTGGAAAATCAACACTGATGAATGCACTTATCGGTGAGAAACTTTCAATCATCACCCCAAAGGCTCAAACAACACGCCACAGGATCATGGGAATTTTGAATGGCGAAGAATACCAGATTGTCTTTTCTGATACTCCTGGTATCCTTGAATCGCACTACAAGCTGCATGATTCAATGATGAAATTTGTTGAAAGTGCTTTTGAAGATGCTGATCTTTTTTTGCTGGTTGTGGAGGTGGAAGCAACATTCGACAATGTGGGTATTCTTGACAAACTGAATAAGACAAATGTTCCGGTCATTGTTCTGATAAATAAGATTGATATTTCCGAACAAGCATTGGTTGCTGCAAAATTGCAGGAGTGGCAACAGATCTTACCCAGGGCTGAGATCATCCCGGTTTCTGCATTAAAGAAATTTAACCTTGATAAAGTTTTAAATTCTATTTTGCTCTTGTTACCGGAAAACCCTCCTTATTTTTCAAAAGATGAACTTACTGACAAACCTGAAAAATTTTTCATTGCTGAGATAATCAGGGAAAAAATCTTTTTATACTATCAGCAGGAGATCCCATATTGTACGGAAGTAATGATTGAATCTTTAAAAGAGGAAGAGACAATTTTTAAGATACGGGCCATAATTTACGTTGCACGCGAATCTCAAAAAGGAATTATTATCGGACATCAGGGTGCGGCATTGAAAAAAGTTGGTACAATGGCACGCAAAGACATGGAAGCATTTCTGGAGAAAAAAGTTTTCCTCGAAATGTTTGTAAAGGTGAGTAAAGACTGGAGAGATAACGAAATTCAGTTGAAGAAATTCGGGTATATTTTTAATTGAAAAGTTAGATTTAAAGAAGTATGGGCAATATCGTAGCAATAGTTGGCAGACCTAATGTGGGGAAATCAACCTTTTTCAACAGGCTTGCTGAAACACGTCAGGCCATTGTTGATGCCACAAGCGGCGTTACCCGCGACAGGCATTATGCAAAGTCGGACTGGAACGGAAAAGAATTTTCAATAATTGATACCGGTGGTTATGTGATGGGATCTGATGATGTGTTTGAGGAAGAAATTCGCAAACAGGTTACGCTGGCGATAACTGAATCGAATGTCATTATTTTCATGGTTGACGTGAATGATGGCCTCACGGACATGGATAAAGATGTGGCGCATCTTTTACGTAAATCAGGTAAAAAGATTTTTCTTGTTGTAAATAAAGTTGACAACAATAACAAGATTCCGTCATCTTCCGAATTTTATAAACTTGGCCTGGGTGAACTTTATTGTATTTCTGCAATCAGTGGTTTTGGAACTGGTGAAATTCTTGATGAAATTGTAAAGGAATTTGATGACATAAGTGAAGATGTTGCTCCTGATTTGCCTAAGTTTGCTGTTGTTGGAAGACCAAATGCAGGCAAATCATCTCTCATCAATGCACTGCTGATGGAAGAACGGCACATGGTAACACCTATCCCCGGAACAACAAGAGATTCCATTTACACACGCTACAATCGTTTCGGCCTCGACTTCCTGCTTGTTGACACAGCCGGATTGAGGAAAAAAGCCAAGGTGCATGAGGATATTGAATTCTATTCAGTCATGCGCTCTATCAGGGCTATTGAAAACAGTGATGTTTGTTTGCTGATGGTTGATGCAACTGTTGGTTTTGAATCGCAGGATATGAACATTCTTCACCTGATTGAAAAAAACAGGAAAGGACTTGTGATCCTCGTGAACAAATGGGATATTGCTGAAAAGAGCACCAACACAGCCCGCGATTTTGAAGAGAATATCAAACGGCAAATGCAACCTTTTACTGATGTCCCTGTTATTTTTATTTCTGCAATTGAAAAACTGAGAATTTTAAAAGCCCTCGAGGTTGCAAATGTTGTTTACAATAACCGTATCAGAAAAATCACAACTTCGAAATTAAATGAAGTAATGCTTCCAATTGTAGCCGCTTATCCTCCTCCTGCCATTAAAGGGAAGTACATTAAAATAAAATACATCATGCAGCTCCCGACGCATGCACCAAGCTTTGCGTTTTTCTGCAATTTACCACACTGGGTGAGGGAACCCTATATGCGATTTGTTGAAAACAAACTCCGTGAAAACTTTGATTTCTCCGGAGTTCCTATACAGATTTTCTTCCGTCAAAAATAAAAAGTGGAAAGCACAATCAGAATAGATAAATGGCTTTGGGCTGTGCGTCTGTTTAAGACCCGCACTCTTGCATCTGATGCTTGCAGGGGTGGCAAAGTATCTCTCAACAATGCATCAGTAAAACCTTCCAAAGAAGTAAAACCGGGTGATGTTTTGCAAATGAGAATCGGTATTCTTACAAAGACAGTCAAAGTCACAGGGATCATTGCAAATCGCGTTTCGGCCAAGCTTGCCGTAAACTATGTTGAGGACCTCACACCCCCTGAAGAATATGAAAAACTCAAGTCAAATAAGGATGATTTCTTTGTGAAAAGAGACAGGGGAACAGGAAGACCAACCAAAAAGGACAGGCGAGAAATTGATAATACGTTCCCTGAATGGTAGAGACAAATGGCAATAGTCAATAGTCAATCGTCATTGGTCATTATAGACAGCAACCTTGAACTTTAAACCTCGAACTTTGAACAAATTCAAAAACCAACAAATTCTTCAATGATGAAAAAACAAATTCTCTTGATAGCTCTTCTTTCTTTTTTATCAGTATTCAGCTTTGCGCAGAATAAAAAAGTCAGCGGAAAAATCGTTGCTGCCATGCATCAGCAGGAAAAATCATGGAATAACGGCGATATTGACGGATATATGTCCTACTATTGGAATTCCGATTCACTGAAATTTATTGCAAAATCCGGTGTCACCTATGGATGGAAACCTGTTCTTGACCATTATAAAAAGGCATATCCTGACACTATCAAAATGGGCAAATTAACCTTCAGTGAGATCAGAGTGAAAAAACTTGGTTGCCATTATTTGATGATCACCGGCTCATGGAAAATCAACAGAGCAGCAGGAAATATAGGTGGTTATTATTCTTTAATATGGAGAAAGATCAAAGGGAAATGGCTTATCGTTGCTGACCATACCTCATAGAATCAAACCAGTGTAAGCTATTGCGTTACCGGAATGTGGTATGATTTAAGAAAATGGTCTTAGGATGCACTTACCATGCACATTCAAATCATGTCAAGGTCAATTGCTGTCAACCTAATACTTGACGCCTGTGGTGTCAGCTTTATCAAAATCTACCTCTTTCAGCAGTTTTCCGCTTTCATCATAGAACTTCCATACTCCAACTTTTTTCCCGGCTTTAAAAAGCCCATCATACCGCTTTGCACCGCTTTCGTAATAGGTGGTTCTTTTACCATCATCCAGACCATTGAGAAAGGTGCCTTCACTCCACTTATTCCCGTTGTTATAATAGTAAACCCAGTTCCCATCGCGTTTACTGTTTTTGAATTCACCTTCCATCTGTTTCTGCTTATCAGGATAGTAAGTAACTTCTTTCACCAGCTCTTTATTGGCGCCTTCACCCTCGTAATATTTTTCAACTTTAGGCGAGCCACCATCATAAGTTTCTTCAACAACTTTCTGTCTTTTATTGCATGAAACAATAATAAAAATTATAGCCAACAGGCAAGCGTATTTTTTCATATTCCTCGTTTTTTATACCGGCTTTTGACAACCTTTTTTATTATTTCTTCTTTGACTTGTAATCTTTATTCAAACCCTCGATCACTTCCTTTGTTATGTCGAGATTATCGTTTGCATATAAGATATCACTGTTTTTCGAGTAGCTGAGAATAAAATCGTAATTAAATTTAGAGTTGTATCTTTTCAGATAATTTGTAATGCTATCCTGCAGCATAGTTGACATCTTCACATTTTCGTCAGAGAGTTGTGAAGACAATTCCTCTTTCAAAGCCAGAAAATCTTCCTGTCCTTGTTTAAGGCTATTTTCAGTTTGCGTTGCCTGGGCAATGGTAGCGTAAGCGTTTGCCTTGAGTTTTTTCTGATATTCGCTATACTGAAATTCTAAAGCATTTTGTAATTTTTCAAGACTGTCTGTTGCTTTTTTTTGTTTTGCAGCCAGTGAATCTTTGATGGTTTTTACCATGTCATATTTTGCCATGATGGTGTCATTATTTATGTAAGCTATACTAACACCTGACTTGCTTCCTTTGGCGGCTTTGCCGGTTCCGCTGCATGATTTGCCAGTAAAATAAAGTACAAACAAAACTATCACACCCACAACAGCAATTATACTCAGTGTCAATTGCAGGCAGCATTTGCATTTTTTAGGTTCGCACTTTTTATTATCCGTTGTTTCTTTATGTTCCTCAACGGGAATTCTGTTCATGACAATGTCTTCGTTTTCCATAGTTTTAAATTAATGATTGCAAAATTAAATAAATTGATGATAGGTATAACTTAATTATTGCATTCTTATTATCCAAACAGGTAAATTTATTAATACCGGAAGCGCCAGTAGATTTGACAACCTCAAGAAAGCTGTGGATCCAAGATCCACACCATTGACCAATGACGGTTTTTTAAGAATTTCAAATTAAGAGTTGAGCAATGAATAACCTTTGTAATCAACGAAAATGAAATAGCTTGCAGTGGGTCTATATTTTCGAAAGGAATTTAAATTTTGAAATAATAAGTGCGCATGGTTTAGAACGGCCAATAATAGCATCTTAATTATAAGGTTGGCATAACCAAACAAACCCGAAATTTGAAGCCGTAACTAAAACTAATTTCCCATCTCCGACATGAATTTGATGCGCATCATACGCACTTCTTCTATGGAGAATGTGTTTTCGCCAAGTTCTTTGAGAGCATCATCCAGTGAATCGGAATCAGCATTGCGGAAATAATCAAAGATCTCTTCCTGATTGTCTTTATCAATCATTTCATTGATGTAATAATTGATGTCTATACGTGTGCCTGAAGCCACTATACTTTCAATTTCTGTGAGTAGTTCATCAAGTGTAAAACCCTTTGCAACTGCAATATCAGCAAGTGCAATTTTTCTGTCAATATTCTGGATGATGTAAACTTTTATGCCCGATTTGTTGACCACGGATTTTACCACCATGTCAATAGGCCGTTCAATTTCATTTTCCTCAACATATTTGGCGATGAGCTCACAAAAGGGCTTTCCGAATTTGGCAGCTTTGCCCGATCCGACGCCGGTTATCATCTTCAGTTCATCGAGTTTGATTGGGTACTGAATCGCCATATCTTCAAGGGAAGGATCCTGGAAAATAACATAAGGAGGAAGATTGCGTTTCTTGGCCATTTCCTTACGCAGATCTTTCAGAAGGGCAAATAAAATCTTATCAGTAGCGCTGGTCTTTTGTCCTCCGCTATTAAAAAATTCATCATCGGCTGTGTTTTCATAATCATGATCCAATGTCATCATCACTGAATAAGGATTATCAAGGAATTCCATTCCTTCATTACTGACCTTCAATAGTCCGTAATTATCAATATCTTTAAGCAAAAGACGTTCAATAAGTGTTTGCCTGATTACGGAATTCCAGAATTTTTCATCCTGGTCAGAACCTCTTCCAAAAACTTCGAGTTTATTATGTTTACAAGCTTTCAGTGTAGCCGAATTTTTCCCAATCAAAACATTGATCACATGTTTTGCTTTGAAAAGTTGTTTGACAGCAATCACCGTTTCGAGCAAGGTAGCAACATAATCTCTGGCTTCGAATTTTGATTTTGGATGCAGGCAATTATCACAGTTCTGACAGTTATCATGCGGAAAAACTTCACCGAAATAATGAAGCAATTGCTTGCGGCGACAAACTGCCGACTCGGCATACGATACTACTTCGAGCAACAAATGACCACCTATTTCCTGTTCGGCCACAGGTTTCCCTTTCATGAATTTCTCGAGCTTCTGAATATCGTCGTAATTGTAGAATGCAAGACAATTTCCTTCACCGTCATCTCTTCCCGCACGTCCGGTTTCCTGGTAATAACCTTCAAGACTTTTAGGTACATCATAGTGAATCACAAAACGAACATCGGGTTTGTCAATCCCCATACCAAAGGCAATAGTGGCAACAATTACATCCACTTCTTCCATCAGGAATTTATCCTGGTTCATTACTCTTACCGGGCCATCGAGTCCTGCATGATAGGGGAGGGCTTTGATCCCATTCACCACCAGTGTTTCGGCAAGCTCTTCAACTTTTTTGCGGCTAAGGCAGTAAATGATCCCCGATTTACCACTCATTGATTTCACATACTTGATCACCTCTTTATTTACATCATCACCTTTTGGCCTTACTTCATAGTAGAGGTTTGGTCTGTTGAATGATGATTTAAAAATTGAAGCATCCATCATGTTCAGGTTCTTCTGTATGTCAAGTTGCACCTTGGGTGTTGCTGTTGCTGTGAGTGCTATGATGGGAACTTTTTTCTCAATAGCTTCTATGATCGGTCTTAGCCTGCGGTATTCAGGACGAAAATCATGACCCCATTCCGATATACAATGTGCTTCATCAATGGCAAAGAAAGAAATGTTTATTTCTTTAAGAAAGTCAACATTGCTTTCTTTCGTTAATGACTCAGGAGCCAGATATAGCAGTTTGGTTTTACCTGTTGATAGATCTGATTTAACTTGTTCAATTTCCAGTTTAGATAAGGAGGAATTCATGAAATGTGCAATACCTTCGTCAGCTCCGAAATTCCTGATCGCATCAACCTGGTTTTTCATCAGCGAAATAAGTGGAGATACTACAATGGCTGTGCCTTTGCTGATTAATGCAGGTAACTGATAGCACATAGATTTGCCGCCTCCGGTAGGCATTATGACAAATGTATCTTTTTTGTCCAGAACATTTTTTATAATTGCTTCCTGATCCCCTTTAAAAGAATCAAATCCGAAAATCTTTTTCAATAACTCTTTTAGTGAACTGTCAACTTGCGACTCCATTTATTATTATCCTTTTTTAAACGTAATGACACAAATGTAAATAATTTTTTCGACTGTCATGCAAATTTAATTTTTCCCAATAATTTTAGCAACCATAAAATTAATAAAAAATCTTCACTTCTTGGTTGACGAATAAATATAAAAGCAGTTATCGGTATCAAATTATACTGTATTGAAAATTTTCAGCGTATTTTGAAAAATTAATCAAATTATTTTTTGGAACTAAAAACTTCCAAATACCATTTTGATACCTGACTTCTGACTCAGGTGTTTTCTCGCATTTTCTGAGTGATCAGATCTGACTTTAAATCAAAATGCATCGCACAATAATGAGTTTTCCTGTTTCTTCTTTATCTTACCTTATTTTATTTCGCAAAAATTTCTCAATTTCATTCTCCTCCACGATATATTCAATTTCCATTATCGAATCGGTTAAAAATTCTATTATTGCTTGCTAAAAAGTGAATTTTCCATTACTCCTTTTTTTGATTTTTATTGCGTAAATATTGGCTTTTCGAAGGGCAGGCAAAAAAATGACGAAGAAAATTGAGTTAAAATTGTTAATTATAGGTATTGTTTTTATAACTTCGCCGCTTCAAAATGGAGTTGTTTTTTAATTAACAGATAAAAGCGTTTTAAATCATTTATTTAAGATGATAGAAACACGGATGACACGGATTAGTACGGATAAATACAGATTTATTGGTGTCTATTTTCAATCAGGTCGCTGTAAGATCTGTCAACAATATTTGATTTATTGATGTCAAAAAATTTGCAGTACTTATCGCATTGTTCTTTTAATTCTTCAACAGATGGTACGCCAGTAGTTGCCCAACTCCATTTCAGATGTTTCATCGTTTTGTGACATCGTTGGAAATTGAAATGCTCAATAATCTCATCCACCATTGTGGCGTAACTGACTTTGGCGCAGTCGGTGTTTGGGTGGGGTTTACGCAACATACTCTCGTCGCTCATAACCTGCTGCGGGATCTGCCTGGACCGGGAATCTCCGTCGGTTGGCAGTGGGGAACACAGGAGACCAACTGCCGGACGAATGAGGTTCTCCACAATCACATTTACAACATCGGTCTGTTGCTGGCAGAGGCGAGCGGCTTGTACACCGTGGGACGCCAACCCGGTACGGTCATTCGTGAGAATGTCCTTCACGATCTTGACCACGGCCGACAGCCAGCCGTCGGGTTGTACTTTGACGAAGGCAGTCCCGACGGTTATTTGGTGGAAAGCAATCTGGTTTATGATACGGTTGGTCCGCTGGTTTCCGACAAGGCGTGGAACGCTTGGCGTATCAATAACCAATTCCGTGGTAATATTTTGGCGAGGAAGGGTGGTTTTCCGTCTGGCGTTGTTGGTGTCGGAATGTTGTTTAACAACGACAGCTATATCGATCGCCCGCATGAGCTGGCCTTGGACCCGACCAACCTGACCGTGGAGGCCTGGGTGAAGTTTCTGCGCTTCCCCACCGAGCCTGATCCCTGTGTCTGGATCATCAACAAAAACGGTGATGAACTGACCGATGGCAATTACGCCTTGGCGGTCAGTCATTGTAACGTCGGCGCCTACCTCAACATCGGCGGAGGCCGTGACAATTGTTACTTCACATGGAGCAGCGGCAATCCAATTTCATCGAATGGTTGGAACCATCTCGCCATGACCTACGATGGTCGGGACCTGAGGGTCTATTGTAATGGAGCTCTCGCCGGAGAGACAGCCGTTAGACGAGAGCCTTTAGACGTTAGCCGAGTCGGACGAGACGCGGTTCTCCGCAAACCCGACCGCGCCGTCCGGGATAATCCGGCAGCTTCCGAAGGTCTTCAGTCTCCAGTCTATAGTCTAAAGTCTTGCCGTGCCTTTACCCTGGTGGAATTAATGGC
>Ga0118677_10007753_pt1 | contig 17571 bp, 15 predicted proteins | sample AliMusrvi5mmetaG_FD_86154 | JGI IMG/M metagenome (GOLD analysis project Ga0118677, IMG submission 86154) | reverse complement strand
GTATTTATCTAGCTGTTTACGAAGCGCATCCACTGCTAAATCGACTGCTTCTTCGAAGGTTTTTGCCTGCTTTTTAGCAAAAAGATATTCATTAGCCGGGACAGACAATTTAATTTCAGCCACTTTATTCTCCTGATCTTCGTCTTTTTCCAATTTAAGAATCACTTCGGACCCGATAACTCCCTCAAAGAAAAGATCAAGTTTGCTAATCCGCTTTTCGCAAAAGTCGATCAGTTTCTGGTCGGCTTTGAAATGAACACTCTGTACTTTTACGTCCATAATTTTCCCTCCTTTAGTTTAAGCTCTTGGATGAGCCTGTTTGTAGACCTTTTTTAATTGTTCAAATGAGGTGTGCGTATAAACCTGCGTTGCCGCAAGATTTGCATGCCCCAACAACTCTTTGATTGCATTCAGATCTGCTCCCCTGTTCAGTAGATGGGTCGCATAACTGTGCCGCAAAATATGCGGACTTTTTTTATCGGTGGTTGTGACAAGTGATAATTGCCGCTTTACAATACGATAAATAAGTTTGGTGTAGGCGGGATCGCCGCTTCCGGTCAGAAAGAGAAGATTCTGTGCCTCCGGAAAAAGATTATTCCGTAATTCAAAATAACTTTTTAGCGTTTCTGCTATTTCGAGTGGAAATGGAACCAATCGCTCTTTATTTCGCTTTCCATGAACTTTTACAACTTTCTCAGCCAGATTCAGATCCGAAAACCGAATTTCCACGAGTTCAGACAGCCGTATTCCTGTACCATAGAATAGCGAAACAATCGCTTTGTCACGCCTGCCTTCAAAATCATCACCAAAAAACTGACCATCAAGTAACCGGTTTATCTCCTTCTCCTGGACAAATTCCGGCAGCTTTTTTGCCATTTTCGGCATAATAACCCGATCAGTAGGATTTTTGGAAATTACCCCCTCCCGCTGTAGAAACTTGAAAAATGATTTAAGCGTTGAGATCTTTCGATTGACACTTCTGGCTTTAGTCCCATTATTCATCAGTGAAACAATCCACTCCCGAACTAAATGGTGGTCAACTTCTTCCACATGAAAATCCTCAACCAGTTGCTTTCCAAACAAAACAAATTGGCCGAGGTCATTCTCGTAGGCGGTAATTGTATGAATAGAATACCGCTTTTCGTATTTAAGGTAGTTGAGAAAAAGTTCCAGATTCATCATTTCAGGCGAGAATCATTTCCGCACTCAAGATACGAAAAAAAAAAGCAGTTTCACCCAAAAAAATCGATCGGACCGATTTATTCTTCTGTCCGCTGTAAATCTTCGATATAGATCGCCTTTTTAATCTCAGTACGGCGAGTTATTGAGGGTTTTTCGAAAGCCTGACGCAGGCGAAGTTCCTTTACAACCCCTGTTTTTTCGATTTTTCTTTTGAAACGCTTTAAAGCCCTCTCAATGTTTTCGCCGTCTTTAACTGGAATAACAATCATACAATTCTTTGTTTTTATTTTATTAGAATAACTCTTTATTTCGGTCGGCAAAGCTATGCATTTTCTATAACTAATCAAACTATCGTGTTAAATAATTATAAAAATATGAACAGGTAATTGTTTGTAAACGTTACGGTGAAAATCTAAGATATGGAATTAATCTTTTCAGGGAATCGGAACCCAGAGCATCCGTAAGGTCTGCTGCAGACAAAAACTTCCCTTTCTTATCTCTCAGCCACACCAGTTTCCGGGCACTACGGTAACCGATATAAGGATGATGTCCCAAATCCTGAATCGTAGAAAAATTGATATTCAAAGTTTTAATAAGGGAGGCATCAACACTTAGAAAGGTAGAAACCAGGTTGAAATTCTCTTCCCTAAGCCCATAAACTTCTTTGATTTGGGAGAGTTGATAAAATCCCCCCAGAAGATTCCGATATCGTATGATCCGTGAGGCCAAAACTGTGCCAATACCAGGAATCTTTATTAAATTCATTGAATCAGTATTGTTTAACTCCAGGTTCACCGCTAAAGGCTTTACTTTTTTCTCATATTGCGGATGAAAAACGGAATCCCTCAGTGGACCTTTCCTTGTAAATATTGATGATTTTTCATCTGCCGGCTTATAAATCACCTTCATCGGTGCTGAAAACACAAGATACGGATCTAATCGTTCAAATATTTGGGGAGTCATGCCGTAGATCTTTCTTACCTCTTCCTTATCACGAAATCTCCCTCCGCGCCTCAGATATTTTATCCAGTTTGCAGTAAGCTTTTCCGGTAAGCCTATAGCGGTTAATACGGCAGAATCGACCCTGTTAGGATCAAAGCTTTCCAGATTAAACTCAGGCATTTTGGATACCTTAGGCTCCGTATTCTTCAAATAGGAGTTGACCTCACCTTCCCATGCCGAAAAATTGGTATTTTCTTTGGGCATCAATAAAGGGATCAGCATTCCAACAAGAATTAACAGAAAGATGATCAGAAGCAAAAGGATGATTCCTGAGCGCTCCTTACGCGAAAAGCTGAAAAGTTCCCGAATCCATCTGATTCTCATCGCGAAACCAGTTTGCAGTTAGAACCAAATATAACGAATTAAAATGGATATCCGATAGCAAAAGCAAAATTGATATTACTTTTCGTAAGAAGTACGTTCGCCGGTTTCCAACGGGAACCTTCGTCCAGCGATGGATCATGAAGCTTTATTCCAAGGTCAACCCGAATGATTACAAAAGAAAAATCGTATCTCAAACCGACCCCTGTGCCCACTGCAATCTCCTTATAAAATCGCGAAAAGGCAAATTCTGCTCCGGGACGATTATCCTTCAAAGACCAAATATTTCCTGCATCGACAAATAAAGCCCCCTCAAAGGGACCAAACATTGCAAAGCGATATTCGGCATTTGCCTCCAACTTTATATCACCTGATTGATTGGGAAATTCATTGGGACCTGCTTTGTAGGAACCTGGTCCAAGCGTGCGAACAGGCCAGGCCCTGATTCCATTGGCGCCTCCAGTGAAATATTTCCGTTCGAAAGGAACCTGATCTGAATTGCCAAATGGGACAGCTATACCCGAAAAACTCCTGATTACAAATGTGTTAAATTTATCAATTACAAACCCCTTACGATATTCAAAATCACTCTTTAGGTACTGCGCAAAAGGTGTCCCCAGAAAGTGGTATTTTAAACTCCCGATCGAATCGCTGCGGTAAAGCCTTCGTTCAAAGAGTTTGCTTGCACTATATAATAGGGTCCCCGACGTTTCAACTGAGGCCCGGATATAGCTGTAATTCGACTGTTTTTGAACATTTTGCGTCGTACGGGTATAGCTATAATTCCATGCAGAAATGGCATGATCAGTATAAGAACTTTTGATATAGAGGTTCTCAATTCGCGAAACAAAAGCCGAATCATAAGCAAACATCCTGACCATATTGAGATCGAGAATGTTAAACCGATGGGTGGTAATCTCGGAGGACTTCCATTGATATCCAAGGCTGGCACGAAGAATCGTTCTGGTATAATCAGGCCGGCGCTGGTAATTATAGGATAACCCCATCAGCGTCTGAGGGGCCGTATAGCGGAAAAAATAGTTCGTCTTTAAAGGGGCAAGAAACTTTGGCAATGTTATTTTGGTTTCGATTCCGGACTCATAGGAATGAAAACTTACAGCAGAATCACCCCTTCCATACTTTTGATTCTCGGTGGCCCCCCGCAAAATAACATCCAGCAATTCACCTCCCCCAAAAATATTTTTATGCTGGTATCCAAGATTTCCTGCGATTCCCAGATTACCAAGTGAGTTAGTTCCCTCTGCCGAAACTGAATATGACTGCCTTGTAGATGGTGAGAGCTGAATAATGCAATCGAGGGTTGGATTTCCAAGCGAATCCGGGATATTGGTTTCAACAAAACGAATATTGATCAGTTTGAATAGTCTCAAGGAAAACAGATCATTATAGGTTCGTTCCACCAGGCGAACGCTATAATATTTTTTATCCCCGATATGATTCATATTGGACAATAACTCAGGACGAAATTTCATCTTCCCACTGGATATAAAATATTGATTGCCAATTATAACCGTGTCGTTCTTAACCAACGGAAATTCACTTTTTTTCTCATCATGGAGTTGTTTATGTGACTCAAAGTCGGTATAAAAATAGAAGTTACGGAAGGTATACTGCTGATGATCCCTTTCGATGACGACCTCAGGATTCTCCGAAATATTTTCTTTTTCAACAACCAGCTTAAGGTCTACACCTCGCCCCCTTTTTGTTGTATCAGCTTCAAAATAGATCTCGTTTTTATTAGCCCGGTAAAATCCGTTATTTTGAAAATTATTCAGCACTCTTTTACTCTCACTTGCAAGCACATCGGTATCAAAACGACCATTGAGTTTAATCAATGATTTCAAGGAATCACCCCTGGTTATGGATTTTATTGAACCATCACGGATATCCGTAATATAAGATCTTATCTGATGAGGGTTATTGCCGGTAATCCGATAAGAAACTTCTGCTTTCTTATTTTTCTTTAATAGCACAGAATCGGTAATCCTTGCCTGGTAATATCCCTTATTATGCATAAAACGAATCAATTCACTCCTTGATTTCTCAGTCAGATTAGGGCTGTAAATAACAGGCGCTTCCCCAATTTTCTTAAACAATCCCTCCTCCCGATTAGGGCTCGAAAGGTTATACATACCAAGATGGAAGCGCCAAAACCCAAATATTTTTGTGTTCGGGCGCTGTTTTAAATAACTCTTTAGCTCCGCTTTTTTAAATAAATTATTGTCAACAATAATTTCAGATTTCACTAAAAGATATTGATCATCAGGAACATACCTTGTTGTCCGGCACGAGGCAAGCCCCATAGCAGCCCCAGCAACTATCACTATTCCAATCCTGTATAATGTTCGAAAAATCAAAATTCCTATCTTTTTAAAACTTAAACAAAGATAATTAACCTGACAAATTAAAAATGGATTATTTTTGGCTTGTTCTTAATTGATCCAATTCTGTGTTATCAAAAAATAAAATAAAGCTTCTGCGATCCCTCGATCAGAAAAAATACAGATCCGAAAGTGCTCTTTTTGTTGCTGAAGGGGAGAAACTTGTGTTTGATCTTCTCAATTCCGCAATTGAAATTTCCGGACTCTATTGCACCCCGAACCTTGTCAATGAGGTATTCAGACGGCTACCGGATATGAAGGTTGAGATTGTGACAAAAGAGGAACTTTCGAAGATTAGTTTTTTAAAGACAACTCCGGAAATCATCGCTGTATGCACAATCCCAAAATCAGAAATCGATTGGGATGAAATAACAGGGTCACTTTCAGTTTTTCTGGATGAGATTCAGGATCCAGGTAATCTGGGGACAATTGTAAGAGTTGCTGATTGGTTCGGAATTAAAAATCTCATCTGTTCTGAGGGCTGTGCCGATTTATATAATCCCAAGGTGATTCAGTCAACAATGGGCGCTTTTGCGCGTGTTAAAGTTCATTACGTTGAACTAAATGAGTTTTTAGGTCAGGCACACACAAGGAACATCCCTATTTACGGTACTTATCTGGAGGGTGAAAACCTCTATAAATGCGATTTAACCCCTACAGGAATAATTGTAATGGGCAATGAAGGGAATGGCATCTCAGCCGGTGCAGCCCGGTTTATTTCGACGAGGATTACTATTCCTTCATTTCCTCCAAACGCTGTCACCTCCGAATCTCTCAATGTTTCTATTGCCACTTCTGTCATTTGCGCCGAATTTCGAAGGCAGTTTATTTGTAGAGGTTAGCCAGGCTTTCGGCCACTCGTTCACCATCTACGGCCGAAGACATTATTCCCCCGGAATACCCGGAGCCTTCTCCGCAAGGGAACAGCCTTCTGATCTGAAGATGCTCCAGGGTCTGCATATCGCGCGGGATTCTTATTGGTGAAGAGGTTCTGGATTCAACACCAAGAACAATTGCTTCATTGGTCAGGTAACCTTTGGACTTCCTGCCAATAAGTTTAAAACCTTCCTGCAATCCAGATCCTATAAAGCGGGGTAACCATTCATGAAGCGGAGATTCGATTAATCCAGGCACGTAGGATGTCAGGGGTAAGTTTGCACTTCTTTTCCCATTTACAAAATCGGTGAGCCGTTGGGTAGGGGCATACTGCGTATTTCCGGCCATTCGAAAACATTGTTGTTCAAGCTCTTCCTGAAAACGGAGTCCGGCAAAAATAGCATCACCCCTTTTGCCTGCGGGAAGGTCTCCTGGCCGGATCTCGATGACTATTCCCGAATTGGCAAACCTGCCTCCCCTGTCAGAGGGTGACATTCCGTTTAGTACTAGTTCTCCCGGAGAGGTTGCAGCAGGGACGATCATTCCGCCTGGACACATGCAAAAGGAATAAACTCCGCGGTCATTAACCTGCTCCACAAAAGAGTAGGCAGCCGCTGGCAAATAGGCCCCCCTGCCTGTTCCGTGGTATTGAATCCGGTCGATTAATTCCTGCGGATGCTCCACCCTCACTCCCACTGCGAATGGCTTTGCTTCGAGCAGGACACCATTTTCGTGGAGCATCGTGTAAATATCGCGTGATGAATGGCCTGTTGCCAAAATAACGGCAATACCTTCCACTGTGGTTCCATCCCGAAGCATCACCCCCCGGGCCTCCTGATTACGAATAATTAATCGTGCTACACGCGAATTAAAATGGATCTCGCCCCCGGCATTAAGGATGCTGTTTCGGATTGCAACAATCACACGAGGGAGTACATTGGTGCCAATATGTGGGTGAGCGTCTATGAGTATTTCGTCCTGGGCGCCATGAAAATTGAGCACTTCAAGAATCTTTCGTACATCCCCCTTTTTCTTCGAACGGGTATAGAGCTTTCCATCCGAGAATGTGCCTGCTCCCCCTTCTCCAAACCCATAATTGGAATCAGGATTTATGATGTGTTCTCCATGAATAGCAGCAATATCCCGCTTCCGGTCGCTAACCGTTTTCCCGCGTTCAAATATAACCGGCTTAAAGCCCAGTTCAATCAGATGAAGCGCTGCAAACAAGCCGGCAGGCCCGGCTCCAACGATTATAACCTGTGACCCCTTAGAAACATCAGGATAAGAATATTGATGTTTCAAACCTTGAGGCTCCGGTTCATCGATAAACACATTGACACCCAGATTAAACTTAATATTCGAATTCCTCGCGTCAATTGACCTTCGGATAACCACAATCTGGTTTATTCGGGTGATTTCTGTTTTAAGGTTTTCGGATACTATTTTCTTCAGCAGCGACATGTCGTGTGCCTGTGCGGGTGATACCACCAGATTAAGTTCCCTGATCATTCAAAATAAAATATCAGTGTAAATATATTTGAGTTTATCTCCTTGAAAATATATCCGTAATAGGGGATATGATCCGGGCCAATATCGTGCCTGATCAGGTTGTTTAGACCGTATGAAAAACGGAATTCTGCGGTAAAGCGAAAGTATTCCAGATAGGAATCAAGACCAAGGGCAAGCTCTGCATATCCCCCGCCGCGCCTAAGGTGGACAACACTTTCGGATTTACTTTTATTTTCAAGATCCTGACGGTATGCAGCACCTGCGTAAATATAAGGTCTTAAATTCCGATGACGAAACCCTTTATACCTGATTCCCAAAGGCAAATCGACGTAGGCAGAGGGGGTGAAAAGATAAGTGATACTATCTCCCTGGGTTTCTGATGCATTTACGCCAATGAATTTAAAGTGCCTGTTTCCAAGTGACATCCCCGGTGTAAATCGGAGATCAAAATCCCGACCTAATCGCGCATTTATAACTCCACCAACCGTAAAGCCTGGCATAATCTGATAAACTTCAGCAGCATAACTGTATTTTCCACGATATTTATCAGCCAAAGTTGCAGGACTAAAATTCGGATTATTAAGAGCCATTTGCTGTTTAACAACCGGATTTTCGTGGATATCGTTAAAATTCGATAGTCTGTAATCCATTGTATTAACCCCCAAATAGAAACCAAAATGGAGTTTTCGGTCATCAAAATGGGTCAGGTTATCGAAACCCTTGCGTTGTCCAAAAGATGGAAGATTGCCTGCGACAAGCAGAAGCAAAAACGAATAGTATTTTAAGGTAGTGGCGTTCAAAACCAATTTATTTTATTCCTGTATAAATGGTTGCCACACCAAATGTTTGTCTGTTTTGGCTGGTCTCCGTAAACCCGCAGTTTTTTAATACGGTTAGAAATTCTTCTCCGTCAGGAAATTTCTCCACTGACTCTGGAAGGTAACGATAGGCCGAGTTATCTTTGGAAAATAGCCTGCCCAGGAATGGAAGTATATAAAAAGAATAAAAGGTATAAAGCTGTTTTACAGGAAAATAGGTGGGTTTTGAAAACTCCAGAATACAGACCATCCCTCCAGGTTTTAAAACCCTGTGAATCTCTTTAATCCCTTTTGGAAGGTCTTCAAAATTTCGCACTCCAAAAGCTACAGTTACGGCCCCAAAATATCCATCTGTAAATCCAAGCCCTTCGGCATCCCCTTTCTGCAACGTTATCCGTTTGCCCACCCCTAGTTTTTCAATTTTGGTTCTCCCAAAACTCAGCATCTCCTCCGAAATATCGACACCAACAATCTGCTTTGCAGCTGTCTTTAAAGCCTCAATAGCAAAATCACCAGTGCCTGTGGCCACATCCAGAATATTGGATGGAGCGTGCCTGATAAGTATTTTTATAGCCTTACGGCGCCATATTTTATCTATACCGAACGAGAGGAAATGATTCAGAAAATCATATTTGGGGGCTATATTATCGAACATCTCAGCCACCTGCTCCTTTTTCCCTTTGGCTGAATTGCTATACGGTGTTATAACTGTCATTATTAATTAATCTAAGTATTCGCCTACGATTCCCTTGTCAACGAAACCCAGAGATTGATCATCTATCCGGATTTCCCCCTTGGTCACATGGCCTAGTGTCATCACCGGAATGTTATGATCAAATAGGAAATCGACAAATTCATTTTCTTTATCTTCTTCAACAGAAACGACAATGCGTCCCATCCCCTCACCGAAGAGAAAGGCATCAGAACGAATTTCAGCATCTGTTGTAATATCAAAACCCAGCTCGTGTGGTAAGGCATCACGGAGGAGTGTAAAAAACAAACCTCCTATTCCAACAGGACTTGCCGAAACAACCAGTTTATTTTTGATTAATTCCTTGAGCGCCGCCATAAGCTTCTTTTCAAAAGCCAGGTTAAATGGCATCAACGGAGAATTTTTTATCTCATGAAAATGGTCAAGGTATTCAGAGGCATCAATGTTATTATATGACCGGCCAATTAGCAGAAGATTATGCCCCTTTTTCTTTATGCTTGGGGTAAGAACCTCATTCTGGTTTTTTAGCTTGCCAACCAGGCTGATGATTAATGTAGGTGGAATTGCTCCGACAAGGTTCACATTGTCATAAAATATCTTCCAGCTAGGGAATTGTAAATTAAAGACTGTTGCTGCAGCATTCAGACCTAACCGGGTAGCCATTACCATCTCTTCGGCAATAGGACTTGCAAAATCCACATTATTAATATAAGCACTCATCGCAATCGGTTCGGCACCACAACAAACAAGTCTCCTGACTGCTTTGGCAACAAGTATCTGGGCAGCAACAAACGGATCAACAGCTAAGCGTTTGTAGTCTGCATAGATCGTTTGTGAAAAACATTTCCCATCCTCATCAACCTGAAAAATTCCAGCTCCAATGAGGTCGTCCTTCCCAACTTGTTTGGAATCGATTGCTGCCGAGGCAAACTCATTGAAAATATTCACTGGTGACAGATGTGGAATTGCAATCATCGAATAGACGACATTACGCAAATTATCGGGTTCCGGGACCTGATCAATTGTGAATATTTTAGTTTCCGTTTCAGACATAGGTTTTAATTTTATTAAAAACTATACAAATTTAATGGTTTAAATTGAATGATGGCATTCCTGAACCCATTATCGGTCCGATTTTTATTATTTTAGCAGATCAAATAATATCGTTTCAATGAGAAAAATTGCATTAATTACAGGAGCCACTTCTGGAATCGGAAAGGCTACAGCCTTGATCCTTGCCGCAAACGGTTATGATTTAATTATCACTGGCCGTCGTGAAGAATTACTCAAAGATCTGACTTCTGAGATCATAAAAGATACAGGAGCAGCGGTTATCTCACTTTGTTTTGATATCCGCGATCTGAACCAGACTGATCTTGCAATAAAATCACTTTCGGGAAATTGGATCGCTATAGACCTTCTTATAAATAATGCCGGCCTGGCCGTTGGAATCGAACCAGTCCATGAAGGGGTGATTGATGACTGGGACAGGATGATCGATACAAATGTAAAGGGACTACTTTACATCTCCCGAATAATCTCTCCGGGAATGGTGGCCAGAGAATCGGGGCATATTATTAACATCTCCTCGATAGCCGGTCATGAAATATATCCCAACGGCGCTGCTTATTGCGGATCAAAACATGCGGTAAAAGCCATTACAAAGGCAATGCGGATGGAGCTGCTTCCCTATGGCATAAAAGTCAGTTCAATCAGCCCCGGAATGGTCAACACCGAGTTTTCATTGGTCCGCTTTAAAGGAGATCAGACCAGGGCCGACAATGTCTATAAAGGGTTGACACCCCTCTATGCCCCCGATATTGCGGAATCAATCCTGTTTATGGTGACCAGACCTCCTCACGTAAATATCGAAGACCTTGTGATTATGCCGACCGATCAGGCCAGCGCGCGAGACTACAGGCGCAGGTGATCGTTTAAAAGTTAATCTAATCATTGAAGGGAACCAGGAAAATTAAACCCAATTTAATAATTGTTAAATTGCGCCTGAAATTCGATTATGCTGCTAATTTTGCGAACTATTTTTTAAATCACGATGATTCATTTCAATTTTCTAACTAAAAAACATCCGGTCAACGAATATATCGTAATGATTTACCGTTTTATCCTGGTCATGTTTTTATATTCAGCAGGTCGGATACTCTTTTTGCTATTCAATACCTCAATGTTCCCAAATGTTGACTTCAGCTCATTTGTGAGAATTATGAGAGGTGGGGTGATGTTTGATACAAGTGCTGTATTATACCTTAACGCGCTTTATTTCCTCCTTTTTCTCCTCCCCTTTAACTTTAAATTTAACCCCTGGTATCAGCGTATGCTAAAATGGGTTTTCATGATCACCAACAGCATTGGGCTGGCATTTAATCATGTCGATATTATCTATTTCCGTTTCATCCTAAAAAGGACCACAGCTGATGTATTCGATATTATTCGCCATGACATTTCAAATTCAAGGCTTATTTTCAGCTTCTTTTATGATTTCTGGTACATCGCACTCATCTGGCTGTTTACAATTTGGTTGCTTGCGAAACTCTATTCAATAGTTGAACCTTCCGCTTCTTTTAGGGTAAAATCGTGGAAATATTGGGTTACATCAATGTTGTCGTTGGTTTTATTTGCCGGATTAAGCGTAGTCGGAATGCGCGGAGGATATATGCCAAGCACCAGACCCATTAGCATGAATAATGCAGGAAAATATGTCAATTCTCCAGAAGAGATGTCCCTGGTTCATAATACACCGTTTTGCATTCTGAGAACTCTGGGAAAGAAGTCGTTTAAGGTAATGAACTTCTACAAATCGGAGGAGGAGATAAATGCCATTTATAACCCTGTCAGGGTCCCGGACTCAACGGGTCCAATGAAGAAAGAAAATGTTGTTATAATTATTCTTGAAAGTTTCAGCCGGGAATTTGTAGGTTCCCTGAATAAAGATCTTTTTAACGGTCAATATAAAGGGTATACCCCATTTCTTGACTCATTGATCACCAAGAGTTTAGTATATCCAAATGCGTTTGCAAACGGACGGAAATCAATTGATGCAATTCCGTCAATTACGGCCAGCATCCCCGCTTTGGTATTGCCCTATGTGATTTCAGAACGATCGGGAAACAAAATTAACAGTCTTGCAAGTATCCTTGCGGCCGAAGGTTATCAAACCTCATTTTTTCATGGGGCTCCCAATGGATCAATGGGCTTTGATGCATTTGCAAAAATTGCTGGTTTCCAAAACTACCTGGGTAAGAACGAATACAATGATGACAAAGGGTTTGACGGAGTATGGGGAATTTGGGATGAGCCATTCTTTCAATTCTTTGCCGACAAAATTGGTAAAATGCAGGAACCGTTTTTGAATACCATCTTTTCGGTCTCATCACACCACCCTTTTAATGTTCCGGAGCAATATCGGGACAAGTTTCCTGAAGAAAATATCCCACTTCAAAAATGTATCCGTTACACCGATTTTGCGCTAAAACAGTTTTTTGCCAAAGCCTCCAAAATGCCATGGTTCAAGAATACGTTGTTTGTAATTACAGCTGATCACTGCGCCCAATCGGAATTAAAAGAGTATAAAACATCGGTGTTTAATTATGCCGTGCCACTTATTTTCTTCAAAGGCGATGGTAGTCTTTCAGGAAAAGACGGAGCGGTGGCCCAGCAAATTGACATTATGCCCACCGTTCTGGCCTATCTGAACTATTCAAAACCCTTTGTAGCCTTTGGAAACAACCTTATAAATCCAGCCTCTCAACGTTTTGCAATTAATTATATTGAGGACTCCTACCAGTTTCTTCTTGGAGATCACGCACTCTATTTTACAGACAACAAGCTGACCGGTATATTCAACCGGAAGGAGGACCCGAATCTGCGTATAAATCTATTGGGAACTGTTAATTTTGAAACTCAGGAAAAGCTCTTTAAAGCGATAATTCAGCAATTTAACAACAGAATGGCTCAGAATCGCCTTATAATTGGCTCTAAATAGGTCTGAAAGGAATGTGCTGTTTTTAACCTAATAAATAATGCCAGGTCCTAAAAAAAGTCTTTGTGTTTTTATACATTTCTCTGAAAAAGAGGATATTCCATACTATGTCACGGTATTTGTAAATGAATTGGCAAACTATTTCGACGAGGTTATCTTATCATCGAACCCGAAAACTTTAACTAAGATTCCCCCAATTTCAAAAAATGTTACGATTCAGTTTCAGGATAACAAGGGTTATGATTTCGGAAGGTTTTACAATACTTACAAGACAATTGACCCTGAAAAATACTTCAGGATAGCGTGTGTAAATGATAGTAATATCCTTATAAACAGCCTTGAACATGTATTAAATCCTGAAAATATTTCGGATTTTGATTTTTGGGGGCTCCTTGATTCCTACGAGAAACCCTGGTTTTTCAAATCACAAGACAATTACCATATCCAAAGTCATTTTTTAATTTTCAATCAAAAAGCAATAAATGCACTGGAAAAGTACTTTCAGCTCGTTGATATGGCCGAATTTCTCAGCGAAACGAACACCAAATTATTACGGCGCAAAGTAATTTGTCAGTGGGAAATTGGCATCAGTCAATTTATGAGATCAGAGGGATTTAAAATCGGTTATTATATTGATTGTAAAGAGTTAACAAATCTTTTTGAGATAAAGAATGATTCCAATATTTCGCATAAACTATTTGAAGAACTTCTTACTTATGGATACCCACTGATCAAGAAAAAGGTTATTTTCAACCAGAAAAGAGGGCTTGGAAGAAAGGGAGAACGCTGGAAGAGTCTGGTCAGGAAATATGGAAATTCGTCATGGGACCTGGAGCAATTAATCGATGAGCTGGAGCAATTAAAAAATGAGCATCAGGGTAAAACACGCCCGGGCTTATTCCATAAAATAATCCTACATTTGCAACGGAAGTTATTCAGATCAGTGCAGATCTCATGAAAATAACTATTTTAAATAATTGATATTGTGCTATTTGACTTCACAAAACGCTAGCAAATGCGAGACAGCGACAATTGCAAAATATACGTATTCCATTATAAAAATGGTGAACCTTTTCCAGATTCTCCAGGATACACGCATATACTTGCGGGAAAGGAAAACTACACCGGAGAGTCAAATTTAACCGGAGACAACAGTGGTGAAAATATCTCTGCTAAAAATCGTTATTATAGTGAATTAACCGGTATTTACTGGATTTATAAAAATCAGTCTCCTCAAATTGTGGGCACCTGTCATTACAGACGCTTTTTCACAGCAAAAGGTGAGCCGTTCATCTACAAACTAAAACGTTTTCTCTATTATTTTGGAGGGATGAACAAAGGGAGGCATGGTTTAATTTATACTTCGGATCTCAGCTTTTGGGAGAAACGCATTTTATCCTGCGAAAAGGCAACCTTGTTTTTAAATGATTTTGATGCTGTCATGCCAGAACCACGGAAATTAAGGCAAACGCTTGAAAAACATTACATTAAATATCACGATGCGAATGATTTGCAGTTACTCCGGACTATTATCGGTGAAAAAGCCCCTGAATATTTAAGTTCCTTTGAATCGACACTACATCAAAAAAAGCTTTACGCGAATAATATGATGGTGATGAAGGGCCTGGATTTTAACACGCTCTGCAATTGGCTGTTTATGATTTTATTTGAATTTGAGAGTCGGATTAATCTTGGAGATTATAACGATTACCAGCAACGGATCTTTGGATTTATCTCCGAAAGGCTGATTACAGTGTGGATTAATCATCACAATATGAAGGTGAAAGAGCTTCCGCTTATCTATTTTAAGAATCTAAAAAAACAGCCTTGAAAAATCTCGTAATTATAACTCCTGTCAAAGATTCTCTTAATACACTTCGTGAAACGATTCGCTCTGTATCGGAGCAGGCGGGTAATTTTGAGCATTATATTTTCGATGATTTCAGCTCTGTAGAAACACGAAAGTGGATTGATTCGAACTCCTCGAAATTTGGTTATCAGGTTATTGGACTGGAAAAATACACTTCAAAAAAATCCCCTAATTACAGAACCATTCTCTTAATGGCCAGAAAGTTGACATTAAGCAAAGATGCCCATTTGGTAGTTATTGAATCGGATGTTGTGGCTGGTCCAGAAACTCTCAATGGTCTTAACCGGTTGGCCGATGAATTGCCAGAAGCGGGAATGATTGGGTCTGTAACAGTTGGCGAGGATGGCAAAGTGAACTTCCCCTATCTTTATGCTTCAGATGATGGAAAATCAGGAACTTACTTATCTGAGCACAGCTTGAGTTTTTGTTGTACACTCCTGACAAACAGCTTTCTGCAGGCATTCGATTTTAATGAACTGCCTGAAACACTGGATTGGTTTGATGTACCGATCACAAGAAAATCGAGAGCATTGGGGTTTAAAAATTATATTTCAAAAGATCTCACCGTTTTACACCTACCGCACGGCAGTCGCCCCTGGAAAATGCTAAAATATAAAAATCCGGTTTTGTACTATTTCAAAAAGTATATCAACAGACGTGACCGGATCTGAAAAATGGGCAGAAAACCTATATAAGTTGCAGAAATACAATGTGAAATATATCTAAAGTCAGAAACGGAATTGGTCATTTTCCTATCTTACTTACAGTCTGTTTTCCGATCGCTTAATCAGGTTTTTAAACCACAATTTCCTCCGCTCTACCCTTTTTGTGTTCAGATCATGTTCACGCTCAATCGTTCGGAGTACTGTTGCCCCCTTTTCAGGCGATTCCCCGCTTAAAAGTGCATATTCCTGACCTATAACACTTAATGTATCCCTACCGGCTTCGAGCCGGCAAAAATTACCAAGTCCTTTTTCAAAACCTATCGAGCCAAATTGAAGACGGTTTAAATCCACAATATTGAATTGATAGGTTCCTTCAGTTTCGGTAATCAAGGTATTTCCCGGTGAATAATCAAGATGATAAATACCGTTTTTGTGCAATTTAAGATAGGTAAACCGTACCCATTGCCTTAAAATTTCATCACGCAATCCAGCTTCAAATTTCATTGCATCGCGCAGGGTATATTTATAATTGTGATGAAGTGAAATATAATAGCTGTTGGTAAGTAGTCCATTGTCGATAAAATCGATGAATCCAACTGCCTCTGGTGTAGGAATATTGAGCGAGAAGAATTTTCTTGCATTTATAAATGAACGGGCTGCCTTAGAATTTCTAAAATAGACATATACAATCCGGTTAACGAGGTTTGGAATTCTAAATGCTTTCACATTTAACTGATAATCTCCGACCCTGAAAACCTTTACTTCGTTCCGGGACTTAAATATTGTTTCGCCCGAACCGGCAAAATTTGCCTGCAATTGTTTAATCCACAACGATAACCCGACGAATTCGGGTGCAACTTCAAATTTTATTCTTTTGCTCATTCGAATTAAAAACCAGTTTGAAAGGTGACAAAGATAGGAGAGGTTATCTCAATCTCAAAAAAAAATACAATTCCGTTATTATATTTGCATAATGAAAACAAAACTGGTTGTACCATTAAGTATCCTTTTGATAACGCTTCTTCTGGTCAGGTGTAAGACATGCGACTGCGGATTTCAACCGCCAAAAGCCAAAAAACCGAATACCTGGATAAAGCGTTAAACATTTAATTAACGAAACCGTTTGCTAAGTTAACAATTTGTAAAGAACCATACATTCATGAACAATTTTGTTGATAATTTCAAATAATTAGTATTACTTTTGCGCTGAAATTTGAAGAAGGTTCTATTCATTCTATAATTCTCAAAACGAATAAATTATGTCTAAAATTAAGATTGGTATTAACGGTTTCGGTCGCATTGGCCGACTGGTTTTCAGAGCAGCTGTCGACAGAAGTGATGTTGAAGTAGTTGGAATTAACGACCTTATCGACGTTGATTACATGGCTTACATGCTTAAATATGATTCAACTCATGGTCGTTTTGCAGGAACTGTTTCTGTTGAAAACGGTTCATTGGTAGTGAACGGCAAAACAATCCGCGTTACCGCAGAGCGCAATCCTGCGGACCTTAAATGGGGCGATATTGAGGCTGAATACGTTGTGGAATCAACAGGTCTTTTCCTGGAAAAATCCAAATGTCAGGCACATCTTGACGCTGGTGCGAAAAAAGTAATTATGTCGGCTCCTTCCAAGGACGATACGCCTATGTTTGTAATGGGTGTTAACAATCTGAAGTACACTTCTGATATGAATTTCGTATCAAATGCATCCTGTACTACGAACTGTCTTGCTCCGATTGCAAAGGTTTTGAACGACAATTTTGGAATTGTTGAAGGTTTGATGACAACTGTTCATGCAACCACTGCAACTCAGAAAACTGTTGACGGTCCTTCAGCGAAAGACTGGCGTGGTGGACGCGGTGCTGGTCAAAACATCATCCCATCTTCTACCGGTGCAGCTAAAGCTGTTGGTAAAGTTATCCCTGAATTAAACGGAAAACTTACCGGTATGGCTTTCCGTGTACCAACTCCTGACGTTTCTGTTGTTGACTTAACCGTTCGTCTTGAAAAACCAGCTCCTTACAAAACAATCTGTGCAGTTATGAAAGCAGCTGCAGAAGGTGAATTAAAAGGTATCCTTGGATATACTGAAGATGAAGTTGTTTCAACTGACTTCCAGACTGACCCACGCACTTCGATCTTCGATGCAGGTGCAGGTATTGGTCTGAATGACCATTTTGTTAAGGTTGTTTCATGGTATGACAATGAGTGGGGTT
>Ga0118677_10007450_pt1 | contig 17575 bp, 8 predicted proteins | sample AliMusrvi5mmetaG_FD_86154 | JGI IMG/M metagenome (GOLD analysis project Ga0118677, IMG submission 86154) | reverse complement strand
GTGCTTACACTCCTTGGCAGCGGGCTGACCGTCAAGGAGGCGGGCAGCCGCATGGGGATCAGCGAGAAGACCGTCAAGGTCCATCGAGGCCGGGTGATGGAAAAAGCAGGTGTGCGATCGGTGGCGCAGCTGGTGCGGCTTTGCGCGAAAGCAGAACGCAGGATTTAGAATTTATCCTTCCTCCGTCCGGGGAGCAATCACGATATTTACCTGAATACCACGAGCCGGAAGAAACAACCTGTCCCGCGCCACTCGGAAATTGATGAACACCTGGCCCGGCACATTTTACGTTACCTTGGCTTGGAGTAACCGCAAGACATAGAAAGCTGTAAGCCGTGTCGTCAGTCTGCGCACTGCTGCAGAAGGCAGAAAACCTCTAAATGCTTATTTCAAGGGTGACCCTCGCCGCCCCCTTCAAGACCTCCCAGCGGCCCAGCTTGCGTCCGCCGGTGCGCAACAGTAATTTCGCGTCCCGCAATTTGGCGATTTGTTTTCGAACGGCACGATCGCCAATGTCGAGTTTTCTGCCAATCTGCCCCGCGGTAATTTCCGGATTCTCCGTCATCAATTCCAATATTGCCCCGGCGGTCTTACCGGAACTTTCTTTTAGGAACTTTCTTTTAGGAACTTTTTTTCCCGAACTTTTTTTCCCGAATGTTTTTCCGGGACCTGGCACAGTCCCGGCTTCTGTTTCCCTGGCATGCGATGGCCGGTTGAACGCAACGATGAATAGATTGCCGACTTCGCGAAAAACGACATCGGGGGCGTTTTTCAATATCAAAGGCATGCCGCGCCCCCAGGCCTCCATCATCTCGATGCGGCGGAACAGGTCGGCGATCAACGGATTGCGCCGCTGCGACACATATCCTTTGCGCAGATCGTCCAGCGTCAGGGATCCGTACAGCTTGCCTGGGTTGCGGATTTCGACGCGGTCCTTGAAAATCGCCACCTGCACATAGTCCGGGTCACGGTAGTCACGATGGCAAAAGGCGTTGATGATGGCTTCGCGCAGGGCCTCGGCCGAGATTTCCGGAACATCCACACGGTACAGGCCGTCAAGGCGCATGCCGATGTGAATATTCTTGAGGACATATTTCTGGGCTTCCTCGACCAGTTCCAGGATGTCGCCGTCAATATCGTGGCGGTCCAGGATGGTGGCGCTGTCCGTGGACGCAAAGACGGCGCAGCGCAGTTGCATCGGCGCCGCTTTGGCAAAAAACAGGGGTGCGGCGTTCAGCAGTTTCCCCTCTTTGAACAGGCCAAGCTTTTCGAGGGCATTGACGGGGGTGCCCCAATCAAGACCGGCGCGTTCAACAAAGCGCTTCAGCTTTCCCTCGTCAAGGTCGGCAACGTGCGCCCGGCATGGTTCATTGTCCCAGCACAGCCGGCCGCTGTTTTTGGCAAGGATCAGTTTTTCCAGTTCTTTGGCGCTCAGCTGCCGGTCTTCGTCGGCCACGCGCATATAGGCGCGGCCATGGGTATAATACGGCGTTTCCTGCCCGTTAAACGCAACTTTGATGCAGGCAACGTGGTCGACGGCCTCAAGCGTGATATGGGGATATATTTTGGGTTCGATATGCGCGGCAATGGATTGTGACACATCACGCAATGTCTTTTCGGTTGCGTCAAGCCCGGCCGCTTTACCGTCATTCCGGATGCCGAACCACAACTCGCCTTGTCCATGTTTGTTCAGAATGGCGGAAATGGAAATCAGTCCGGCATTGAGTTCCGCCAGGCTTCGCTTGAATTCCTTGGTTTCGGATTCTTTCATTTTACAACCTTGCCGGATATCCCGGCGCCGCAGTAATATTTATGCTCTGAATCCGCTTTTAAAGTCAAGCCGGGAAAGGCATGGGGAAATGGGGAAGGGTGGCGGCTCGGGTGGTGAAAGATGCATGACGCATTTTGCGGGGAGAATAATGCGGCGATCGGACAAAGAGCATTCAGCGATCAGGTCCGGATTTCTTGGATGAGCCGTCCGGAATGTGGGAGGCGACCTCCGGGCGCCGATATAAGCCGGAAAAGATTCACCACGAAGAGCACGAAGGACACGAAGGGGTGGAAAAGGAGTTTGATACATTGTCGAACCCTGTGATCGGATGCGCCATTGAGGTCCCCCGCGTGCTCGGACCTGGGTTGAAGGCTGGTATCAGGCGTTTCGTCCTGTAACCACTTCGTGATTTTCGTGCTCTTCGTGGTGAAAAGAATATGCCGGACCTCCAGCGAAGCGGGCCGTGCCCTGCACAGTTTCCGGGCGACGCGGGGTGGTGAATCTTGAATAGGTGCGGGTGAACTCTTATAGCGCGAGCCTTAAAGCGGGCGTTGCGCATCATGACCGGCGCGGAACACGGCGCGCCATGGGCGCGATTGCGGGAGCGGCTTCTTCGTGCTGCTCGGCATAAGCATCAAGGAGCCGCCTGATCATTGTTTGATACGGCGTGCCGTATCGCCGGGCGGTGGTCTTGAAAAACCGGATGCTTTTCCGGCTCAGCCCGATGGTCACTTTTGTGCTTTCCTCCCGGAAGGCCAATTGTTCCGGTCCGGGAAGGAAATCAGGGACGATCTTCAGCGCGCCAATGTGCTCATTTGTGTATTTGATGTTTTTCATATATTTTCTTCCCCTTGCGCCAGTATCCGGCGCCGATGATCCGGATCATGTCGGTCCGGTATGTGAAACGGACCGTCATAATGCCGTCTCCGGCCCTGCCAAAGCAATAAAACCTGGCTTCCGCCCCGCTGTGCGACAAGTCCTGCGCGATGACACGTTTCGGGTCTGCAAACGCATGCTGTGCATCGGCAAACGCGACCCCGTGCTTGCGCTGGTTTTCCCTGTCTTTCGCCGCGTCCCACTCGAACGTCGTCTTTGACATAAGAGGAACTTATCAGGCTCATCGGCCGGCGGCAATACAATAGTATGTATAATTATATGGTAAAAACAGCCGGATCGTCTTTCCGGGATTCACCACGGAAGGCGAAGGGGGTGATGAAGATGGCTGGGCCTCCCTGCCGGCTTGCCCGGCAGGAGGCAAAAGCTTGCTTCACCCGTGGCGCTCCGACTCCTGGAGGTCGGGACGCCACGGGGATCGCCGGAGCCTTAATCACCACGGAGGCGCTAGGAAAGGCTATTAGACTGTAGACTATTAGGCGGTTAGCCGGAGTCAAAAATCTTTCTGCTCGGAATGTGGGAGGCGACCTCCGGGCGCCGATATAAGACGGAAAATATTCACCACGAAGAGCACGAAGGACACGAAGGGGTGAAAAAGGAGTTTGATACATTGTCGAACCCTGCGATCGGATGCGCCATTGAGGTCCACCGTGTGCTCGGACCTGGGTTGAAGGCTGGTATCAGGCGTTTCGTCCTGTAACCACTTCGTGCTCTTCGTGGTGAAAAGTCTTATGCTGATTTTTCCGCGAAGCGCCCGGAAATGAATTTATGCAGGACGCTTGACATGAGCGTCTGGTAGGGAAGGCCATCCAATACAGCCCTTTTCTGGAGCAATTCCAGATCGCTTTGCGATATGCGTATGTTTACCCGTTTGTTTTTCTGGAAATGGGCTTTTGCATATTCCCGATAACGGGATATTTCACGCGTGACGTTGGGGACCGGTTTCATCCGGCCCTGCTCAAAGGCTTCAAGCATATCTTTTTCTTTTTTTTCAAGTTTCATTGCGGTGTCCTTTCAAATATTTCCTGGTGGCCTTTCGGCTCGGGATGATCGTTTTCAATTCAATCGCCTGCCCGGATTCGTCGAAAGGGACCAGGTGGATGTATCCGGCGCGGTTGACCACGAAGATCCGCTGGCCGGGATATCTGTCCTGATTTTCATTTTGAACCACATCCACCAGGTGGCCATTCATTATGCAATATACGATTTCATCAAATGAAACGCCTCTTTCCGTTATGAGCCGTGCGTTCTTGGAAGCATCCCATATGAACGGTTTATTCATTCTGCATGTATGTATTATATTGTGTGCCTTATGGCAACATATTATTTTTATCGTTCCCGGGCCTCCCTGTATAAGCCGGAAAAGATTCACCATGAAGCGCACGAAGAGCACGAAGGGGGTGGAAGTGGAGAACCCTGTGATCGGATGCGCCATTGAGGTCCACCGCGTGCTCGGACCTGGGTTGAAGGCTGGATCAGGCGTTTCGTCCTGTAACACTTCGTGATCTTTGTGCTCTTCGTGGTGAAAAGAATATGCCGGACCTCCAGCGCAGCGGGTGGTGCCCTGCACAGCTTCCGGGCGACGCGGGGTGGTTAATCTTATATCATTTCTGAACCTTTGCGACCTTTGCGACTTTGCGAGAAAAATCTTTTCCGGCTCTGGACCTAACTCAACGCCCGCATTCCGGCGCCGATTACGGGGTTCCGGGCCTCCCTGCCGGGTAAGCCGGCAGGGAGGCCCAGCCATCGGAATCACCCCTTCGTGTCCTTCGTGCTCTTCGTGGTGAATTTTTTCCGGCTTATCCGCCTCCCTGCGGTCCCGACTCTTTGAGGTCGGTGACCCCGCAGGAGGCAAAAGCTTGATTCACCCGTGAAGCAAGATTGCGGGGATTTTCCGAATTTCATCGTAATATTGTTCAAAAAACATATTATATATAAAAACCATCAAAATATATCGTAAATCGTTTAAATAGAATAAATTGCGACTGAAATGGCACACAAAATCGTTTTAGAAATTGTGTTAAATATATTCAACATGTTAATACGCAAGTGATTGCAAAGAAAATGATACGAAAATATTTCTAAAAATGTGTGCCATTGTGTGCCGTTGTGTGCCATAGTTCAGGTGCTTGGCCTCCCAGCCGGCTTGCCCCCATCCGTGCCATCCGTCTCATCCGTGGTTAAAACTCTTTCCTCCCTCATCCGCAATCCTGCAAATCCTGCTGTGCCCCGCATAGCTTCCGAGCGACGCGGGAGCTGCGCCCGGCGTAGCTTTTAGCGTAGCCAGGGTTCATCCATGTGAAATGTCTTTCATCCGGCTAATAGTCTAACCGACTACAGCCTGATAGCCTGTTTTATCATTCTGACTCCTGAATTCTGTCTCCTGCCTGCTTGTTCCGCCGCCCGATGTTCTCTCCCGCCAAACACAGACCCGCGTAAAAATACATTCTTCGCTCTTGGACTATACAACAGAAAACTAAGCATTTTTAGAGCATGTTTCACGGTAGTTCTGGTAAATTGTAAGTCTAGGATACGGTATTGGACAAACAGACAACGCTCGGATTTTGGTTTAGCGCAAGTAAAAAGTCACAAGGAGTTATGCTATGAAACGTGCTCTCTCTCTGTTGGTTTTGGTTGCCGGACTGGCGACACTTCTGCCCCTGGCCACGCAGGCGCAGACCATACGGTACGTCGATGTGAACAGTCCCGCAGGCGCGGGGGGAACCGGCGCGGATTGGTCCCATGCCTACACCAATCTGGACGCCGCGCTGGGGGCGTCGACGGTCGGCGGCGATTCCATCTATGTCGCGCAGGGCACCTATGTGCCGGCCACGACATTCGGCATGACAAACGGCGTATCCGTATATGGCGGCTTCAAGACCGGCGGCGAGGCGTTCGCCAACCGCAACTGGGCGACCAAGGTGACGACGCTCTCCGGCGATGTCGGCCGCAACGACACGCCCGGGGACTTTTTCAATAACCGCGGGGACAACCGTTCAAACGTGGTGTCGTTCATTGGAGTGGGTCTCAAGAATGGGTATGGCACGCTCCTCGACGGTTTCAAGATCCGTGGCGGCAACGGTGGCGCTGGCATCTATATTGGTGGTTGGGGTGGTCAAGGCGGCACCTTTGTCGTTTCCAACTGCTGGGTCACTGACAATAGCGCCCCCTCCGGCATGTCCGGCGGCGGTGTGGAGTGGACCTACGCCGCCGTCGCCACCGGAACGTTCGTCAACTGCGTCGTTACGACCAATTTTATACCCTTCTCCGGCGGCGGTTTTAGCTTTGACTACAACTACGGGAGTATGAGCCTCATAAACTGCACGGTCTATGGCAATGTCATCACCAACACCGCCAACAGCTCGCGCGGCTCCGGAATTTACGTTCAGGCCAAGGGCTCTTCGTTATTTTTTACGAACACCATTGTCTATGGCAACCTCGGCCCCGCGGGTGCGAAAAGGAACATGTTCTTTAGAAGCACCCCTGCCACAACCAAATCGGACTACTGCTTCTACACGGTAGACGGTGGCTCATATACCGCGGGAGCGCATGACGATAGGCTGGACGACCCGCTACTCAAAAACCCCGGCACCTTTGATTATCATCTGTCATCAGGGAGCCCCTGCAAGACGGCTGGGGTGGCCAACCCGGGCGTGCCGAAGGACTATGACGGCGTCACGCGTTCCCTGACCGCGCCGTCCGTCGGCGCCTATGAATGGCTTACCTACACGATCACGCCCGCGGCCGTCGTAAACGGGTCGATCTCACCCGCCACCCCGCAGACGGTGGACCCCGGTGGCAGCAAGGCTTTCACCATCACGCCGGACACCCACTACCATGTGCTCGACGTGCAGGTGGACGGTAGCTCCGTCCTGGGTTCCTGCAGCTTCAACAGTGGCGTGGCCACCTACACGTTCAACAGCGTCGCGGCCCCCCACACCATCAGTGTCACCTTCGCCCTCGACACCTACACGATCACGCCCTTGCACGGCCTAAACGGGTCGATCTCACCCGCCACCGCGCAGTCGGTGAATTGGAACGACAGCAAGCAGTTCACCATCACGCCCGACACCGGCTACCATGTGGACGACGTGCTGGTGGACGGCGGCTCCGTCCTGAGTTCCTGCAGCTTCGTCGGCACCGTGGCCACCTACACGTTCAACAGCGTCGCGGCCACCCACACCATCAACGCGACGTTCGCGATTGACGCCAACAATAAACACACGATCACCCTGGCATCGGTGCCGTCCGGCCTGCAGGTGACGGCCGACGGAAGCACGCAGCCGGCACCCTACGGCTTCGATCTTATCGAAGGCTCGCGCACGATCAGCGTGGACAGCCCGCAGGCGGCCGGCACTGGGACGCAGTATGTGTTTTCAGCCTGGTCGGACAGTGGCGCTCAGAGCCACAGCATCAATGTGACCGCGGATGCCACCAATACCGCCACCTTCACGAAACAGTACAGCTGGGCAAGCGTCTGCAAGTTGCTGGACAACACGCCGGGCGGCGGCACGGTCGATGTGGCTGATGGCTGGAAGAATGCCGGTGCGACGTTCACCGCCACGGCCACCGAGTCCGCTGGTTCCAAGTTTGTGCGTTGGGTGACCGTGCCGGGCGGCGTGGAGCTGGGCACATCGCCCGCGCTCGGCGTCACCATGGGCGGGCCGGTCAGCGTGGCGGCGGTGTTTGAGCCATCGTCCCTGATCACGGTGCAGAGCAGTCCGTCAGGTCGGGACCTTGTGGTGGACGGCATACCGGGCGGCGGCGTCTTCAACTGGGCCGAAGGCTCCATACACACGGCCGCGGTGGCGGTCGCGACCCAGTCGGGCGGGAGCGGCACGCAATTTGTGTGGCAGAGCTGGTCGCCCAGCGGCAGCCAGACCAATGTGATCACGGTCGGCACGCCCGATGTCACCTACACGGCGAATTTCAAGACCCAGTATTTGTGGACTTGGACGGCCAGCCCCGCCGCGGGCGGCAGCGTGACGCCGGCTTCCGGGGTGTGGTACGACGCGGGATCGACGCCCAGCGTTCAGGCGACTGCCGCCGGCGGCTATGCGTTCAAATGGTGGTCGGGCGGTCTGTCGGGAACGGACCCGAATCCGTCCGTCACGATGAACAGCGCGAAGACCGTTGTGGCCTGTTTCGGGGCTTCGGCGGTGGCCGGCGTGGTCTACGTGGATGCCGCCGCTCAGGGCGCGACCAAGGACGGCACCTCGTGGATCAAGGCGTACACCAAGCTGCAGGATGGCCTGACGGCGGCCACGGCGGGCAAGGAGATCTGGGTTGCCGCAGGCACCTACAAGCCGGGCACGCTGACCTCGGACCGCTTCACCATGAAGAGCGGCGTGGCGCTCTACGGCGGGTTCGGCGGCTATGAAAGCGCACGCAGCGAACGGAACTGGGCGAACAATGTGACGACCCTCTCGGGCGACCTTGGTGGCGACGACACCGCAAGCTGGGGCAACCGCAGCGACAATGTCACGAATGTGCTCTACGCCAGCAGTGTGACGGGCGTGGTCTTGGATGGGTTCACGGTCAAAGGTGGCTACAGCACGACGGCCAACGGCGGCGGTCTGTACGCCAGCGCGTCCGCCGTCACCGTGGCGAACTGCGTGTTCACGGACAACTGTGCCCTGAACGGCGGCGGCGCGTATTTGAACGCCACCCCGGCCACCATCGAGAGCTGCCAGTTCGTCAGCAATGGGACGCCCACCGCTGGCTTGGGCGGCGGTTTGTGGGCGCAGAGCTCTTCCGCTGGCGTATCGGGCACGATCCGGAACTCCGTATTCTACAACAACGTGTGCGGTGTTTACGGCTCCGGTGATGGGGGCGGGGCTTGGTTGAAGGACAACTCCTACACCCTCGTGAACTGCACGATCTACGGCAACTATGCCGGACGGCGCGGCGGCGGGCTCAAGCTGGGAAGCCAGGGCATCACCCCGGTGACCTTTACCGTGAAGAACTGCATCGTGCTGAACAACGCGATCGGGAATGGCGCTGGTCCGGATGTCTACACCCAGGCCGACAGTTCGACGGCGCAGACGCTGAACATGAGCTACTGCAACTGGGCGGGCGGGGGGACATTCGCCAACTCTGCAGCCACCGTGAACACCGCCAGCATGCAGGTGGGCACTCCGCTGTTCGTCAATGCCGCGGCCGGGGATTTTCACCTGCAATCAGGCAGCCCTTGTAAGGATGTCGCCACGAGTTCCGGTGCGCCGGGCACGGACTTGGACGGGCTGACCCGTCCCCAGGGGCCGGGTTATGACATTGGCGCATATGAATGGGACTATCCGGAGCGCACCATCACGCTGGCGACGGTGCCGTCCGGCCTGCAGGTCATTGCCGATGCGGATACGCAGACAGCGCCCCATGGCTTCTCGCTCTACGATGGATCGCACACGATCAACGTGGACAGCCCGCAGTCCGGCGGCGCCGGGGTCGAGTACCGCTTCAGCAACTGGTCGGACAGCCAGGCCCAGAGCCATGCCATCACGGTCTCCGCGCCGGCCAGCTACACGGCCACCTTCACGACGCATGATTACTGGCAGAGCGTCTGCAAGCTGGTGGACGATACGCCGGGCGGTGGCACCGTCAATGTGGCTGATGGATGGAAGGATGCGGGTGCGACGTTCACGGCCACGGCCAGCGCGGCCTACGGCTTCGATTTTGTCCGCTGGGTCACCGTCCCGGGCGGCGTGGAACTGGGCACATTGCCTGCGCTTGCTGTCACCATGAGCGCGCCGGTCAGCGTGGCGGCGGTGTTCCAGCAAAGGCCCGGGACGTCCCTGATCACGATCCAGAGCAGTCCGGCCGGCCGGGACCTTTTGGTGGACGGTACGCCGGGCGGCGGCATTTTCTGCTGGGATGAAGGCTCCATACACACAGCCACGGTGGCGGTCGCGACCCAGTCGGGCGGGTCCGGCACGCAATACGTGTACCAGAGCTGGTCGCCCAGCGGCAGCCAGACCAACGTGATCACGGTCGGCGTGCCCGATGCCGCCTACACGGCGAATTTCAAGACCCAGTACTTGTGGACTTGGACGGCCAGTCCTGCAGGCAGCGGCAGCGTGACGCCGGCTTCCGGGGTGTGGTACGACGCGGGATCGACGCCCGGCGTTCAGGCGACCGCCGGCGCGGGGAACGAGTTCAAGTGGTGGTCGGGTGATCTGTCGGGAACGGCAGCGAATCCGTCCGTCACGATGAACAGCGCGAAGACCGTTGTGGCCAGCTTCGGGGCTCCGGCTGCGGCCGGCGTGATTTATGTGGATGCCGCCGCGCAGGGGTCGCCCAAGGACGGCACCTCATGGGCCAAGGCGTACACCAACCTGCAGGACGGCCTGACAGCGGCGACGGCGGGCAAGGAAATCTGGGTTGCCGCAGGCACCTATAAGCCGGGCACGCTGACCTCGGCCCGCTTCACCATGAAGAGCGGCGTGGCGCTCTACGGCGGGTTCGGCGCCTGCGAAAGCGCGCGCAGCCAGCGCAGCTGGACGGGCAATGCGACGATCCTGTCCGGTGACGTGAATGGCAACGACACCGCGAACTGGGGCAACCGCAGCGACAATGTCACCAATGTGCTCTACGCCAACAACGTTAGCGGCGTGGTTGTGGATGGATTCACGGTCAGGGGCGGCTACAGCACGGGCACCACCGGCTACGGCGCGGGTATGTACGGCAACAATTCCACCGCCACCGTGGCAAACTGCGTGTTTGTGGACAACCATGCAGGCTACGCTGGCGGAGGGCTGTTCTTCGCCGGCGTGAATGCGACCGTCTATAACAGCAGTTTTGTCAGCAATTCCACGGTACAGGAGGGCGGCGGGATGATGGCGCAAAACGGCACCGCTGTCCCGACGGGCATGGTCTGGAACTGCGTGTTCACCGGCAACCGCTGCGAGGGGGACAGCAAGAGCGACGGCGGCGGGCTTTATCTGCTGAATTGCCAGTACAGCATCGGGAACTGCACGGTCTACAACAACTACACCGGGCGGCGCGGCGGCGGGATCAAGGTGGATGCCAATGGGTTCACGGTGGCTTACGTGATCAAGAACTGCATCCTGTGGAACAACCGCACCAGCTATAACGATCCGGCGCCGGCCGACAACTACGGCTGGCAACTGGCGGTCCAGCGTGAAAATTCAGCGGGGCTGACCCTGGACATGCGCAACTGCGACTGGGAACCCGGGACAAGCCAGCTCTACAACTACCAGGGCAACAACACGTTCACCGCGATGACAGAGGGTGATCCGTCGTTCGTCAGTACTGCCGCCGGGGACTTCCGCCTGACCTATGGCAGCCCCTGCATGGACACAGGAACCAGCGACGGTGCGCCCGCGACGGATATAGACGGCGTGCCCCGGCCGATAGGCGACGGCATCGATATGGGCGCCTATGAATGCACCGCCCGCAAGGTGACCGTGACGCCGACATCCGGCGCGGCGGTGACCTTCAACGGCCAGGCTATCACGCAGCCCACCGATGTGGTGGTGTATCCCGGCACGTACCAGGCCTCCTATGTGTCGCCGCAGGCGGCCGGCGCGACCACGCAGTATGTCTTCAGCGCATGGACGCTGGACGGCAGCGCCGCGGGTTCCGCGACGCCGTATGGCGTGACCGTCGGCACGGCCAACCGCACGCTGGACGCAACGTTCACGGCGCAGTACAAGCTGGCGCTGGCGCCCGGAGCCAACGGTTCGATCAGCGGCGGCGTGGACGGCGGCTGGTATGATGCCGGCAGGGAACTGAGTCTCTCTGGCAATCCGGGCCCCAACTATCTGTTTTCCGCATGGGGTGGTGCTTTGAGCGGCAACGTGAATCCGCAGTCCCTGATCATGAATGCGGCGAAGACGGTCAGCGCCACCTTCGTTTTTGCGGGGCCGACGGTGATCATGTTCCAGTAAGGATGTAAACGATGGCGGCAACGGGGTACGGCCGCAGGGTCATACCCCGTTTGCTTTTCAGGAGGTCGGGCAAGGGGAACAGAAAGAAGACAGCAAATTTTTCTCGCAAAGTCGCAAAGGGCGCAAAGAAAAAAGGTAACGACTCACCACGAAGAGCACGAAGGACACGAAGGGGTGGAATTGGCCAGGCTGGTATCAGGCGTTTCGTCCTGTAGCCACTTCGTGAGCTTCGTGCTCTTCGTGGTGAAAAGAATATGCCGGACCTCCGGCGAAGCGGGCCGTGAATCTTAAAGTTTGCGCCTTTGCGGGAAAATTCAGGTTCTGTACGAAAACGGATAGACATGTTTAATTTTCCTAACAGTCTAACAGCCTACAGACTAATAGCCTCCGTTGCCCTGCTGCTGGCGCTGCCCGCCGCGGTGCAGGCCCAGGATTTTGATTGCACGACAAATGATGACAACACGATCACCATTGCCGCGTACCTTGGTTCCGACGCGGAGGTTGTCATTCCCGGGATGATCGGCGGCCTGTGGGTCACCCGCATCGGGGACAGCGCGTTTGATTCCTCCGGCGTGACGGGCGTCACGATCCCCGACAGCGTCACCAACCTCGGGGACTATGCGTTCTCCAGCTGCGGCCTGACCAGCGTCAGCCTCCCCACCAATCTCACCAGCACTGGGATTTATGTGTTCGATTTCTGCACCAGCCTGACCAATGTCACGCTCCCCGGCAGCGTCACCAACATCGGCAACGGGGCGTTCTCCGGTTGCATCAGCCTGGAGGGCATCACGATTCCCGGCAGCGTCACGGCCATCGGGGACGGGGCGTTTTCCGGTAGCGGCCTTGCGGCTGTGGCGCTTCCCGACGGCCTCGCCACCATCGGGGACAGCGCGTTCTATTCCTGCACCAGCCTGACCAATGCCATCATCGGCAGCGGCGTCACCAACATCGGGGACTATGCGTTCAGCGACTGTGCCAGTCTGGCCGCTGTCGCGATCCCCGCCGGCGTCACTCGCATCGGGGCTGGGGCGTTTTCCGCCTGCGCCAGCCTGACGGGCGTCATCCTTCCCGACAGCCTCGCCAATGTCGGGGACTGGATGTTTTCGCACTGCGTCAACCTGGCCGGCATCACGATTGGCAACAGCGTGACCAACATCGGGTCCCGCGCGTTTGATTCCTGCACCAATATGACCGGCGTCACGATCGGCAACAGCGTGACCCATATCGGGAATTTTGCGTTCCACAGCTGCGCCCATCTGGACAGCATCATCATCCCCGGCAGTGTCACCAACCTCGGGGACAGCGTGTTCGCCTCCTGCAACAGCCTGACGGGCGTCTATTTTCTCGGCGACGCCCCCACTCCGGGGGACTCGATGTTTGCCGGCGCCAGCAATGTGACCGTCTATTACCTGTCGACGGCCTCGGGCTGGGTGGATACGTTTGGCGGGCGCACGACGGCGCTGTGGACCCCGCAGCCGCAGGTCAGCTTCAACCACACGATCAACAACAGCACGGTCACCATCACGGGTTACACCGGGTCCCTCGATGTGGTGGCCATCCCCCGGCTGATCGACGGCCTGTCGGTCACCCGCATCGGGGACAGCGCCTTCTATTCCTGCACCAACCTGACCGGGATCACGATTCCCGGCAGCGTCACCAACATCGGGTCCCGCGCGTTTGATTCCTGCACCCGCCTGACCAGCATCAATATTCCCGGCAGTGTCACCCGCATCGGCTTCGAGGCGTTCATCCGGTGCACCCGGCTGGACACGATCATGGTGGATGCGTCCAACGCTTTCTACAGCAGCGTGGACGGGGTCTTGTTTAATACGAATCAGGCCACGCTGATCCAGTGCCCCGAGGGCAAGGCCGGCAGCTACGCCATCCCCGGCACCGTCACGGCCATCGCCGGCAATGCGTTCTATTCCTGCACCAACCTCACCAGTGTCACGATGGGCGCCAATGTCACCACGATCGGAGCGGAGGCGTTCTATCAATGCATCCGCCTGCCCGGCATCACGATCCCCGCCGGCGTCACCAACATCGGGGAGCGGGCGTTCTATTCCTGCACCAGCCTGACGGGGATCACGGTCAATGCGGGCAATGCCTCCTACAGCAGCGTGGACGGGGTCCTGTTCAATTACGGGCGGACCACGCTCATCCAATGTCCGGCGGTCAAAGCCGGCAGCTACACGCTTCCCGCCAGCGTCACGAACATCGGTGAGGAAGCATTCGCCGGCACCCTGCTGGCCGGCGTCACGATTCCCGCCGGCGTCACCAGCATCGGGGTCGGGGCGTTCTATTCCTGCACCAGCCTGACGGGGATCACGGTCAATGCGTCCAACGCCTTCTATCGCAGCGTGGACGGGGTCTTGTTCGACTATGGCCAGACCACGCTCATTCAATTTCCGGGAGGCAAAGATGGAGGCTACGCAATTCCCGCCAGCGTCACCAGTATCGGGAATCGCGCATTCTTTCAATGTGCAAGCCTGACAGATGTTGCGATTCCCGTCAGCGTGACCAGCATCGGGGAGTATATGTTCGATTCCTGCACCAACCTGGGCAGCGTTACCATCGGCAGCAATGTCACCAGCCTTGCGGACCATGCGTTCTATAACTGCACTAGCTTGGCGGGCGTCTATTTCCGGGGTGATGTTCCCCCCGTTGTGGGTTCGTCGGTGTTCGACGGCGACGACTTTGCAACCATCTATTACTTGACCGGCGCGGCAGGTTGGGTTGAAACGTTGGGCGTGTTTGACGGTCGTCCGGTCGAGCTGTTCCCATACCAGTACACGGCCAATGCCGGCGCCATCACCATCACGGGGTATACAGGGTCTGCCGGCGTGTTGGCCATCCCCGACACGATCGATGGCCTGCCGGTCACCCTCATCGGGGACAATGCGTTCGACTCCTGCACCAGTTTGACCAATGTGATGATCCCCGGCAGCGTCACCAACATCGGGGGCTCCGCGTTCTATAACTGCACCCGCTTGGCCCGCGTCACGATCCCCGGCAGCGTCACCAGCGTCAGCGGCTATGCGTTCTACGGCTGCACCAACCTGGCCCGCATCACGATCCCCGCCGGTGTCGGCAGCATCGGGGAGCGGGCGTTCTATCATTGCACCAGCCTGACCAATGTCACGATTCCCGCCGGCGTCACCAGCATCGGGGACCGGGCGTTCAATTCCTGCTCCAACCTGGCCGCGATCACGGTGAATGCGTCCAACGCTTTCTACAGCAGCGTGGACGGGGTCTTGTTTAATGCGAATCAGGCCACGCTCATCCAGTGTCCCGGGGGCAAAGCCGGAAGCTACACTGTTCCGAATAGTGTCACCAACCTCGCGGAGTGGGCGTTTTCCGGTTGCACCCTGCTGGCCGGCGTCACAATTCCCGCCGGCGTCAGCAGCATCGGGAGCTATGCGTTTTCCGGCTGCACCCGCCTGGCAGATGTCTATTTTCTTGGCAAGCCGCCCGGTCTTGGGTCTTCGGTGTTCGCCGGGGCCGGCATTGCGACCGTCTATTATCTGCCGGGGCCCGTGATCACGGGTTGGGTCTCCCCGTTTGGCGGCCGCCCGGCGGTGCTACTGCCATACTACTATACAACCCAGGGCGGGGCGATCGCCCTCACGGGGTACGCCGGTTCCAACGGGGTGGTGGCAATCCCCGGCACAATCAACGGCCTGCCGGTCACCCGCATCGGGGATAATACGTTCTCCAACTGCACCAGTCTGACCGGCATCACGATTCCCGCCAGCGTCACCAATATCGGGAATGAGGCGTTCTATCATTGCACCCGTCTGGCCGGGATAACGGTGGATGCGTCCAACACTTTCTATATCGCGGTGGATGGGGTCCTGTTCGACATGAGCCTGGACACGCTCATCCAATACCCGGCCGTCAAACCCGGCAGCGATTACACGATCCCCGCCAGCGTCACCAACATCGGGGTCTGTGCCTTCTATTGCTGCACCAACCTGGGTGCGATCACGGTTAATGCGCTCAACAGCTCCTATCGCAGCGTGGACGGGGTCCTGTTCGACATGGGCCTGACCACGCTCATCCAATGTCCGGGCGGCAGGGCCGGCAGTTATGCCATTCCCGCCGGCGTGACCAATATCGGTGGCAGCGCGTTCGAATACTGCATCGGCCTGGCCAGCGTCACGGTCCCGGGCAGCGTCGTCCACATCGGGGACAATGGCTTTGCTTACTGCAGCGGCCTGGCCAGCGTCTATTTCCTCGGCAACGCCCCCGCACCGGGGGCCTCGGTGTTTGACGGCGCGAACAGCGCGACGGTCTACGCCCTGGCGTCCGCCAAGGACTGGGAGGAGACGTTTGGCGGCCGGCCGGTGGTGCGGATCGTGTACAATTTCACGTCCGGCAACGGTGCCGTCACCATCACGGCGTACATCGGCTCTGGCGGCGAGGTGGATATCCCCGGCCAGATCGACGGCGTGCCGGTCACCGGCATCGGCAGCAATGCCTTCTATGCCTGCACCAATGTGACCGGCGTGGTGATCCCCGCCAGCGTCACCAACATCGGCGACTATGCGTTCTTCGGCTGCACCGGCCTGACCAACGTCATGATCGGCGCCAATGTCGCCCGCATCGGCATCGGGGCGTTCGCCGGCTGCACCCGCCTGGCGGGGATTACGGTCGATGCGGGCAACGCCTTTTACAGCAGCCTGGACGGGGTCCTGTTCAACAAGGGCTGGACCACGCTCATCCAATACCCGGCGGGCAAGGCCGGCCGCTACACGCTCCCCGCCGGCGTCACCCGGATCGGGGACTATGCGTTTTACGGCTGCGCCGGCCTGGCCGGCCTCTATTTCCCGGGTAACGCCCCCGGCCTCGGCGTGTCCGTGTTTGACGGCGCCGGCAATGCGGTCTTCTATTGCTTGCCGGGGACCACGGGGTGGGGCGGCCCCTTTGGCGGGCGCACGGCCGTGCCGTGGGATCCGCAGGTCGGCGCGGCCGGCTTCGGCGTGCGGACGAACCAGTTCGGCTTCGCCATCACCGGCGCCAGCAACATGGTGGTTGTCGTGGAGGCCTGCACGAGCCTGGTCAATCACGCCTGGTCGCCGCTGCAGACCAACAGCCTCGGCGGCGGGTCGCTGTATTTCAGCGACTCCCAGTGGACCAACCATCCCGGCCGGTTCTATAACCTGCGCATGCCGTGAGGGTGCCCGGCTTGCAGCCGGGCAAAGCAGGGTTCAGGGTTCGGGGTTCAGGCAGGAGAAAACAATTTCTCGCCTTCTCATAGAAGGGCGCAAAGAAAAAAGGTAACTGCTATCAGGCGTTTCGTCCTGTAACCACTTCGTGAGCTTCGTGCTCTTCGTGGTGAAAAGAAGATGCCGGACCTCCGGCGAAGCGGGTCGTGCCCTGCACAGTTTCCGGGCGACGCGGGGTGGTGAATCTCTGAGCCTTTCTCACTCTTCCACCTCCACCAGCAAACCGTCTGATCAAATCCGATTTGATCGGACCTCTTCCGGTCTTTCTTCTCCGTGCCTCCGTGTCTCCAGCGAAGCGGGTGGTGAATCTTATATCTCTTAACCTTTCCACCTTTGCGTGAAAATCTCCGGCTCCGGCTGACAGTCTGACAGCCTGCAGTCTAATACCATTTGCGCTAGAGATTCGGTATATACTTGTGCAGCACGGCAATCATTCACCTTTGCCACGGACGGCACAGCGGCCGTCCCTCCAATGTAAAAGTCATGCCATTTGCTAAATTTTCTGGAGGGTTGGGCTCCGTCCCGACCGTTCTTTGACCGGTAACTTTATACTCAATCTCTAGCGCAAATGGTATAATAGCCTTTCCTGTTTCTCCGGTCAGGGGATCATTCACGGCACATGGATGAGTCGGTAGAAGCGTTGGGTGACGTCGGGCGGTGCGGGGGTGGTGGGGAAGCTGGCCGTGGCGGTGTCGGCGGTGAAGAGCGAGTCGAGCAGCCAGTCGTTGCTGGCCACGGTGCCGTTGTACTCCAGCCGGAACACGCTGCCGGAGCGG
>Ga0118677_10007022_pt1 | contig 17575 bp, 14 predicted proteins | sample AliMusrvi5mmetaG_FD_86154 | JGI IMG/M metagenome (GOLD analysis project Ga0118677, IMG submission 86154) | reverse complement strand
GTAGAGCACGGGTCCTACTGAGTCCATTAAATCTTCACTGGGCCGGAGTTGGGCTGCTGGCTCTGGTCATTCTCTATCTCCTGGTGCAGATGGGATTCCTATGGCAGACGGCAGGCCGCTACAACGCCGATGCAATCGCACAACAGCGTATCGAACTGAAGACCGCCGGAATCGCGGCGCAACCCCTCCGCGGACTCGATGCCAAGTTGGCGCGGGCCACACAGGATGCGGACCAATTCTCGCGGCAGCGGCTTCCCGTTTCCGACTCCCAGGTGGCCGCCGAGCTTGGCGCACTGACTAAAAAACAGGCCGTGCGCCTGACGCGGGCGCAGTACACACATACTCCGGTGCTTGTCGGTTCAGCCAACCAGATGACCGAAGTGCGCATTGACGCCACACTCAGCGGCGACTACCGCCCGCTCGTCCAGTTCATCAACTCCATCGAGCGCGACAAGCTCTTCTTCGTTATCAACACACAGACGCTCACCGGCCAGCAGAGCGGCACAGTAAACCTCAGGCTGGGCATGAAGACCTATGAGCAGAGAGATGCCGCTCAGGATCTGCCGTACGCTACGGGTGCGGCCGCGGGCGTTGCGGATGGAGGGCCCGGGCGATGAAAATTTCCAGCAACAGAGGCTCAGAAGACCGCATGAAGATCATCGCAGTGGTTGCCTTTGTCCTTATCGCCGCCACGCTCATTTACTTTGAGTACTTCTACACCGGTGCGCCTGCAACGCCTGCTCCTGCCGCCAGCGACATCAATCCGGCTCCGGTAGCCAATCCACCCTCTGGAGCCGCCGCCAGAACGGTAGGCACAACCTCTTCCGCGTTGGACCCAACCCTGCACATGGACGCAATGCTGGTCACCGAGTCGCTGGAATACTCCGGCAATGGCCGCAATATCTTCTCAGCAAACTCAGCGCCGCCAGAGACTGAATTCGCGTTTGCGTATGTTTCGCGTCGCCCGCTGCATCGGTCAGTATCTTCCACGCCTGTTCGATCCGCTGCGCGGCAGTCGCCGTAGGCGACAGGGACAAATCCGGAGCATCAAGTTCGCTTGCCGCCGCGTTGTTGGTCTTCGCCGCACTGCTCTGCGCCCGCCCCGCCGCATGCACCATGCAGGCGAGTGTGAGCAGAAGCAGCCCGTACCGCTTCCAGTTGAAGAGATTGGTTTGCATACGGTTCAAGGAAACTTTCATCGCTGTCTCCACGCTTCACTCCATCTAGTTCGATCTGCTAGTCCATCTGATGCCACTTACTGCGGTTGCATCGGCGCTCTATTCGACCTGGAATCCGTACTTCGTCGCCAGGGTTTGCATGTCCTTCCATTTTCCCGTCGAGATGGACGGAGCGGCTCCGCTGCCCGTTTGCACTGCACCGAAAACGCCATCCGGATTCTGGGTGCAAGCAGGCACAAATGCAGGCGCAAACGGCGTAGGCAGACTCGGCACTGCCGTCTGCGGCGAACTGAAGTTCAGGGCATAGGCCAGGTTGTTGATGTCGCTGCTGCCATCTCGCGGTGTCAGCGGAGCAAGGCCCCAGCGCCACTCAATCAGTTTCAGCACGGACGTGTGGTCATAGACCAGCGAACTGATCAGTGGATTCTGCGCGTTGCCTCGGCTGAACGGCGACGCGATGACAACGGGTAGGCGGAATCCGAGCAGCGTCTTGCCATTGACGATGTCCGTATCGATCGAGTTTGCTGCCATCGCGCGTGGCGGCGCGACGTGATCGAAGAATCCGCCCCACTCGTCGAAGTTGATGATCATCACCGTGCTGGACCACGCGGGTCCGCTGGCAACGGCCTCGAACAGGTCGTGCAAGAAGAGGTCGCCCTCACGAATGTCCGCGTGAGGATGGTCGTCATTGCCGGTCCCATCGTCCAGAACCGTGTAGAACGGGTCTACGAACGAAACCGCTGGCAGCGTGCCATTCGCCGCCTGCGTAAGGAATTCGCTGTGAAGTTTTGAAATCCCAAGATACTGCGCCGCCCACATCGTGAGGTAAGGAACATTGGAGTAATAGTAATTGTGGCTCACCCCAGCGGCTGCAAGCCGGTCGAAGATCGTCGGCAGCAAACTGATCGAAACGCTGTCGTCGATGCGGTCCGACTGGCCTGCGTACAGGAACATCCGGTTGGGGAAGGTTGGTCCAAGGATCGAGGCGAAGTAATGGTCGCAGGTTGTGAAGTTGCGAGCCAGTGCCGCATAGAAGGGAATGTCCGCCTCGCCGTAGTAGCCGATGCTGAAGACGTCATTCGATCCGGCACGCAGAAAGCCGTCCATCTTCCCGCTGTCGTAGGCCACGCGCGATCCAGTGTAGGTGTGGTCCGGGTCGTTATGCGGACAGCCAGTGAAGTCGCCGGAGAGAGCGTAGCTCGCATGCGATATGCCGTTGTTGTCCTTAAAGTTCAGCCCGGACTGTTGACCCACGGCATTCGGCAGCCAGCCCAGAAAGTGGTCGAAGCTGCGGTTCTCCATCGTAACCACAATTACATGCTCGATGCCCGAAGAGGCCGGCGCGGGTAAGCCCGAATACGTCGGCGGAGTGATTGAACCCGAAGGCGTAACATACGGCGCGCAGCCCAGCATCACCGATCCACTAGCCAGAAGCGCCTGCTTTGCAAAATCCCTGCGATTCAATCCCATGCCGCCACCTGAAAGACCCTGAATCGAACGCTTCGCCCTCGCCCGTTCATTTCTTAGATGCGCTATTAGTCCCGGAGCGGACAAGAATCGCGAAGCAATCCCGGAAGCGAAGGGCTAGCTCCGATCCTCTCTCGGAACTTGTGTCTGACCAGCCCCCGCTGCTTGCAACAGTCCATGGTGCTAGACTCATCCCGTCCGCAATCCACAGAGTCCCGGTCGCCTCTATGCTCTTCAAAGCCCGCAGCGCAGCCGTCTACGGCATCGACGCCCACATCATCGACGTGGAGGTCGACTTCTCCGGCGTCATCCTCAATAAGGAAGAGTTCTCTACCGTCGGCCTGCCCGACGCCGCCGTGCGCGAATCGCGCGACCGCGTCCGCTCCGCCATCAAGAACTCCGGCTTCGACATCCCTCCCACACGAATCACCATCAACCTCGCACCCGCAGACATTAAAAAAGAGGGCTCCGGCTTCGACCTTCCCATCGCCATCGGCATCCTCGGAGCCTACGGCGCGCTGCGCATCAAGGACATCTCCAACTTCCTGCTGGTCGGCGAACTGGGTCTCGACGGTACGTTGCGCGCGGTGCAGGGAATGCTTCCCATCGCCATCGCAGCGCGCGCCGCCGGCATCAAGAACCTCGTCATTCCCGCCTCCAACGCGCGCGAGGCTGCAGTCGTCGAAGGTGTAGACGTCTATCCCGTGCAGACTCTCACGGAGGTGCGCGAGTTGCTCAACTCCGCCTCCTTCGGCACCCTCAACGCCAAACCATTGCGCATCGAGGCCGCAAGCCTGCTGGAAGAACTACAGCACTTTCCCTACGACTTCAAGGACGTGCGCGGTCAACAAGTCGCCAAGCGCGCATTGGAAGTCGCCGCCGCCGGCGGTCACAACATCCTCATGATCGGGCCGCCCGGCTCCGGCAAGACCATGTTGGCCAAGCGCCTGCCGTCTATTCTCGCTCCCCTGCGGTTTGAAGAAGCGCTGGAGACCACCAAGATCCACTCCGTCGCCGGCGTACTGGACGCCGACCGCGGCCTGGTAACGCATCGTCCCTTCCGCTCGCCCCACCACACCATCTCCGATGCCGGACTGATTGGTGGCGGCATGATCCCGCGTCCCGGCGAGGTCTCGCTGGCCCACAACGGCCTGCTCTTCCTGGATGAGCTGCCGGAGTTCCCGCGCAATGTCCTTGAGGTTCTGCGCCAGCCGCTGGAAGATGGCATGGTGACCATCGCCCGCGCCGCAATGAGCCTCACCTTCCCAGCGCGATTCATGCTGGCCGCTGCCATGAACCCCTGTCCGTGCGGCTACTTCAACGATAAATCGCGCGAGTGCATGTGTACTCCGCCCATGATCCAGCGCTATGTCAGCAAGGTCTCCGGCCCACTACTCGACCGCATCGACATCCACATCGAGGTTCCCGCCGTGCAGTACAAGGAGCTGCGTGGAAGGGCCTCTGCCGAAGGCTCGGCAGAGATTCGCACCCGAGTTCTCGCCGCGCGCGAACGCCAGCATGCCCGCTTCGCCCTCCCGTTGAATGGCCAGCCCGAACGCGGCAAAGCCACAGCGAAGTCAACCGCCAAACCCATCTTCTCCAACTCGCAGATGAACACTCAACAGATTCGCACCTTCTGCGAACTCTCTCCCGACGCCGAGCGCCTGCTGGAGCGCGCCATGCAGCAGCAGGGACTTACCGCCCGCGCCCACGATCGCATCCTTAAGGTCGCGCGCACCATCGCAGACCTCGGCGGCGAGCCGGACATCGCCGTCAAACACATCGCCGAGGCCATCCAGTACCGCACTTTGGACCGTAGTTATTGGGCATAGTCAACGGTAACTGGGAAGGATTGCTGCTTATCTCCAATTTTTACAATCACTTCCCATTAATGGAATATTAATTGTGCCAACTTCCCAAAATAAGTATTGACTCGGGCCTATAGAACATTTATCTTTCTTTATGTAACAAGATGTCCACCCGGCCAGTCCCACAGATAGAGCTTTAGGCGGGTTTGAAGGCAAGACGATTCAACTAGGCTCTTGTTGTTTCGCAGGAGTGCAGCCTACTCCGAATTTGGATAAATATCGCTATTCATCTCAGAGCGCGGATAAACGTGCCGCACTCAAGCACTGCCTGAAGACGCAACTGAGCAATAGATAATTCAGATAGAACGCTGCCATCGCCCAAATCCTGGCATCTAATGGTTAGGGCCTGGCGATCTTAGTAGCCTAACTACAGTTGCACCAAGCTACTTGGATTCATCCATTTAGAGAGTTTTTTCATCGCGGGTCGCACTTGCGGTCCTACTAAAGTCGATGGCAGGCTCGACCGTATCAAGCCCTTCGCTACGACGAAACGAAAGGAAGTATTATGCGCTCAGACCTTATTTTTGGAGCACTCACTCACGTCACCAACCGCTACGAGCTCTGCCAGCTTGCCTCCAAGGCGACTCGCAAGTTGCACAAGCCCAACACGCGGCTGCAAGACACCACTAACGAAGTGCTCGACCGCTTCAAGGACACCATTCCCATGGAAGCTGCCTCTGAGACGAACATCGACAGCCTTCAGGAACGCCGCGCGGCATAACCCGCGCGGCCATGCCGCCCCTGCCTGCAAATGAAATAGACACCCTACTCTTTCCGCCCCCAAGCGTATAATTCATAGCATCCCGCAAATTGCCCCGTCACTCCGCACGGCCCCCTCTTCATTTCCAGACAAACCGTCCAGCGTATCCCCGGCAACTTCCCTCCTCAGAAACAAATCCCCCCGAAAATCCAGGTAAATTATGACAATTTCAGAACTTAAAGAGCACAATATCGCCGAGCTTACCAAGCTGGCCCGCGGCCTCGACATCGCCGGAACCAGCGGTCTGCGCAAGCAGGATCTCATCTTCAAGATCCTCCAGGCGCAGAGCGAAAAAGAGGGCCACATCTTCGCCGAGGGTGTCCTTGAGATACTTCCCGACGGCTACGGCTTCCTGCGCTCGCCCGACTACAACTACCTGCCCGGCCCAGACGATATCTACGTCTCGCCCTCGCAGATTCGCAAGTTCGATCTCAAGACCGGCGACACCATCAGCGGCAACGTCCGCCCGCCGCACGAGGGTGAGAAGTACTTCGCCCTGGTGAAGATCGAGGCCATCAACTTTGAGTCGCCCGAGGAGACGCGCAACAAAATTCTTTTCGACAACCTCACCCCGCTCTATCCCGAGGAACGCATCAAGATGGAGACCGACCGCGAGCACATGTCCGGCCGCGTCATGGATCTGCTCACCCCAGTCGGCAAGGGCCAGCGTGGCCTCATCGTCGCCCCGCCGCGCACCGGCAAAACCATGCTCCTCCAGTCCATCGCCAACTCCGTCACCACAAACCACCCCGAGGTCGTCCTTATTGTCCTGCTCATCGACGAGCGCCCCGAGGAGGTTACCGACATGCAGCGCTCGGTCAAGGGAGAGGTCATCAGCTCCACCTTCGACGAGCCCGCCGCCCGCCACGTTCAGGTCGCCGAAATGGTCATCGAGAAGGCAAAGCGGCTGGTCGAGCACAAACGCGACGTGGTCATCCTGCTGGATTCCATCACCCGCCTGGCGCGCGCCTACAACACCATCGTTCCTCCCTCCGGCAAAGTCCTCTCCGGCGGCGTCGATTCCAACGCACTGCAACGCCCCAAGCGATTCTTCGGCGCGGCCCGCAACATCGAGGAGGGCGGCAGCCTCACCATCATCGCCACGGCGCTGGTCGACACCGGCTCGCGCATGGACGAGGTCATCTTCGAGGAGTTCAAGGGAACCGGCAATATGGAGGTCATCCTCGATCGCAAACTCGTAGACAAACGCGTCTTCCCCGCCATCGACATTCAACGCTCCGGAACCCGCAAGGAAGAGCTGCTGATCCCGAAGGACGAGCTGCAGCGCACCTGGATTCTGCGCCGGGTCATCAACCCGCTCTCCCCGGTCGAAGCTATGGAGCTGCTCACCGACAAGCTCTCCAAGACCCGCAACAACCAGGAGTTCCTGCACAACATGAGCTCCATCTAAACAAGCCACCGAACTGGGTGCCCCATCCTTTGCAGCGTCATCGCAAAGGGTGGGAATTCGCGCTTCGCACGAATCATTAAACCCTACTGTCAAAATCCTCTCCACGCTGTAAAGTGGATGACGCGCACAAGTATGCGAATCCACGCATCCCGAATACGTGACTGGAAAGTTTGAGGGAGCAAACGGCCATGGGCAAATGGACACGACGCGATCTGGTAAAGACGGGGCTGGCTGCATCGGCCGGTATTATGACGGGCAAGGACCTGCTTGCCGAATCGCGTAGGGCAGACGCATCTCCAATCTTTGCGCAGATGGCCGCCAGTATTCCTGCGGCCAACCAGTCCAACACGCTGCGCGAGCGTCTGCTGCTGGACTTCGGCTGGCGTTTCGCGCTGGGCAATGCCAGCGACCCTGTCAAGGACTTCGGTTATGGCAAGCTGAACGGTTCGGGCCTCTTCGCCAAGGCGGGCCAGGTGGATGGGCCGGCCTCGCCGCGCTTCGACGCTTCGGCGTGGAGCAAGATCGACCTGCCACACGACTGGGCCATCGATCTGCCGTTCGTGAATAACCCCCCTCTTATTGGCCATGGTGCAAAGCCGCTGGGACGCGAGTTTCCCGAGACCAGCATTGGCTGGTACCGCCGCGAGTTCGTGTTGCCGGCCAGCGACGCGGGCCGCCGTATCTCGGTGGAGTTCGACGGTATCTTCCGCAACTCCACCGTCTTTTTCAACGGCTACTACATGGCCGAAAACATGAGTGGATACGCGCCGCTGAACCTGGATCTGACTGACTTCGCCAACTTCGGCAGCGCAGATGTGCCGCCAGGGGCGAGGCCGGGAACGCAGGCACCAGGCATGAATGTCCTGGTCGTCCGCGTGGATGCCACGCTCGACGAAGGCTGGTTCTACGAAGGCGCAGGCATCTATCGCCACGCATGGCTCACAAAAACCGTGCCCGTACATATCGCGCGTTGGGGCAACTATGTGCGCACGGAGTTCGCAAAAGCCACCGGAGTGGTTACAGGTTCCGATCCCGCGACCGTATTTGTATCCACTGAAGTTACCAATGAGAGCGATGTCGCGGTTTCAGGCCGTATCCATGCGGAGCTGCTGGACGCGGCGGGCAAGACAGTGGCCACGGCGGTCTCTGACCCAGCCTCGATTGCCTCCGGCGACTCGCACACCTTCGCCCTGCAAGCCACGGTAGCGAAACCGGCACTGTGGTCCTGCGAGTCACCCAATCTCTATCGTGCCGTCACCACCCTGCTGGTGGACGGCAAGGCGTTAGATCGCGACGATGCGAGCTTTGGCATCCGCACTTTAAAGTTCGATGCGGACAAGGGATTTCTGCTCAACGGCAAACAGGTCAAGATCAAAGGCACGTGCAATCATCAGGACCACGCAGGCGTGGGCGCGGCCATCCCAGACCGCATTCAGGAGTATCGCTTGAAGCTGTTGCAATGGTTCGGCTCCAACGCCTGCCGTACCTCGCACAATCCGCCGACGCCGGAGTTTCTGGATGCCTGCGACCGCATGGGAGTGATGGTGATGGACGAGACGCGCAGAATGTCTTCGGACCCGGAGGGGTTGAGCGAGTTGGAGCGGCTGATCAAGCGCGACCGCAACCATCCCAGCGTCATCATCTGGTCGCTGGGCAACGAAGAGTCCCAGCAGGGAACAGAGCGCGGCGCGCGCATTGTGAAGACCATGAGGACGCTGCAGCGCAAGCTCGATCCATCGCGTGTATCCACCGCGGCCATGAACGGCGGTTGGAGCGGCGTGGGCATCTCCACCGTGCTGGACGTGCAGGGATGCAACTACAGCGACAACCTGATCGACGACTATCACAAGCAGCATCCGCAGCATCCCATGATCGGCACCGAGACGGCCAGCACAGTGGCCACGCGCGGCATCTTCGCCAACGACACGACGCGCGGATACGTCAGCGCGTACGACACGGAGAAGCCGCGCTGGGGGAATACCGCCGAGGAGTGGTGGTCGTTCTACGACGAGCGAGAGTTCCTGGCCGGCGGATTTGCCTGGACCGGCCTCGACTATCGCGGCGAGCCTACCCCCTACGGATGGCCCTGCATCAGTTCGCACTTCGGCATCCTGGATACCTGCGGCTTTGCCAAGGACACCGCGTACTACTACAAGGCATGGTGGGGCGCTGAGCCTATGCTGCACATCCTTCCGCACTGGAACTGGGAGGGTCGCGAGGGCCAGGAGATTGAAGTATGGGCCTACTGCAACCAGGACAGTGTCGAACTCTTCTTTGATGGCACCAGTCTTGGATCGCAGCCCGTCAAGAAGAACGGACATCTGGTGTGGAAGGTGAAGTACACACCGGGAACGCTGATGGCGCAAGCCAGCAAGAACGGCAAAGTCGTGCTCACCGACAAGCGCGAAACAGCAGGACCTGCAACCCATGTTCTTGCTTCGGCTGACCGCACCAAGGTTACTGCCGACGGACAGGACCTTGCGGTGATCAACGTCGCAATTATGGATGCGCAGGGCAGGCTCGTGCCCACCGCCAACAACAAAGTGACCTGGACCGTGGCTGGTCCGGGCAGCCTGATCGGCGTCGGCAACGGCGACCCCAGTTGCCACGAGCCGGACCACGCAACCCAGCGCAGCGCATTCAACGGACTCTGCATGGCAATCGTGCAGGGCAAGCGTGGCCAGCCCGGCGCAATCGTCGTCACCGTTTCGGCAGACGGGCTGCAGCCGGCAACCGTCTCAGTGATCTCCCAGTCTGGCCCGTTGCCTCCGGTCGTACTATAGGGTCGTCGCACTGCATCCATGCTCCTCACGTCGCGTCCTGCGCGCGGCGGCGTTATCCTTTAAGGATCATGAAATTTCTGATGCGCTGTTTAGTGTTGCTTTGGCTGCTTGGGATGGGAGGAGCGCGGACGGCCCGCGCCATTGAGGTGAAGGTATCGGCGCAGGCCATGGAGCGCACTCTGCGCGCGCAGCTCTTCAATGGGCCAGAAGGCCGCTACTACATGCACGGAAGCGCAACCTCGCCCTGCTCCGCCTACGCCGAGGATCCTCACGTCACCTTCAAGGACGATCGCGTCGTAGTGCATGTCCGCACCCATTCCAAGCTGGGCAAGTCGCTGCACGGCACCTGCATCGGTGTCTCGCTCAGCACCGAATCGGAGGTCTCGGTCGTCCCCGAGGCCGAAGGCGAGTCGGTGGGCTTCCGCGATGCGAAGATCGTAAAAATCAGCGAGTCGAGTGAGCTGAACTTCCTGCTGGAGCCCTTTCTCAGCCGCAAGCTGCCCTCGCAGATGAAGCTGAACGCCGCCGACCTGATCCGCAAACTTCTCGCCCAGTCGCTTCCCTCCACCGGTTACACGCTCACGCTCGACTCTCTGAAGCTGCACTCCATGCAGGTGGACCACGACTCGCTGATCATCGATGTGGACGCGACGATGAGCATCGACTGAGGCGCGATCCTCCGCACGCCCCGCACACGCGCTCAAAATGAGCGGTCAATCCATGCACCTCTCGTTGCCCTGTGCAAATATTTTGATATTAATCATTGACACAGATTGGCTTAAGCACAATAATCCTCCTTAATCCAATAACTTAACCCTCCTGCAACACTGGGAGGCAACTTGTTATGTCGTACGCGAGGCATTATGAGTCACCGGGCCCTGGTATCTGCTGTAACGTCTACGAAGTCAGTCCTCAACGCATTCTTCCTCTTCACCCTGTTAGCCCTTCTCGCAGTACCCCTCACATTAAGAGCACAGACGGCCGGTGAAGGTTCCATCACGGGCACGGTAACGGACAGCTCTGGTGCGGTCATCGCCGGTGCCACGGTCACGGCCACCAACGCCGCCACCAATGTAGTTACCACGCGTACGTCGTCCTCCGCGGGTAGTTACACAATTGCGCCGATTCCTCCGGGAACCTATTCCGTTCAGATTGCGGCCAAGGGATTCAAGACCCTGCGCCAGGACAATCTAACTGTCAATGCGTTGGGGCAGTTGAGTTTCAACACTGCTCTTACCCTCGGCGAAGCGACAGAGACGGTCGTCGTCACAGCGGCTCCTCCGGTGCTGGATACCAGCAATGCCACCCTGGGAACCGTGATGGAGAACCAGACCTATACCAATCTGCCAATCCAGATGAATACTACACAGCGCGATCCCACGGCCTTTGCCACGCTGACTCCTGGAGCGCAGTCCTCCACGGGCCGTCTTCCGCTCGTAGGCGGCACAGGCAACTATCTGCAACAGCTCTATCTGGAAGGAATCCCTGCCGAGACCATCAACCAGCAGGGCGACAACCGGGTGGTCTCGTTGAACGTGGACCTGGACGCTGTCGACCAGTTCCAGATCGTCAGCAGCATCCCGCCCGTGGAGTATGCCGGTGCCGGCTCCATGAACTTCACCATGAAGTCGGGTGGCCTGAAGTATCACGGGCAAGCCTCGGACTATGTGCGCAATACCATCTTCGATGCATGGAGCTTTACCAATAAGTGGGTGCAGGCCGTGGGCGTCAACCCCGCCACCGGGGTCAACTATCCCACATGTAGCGCTGGCAGCAGCACAGCGACCGTCAACGGGCAGATTGTGACCTATGCGCCCAGGGCCGGTTGCCAGGCGAAGCCCTTCGAGCACCAGAATGAGATGTCGTTCTCGATTGGCGGCAAGGTGCCGCTTACCCACGACAAACTCTTCTTCTTCTTTGCCTACGACAAATTCCATGGCCGTCAGTTCGCTACCCCAGCGTTGAGCACCGTCGCAACAGCGTTGATGAGGACGGGCGACTTTACTGAACTCAGAGGCAATATCGGCACGGGTGGCGTGGTTGGCATCGCTGGCGATCCTTCCGCCGCAGGCGCTGACGCCGCCATCATCTACGATCCGACCTCGAACGCATGCAATTCGGGCGCTACGGTCTGCACCCGAACTCCCTTCCAGGGCTTGAAGAACGGCCTGCCAACTTTCAATGTCATCCCGTCCAGCTACATCTCTCCCATTGCCCAGGCGATGGAAGCGTTCCTGCCTGCACCGAGTTACTCGAATGTGATCTCGAACAACTACTTCGGCACCAGAGTGCAGGGTTTTGACAACCATGTCTATAACGTTCGCCTGGACTACGACCTTAGCGCGAAAAACCGGCTCTCGGCGGTTGCAGCGGTTGGCGTGGAGGCTTATGTCAATAACTTTGCGGCACCCTATTTCCCGTTGCCGTATGAGGGCGGAGATCTGGCCACCCTCTATCCCAAGCAGTTTGTCGTGGAAGACGTCTATACCGTCAACGCCAATGTGGTGAATCAGTTGAAGTACGGATTTACGCGCTTCTTCCAGGACATTCACAACTCCACCGATGGCGTCACCAAGTGGGACGCGCCGGCATTCGGCATCACCAATCTGCCGCCGGGTCTGGCCACCTCCACCTTCCCCGGAGCAGCCTTCAGCACCAACACCGCCATCGCCCCCAACCCCACAACGTGGACGGGCAACACCAGTGCAACCAGCACCCAGCCCACAACCCCGAGCTCCTATACCATTGTCGACAACCTGCTATGGACCAAAGGCAAGCACTCGTTGACCTTTGGCTTTACATATCAGTTCCTTCAGGTCAACGCACAGTTGCCGGCCACCTACAGTGGCGGCCTGTATCTCAACTACAACGCCATCTCTACGGCCAACTACAACGCCAACTCAAGCGCTCTGTCGTCCGCCAGCGGCTACGGATATGCCAGCTACCTGTTGGGTGCGGTGGGCGGAACACCGACTCTTGCCATTCAGCCCGTCCCCGAAATCGGTAGTCGATACAAGCCGTTCGCACCGTATATCTCGGACAACTTCAAGGTCACCCAAAAGCTGACCGTCGATATGGGCCTGCGTTGGGACTATCTGCCTCCCTACCATGAGGTAAACAACCACTTCAGCTTCCTCAATCCGAACCTTACCGGCATCACCGGCCAGCCTACGGGAGCCGTCGGCGCGCTCCAGTTCGCCGGAAACTACGGCGGAGCAGGCGTAGGCATCGGGGCAAAGACACCCATCAATACCTACTGGAAGAACTTCGGACCGCGTCTTGGTTTGGCCTATTCCATCGACGACAAGACGGTCCTCAGAGGCGGCGTTGGAATCGTCTATTCGTTTGGCGGAGGTTCCGGCGGCGGGCGCACCAGCAACGGCGGCTCGCTCGGCGCAGGTCAAACCCTGGGCTTTAACCTGACGGCAACAGCGCCTCCGGAACTCACCTCCGGGCTCGCCGCTGGGCCTTCCTTCTTCCTCAATAGCGGAACCTACTTCACCGGCATCGGCAAAGCAAATACCGCGATGTTTGGCGCGGGATACAACTATCCCACTCCCACCGCCATTACGGCTGCCTCGCAGCTATTGAATATGGGCAACTACCTCAACTCTGCCGGCGCAATCGTAACGGCTGGCAGCGTCGCCTACGCCGACCCGTATGTCTCGGACCGCGCGCCGGAGTTCACCTTCTACAACCTGGGCGTGGAGCGCAGCGTCACCAAGGATATGACCCTGTCCGTCAATTATGTCGGCAGCGAAAGCCATCGTGTCTTCGAGTACCAGGCCGGAACCAATTCCAACGGTTACTGGGTCAACCAGTTGAATCCCACCTACCTCGCCGCCTTGGGCAATGTTCTGGACAGCACCGGCACCAAGCCAATCCTGACCGCAGCGGCCACCTCGGCAAATATCGCCAAAGCGCAGACCGTGCTGCCCAGCATCACCATCCCAACCTTCTTCTCGACCGCGGCCAACGCGTTCCCATCCAGCACAGTAGTCACGCTGGCCCAGGGCCTGGTTGCCTTCCCGCAGTACAGCGCCGTCAGCGACGGCTGGGGTTCGAACGTACAGAACTTCAATTACAACTCGTTGCAGATCACTCTGTCGCAGCGTGAACGCCATGGCCTCACCTTCAACATCAACTACACCTTCTCCAAGAATATTGGAGACGACTCCACCTTCCGCAGCGGCTTCGACATCCCGGCAGCGGCGCTCTCCAATGGCGCGGGCGCTGCCGGCACCAGGTCATGGAAGCAGAACCGCATCGACCGTGCCTTGACCATCACCTCCCAACCGCAAGTGCTCAACGCATACGCTGTCTATAAGCTGCCCTTTGGCGCAAACCATCTAGGCGGAAATTCGCTCTGGATGCGCACACTCACCAGCGGATGGCTGGTCTCCGGCACCTACCAGTACTTCTCCGGCCTGCCGGTGGTCGTCACCTGGAGCGGCGGATGCGCCAACGCTGCTCCCAACGCGGGTACCTGCATGCCGGATCTCAATACCGCATCGCCTGACTTAGGCAGCCATAACGCCCGCATCAACGGGAGCTATGGGACCGGGCCGAACGGAACCATTGCCAGCAACCTCGGCCTCGCCGGCGGCACCCAAATCAAATACATCGACTACAACGCATTCAGAATCCCAGCCGATGTCTCTGCCGTCACCGGACAGACAACCCACCAGTATCTCATCGGCAATGCTCCCCGCACCGCCGCGCTTGGCCTCAGGGCGCCTGGTTCGGAGATCATCAATGCGTCCGTGCGCCGTTCCTTCCCCATACGCGAGGGCATGTCGCTCACCTTCGAAGCGGATTGCCTGAATGTGTGGAATAAGGTGGTCTTCTCCGCGCCCGGTGGTGGCTGGTCCGCCACGGCAGCGCAAACGTCGAGCTCCTTTGGCGAGGTCACCGGAATAGCCTCCAACCCCGGCCCACGCGACTGGCAGTTTGCCGGACACTTCAACTTCTAACCGCTTCCAACGTTCCACTGGCCGCCACATTCCCAGGAGTGTGGCGGCTTTGCTTTGCGCGAACGGCAACAGAATGTGGCACCCTTGAAGCATGACACTTGACCCAATCCAGATTCGCGTCCTCGGCGCATTGATCGAAAAAGAGATTGCCACGCCGGAGAACTACCCGCTCTCGCTGAATGCGCTGGTGAATGCCTGCAACCAGCGTTCCAGCCGCGATCCCGTGCTGAACCTCACGGAAGAAGAGGTGCGTCAGGCGCTTCGCACGCTCGAAGACGACGACCTGGTGGCTGTGGACCACTCCAGCCGCGTGGAAAAGTACGAGCACCGTATCCGCACCGTGCTGGACCTGCGCCGCGACGAGACGGCGCTTCTCTGCCTGCTCTTTCTGCGCGGCCCGCAGACTCCCGGCGAGCTGCGCTCCCGCGCCGACCGCCTCTACAACTTCGACGGCCTCGACGCGGTAGAGAGCACGCTGACACGAATGACCACTGTGCCTGACCCTGCATCCGGCCCTGATCCTGCATCTGGAAAGCAAACCAATATACGACCGCTGGCTGTGATGCTGCCGCGCCAGCCCGGATCGCGCGAACCGCGTTACGCACATCTTCTCGGCGGGCCGGTGGAGTCTGCGGCGCGGGATTCCGGTTCCGAGAGGCGCGGTGTTGCTTCCATGGAACAGGGCTCGGGGACGATGCTTGCTGCTCGCGTGGCCGAGTTGGAGGCGGAGGTTGCGGCGCTGCGCTCGGCGGTTGCGCGGATCGAGGATCGGCTGGAGTCGTCCAGCAACGGCAACTGATGACCGCTAGCAGTGACAAGTCTGGCTCGCGGCTTGTGTCTGGCGTTGGTTCGGGCATGGTACCCCCCCTGGGTATCGATTGGTACATGATCTTCCAAACAAACCACTTACCTGCTATCGAATTTTCAAGATCTTGAAAGCAAAGGAGATGATTTGCAAGATCTTCAAAACGCTGGAGTTATGGTTTCTTTGGAGCTTTAGGAGACACAAGCCTATTGCTGGTGGATTCTGTCTCGATCTGTCTTTAATTATACGCGGGGTGTCAAGTGGGCGAAGTGGGGAATTGCGGAGTTGTAGGCGAAGGCGAGCGAGCAGCCGTCGTGCAGTTAAATTCAGACTGAACGCCAACTAGCAATTTCCACGGAAGTTTGCCGCCCCACACGCTGGCGGATTTATACTGCGCGGCATGGGACAGGTGCGTGAACTGCTACGCGTAAGACCGTGGGGGCTGCCCCAGTCGCGCATGTTAGCGAGGGAGATTGGCAACTACAAGCCATCGTTGCGCGCGCTACTGGCCGAACTCTTCGGCGATGAGGTTGCCATACGCAAGCGTGCAGCCGATGTAGCGCGGCGCATCACGGATGAGGATGCGGCACCGCTTCAGCACTACGCCGACGAGCTGGCCGGACTGCTTGAGTCGCTGCCAATCGAGGAAAAGCAGACGCGCTGGCACCTAGCTCTGGTGGTCTCACGCGTCGCGCACACGCAGGCGCAGCGGTTGCGCGCGGCTCGTATCATGTCTTTAATGACTGATGATGAGAGCAACGCCGTTCGCTGTGCCGCGATGGAGGGCATGGCAACCCTGGCGCTCAGCGAGCCTTCGCTGCGAACAGAGGCCGAGGCGCTGGTCGAGCAGTATCTGTGGAATGGAACCCCCGCCATGAAGGCCCGCGCCCGGCACATGCTGAAGAGACTCACGCGGAAGTATGCTGAGAGCTGAGCAGAGGGTGTCCGATGAAGAAATGGTCTATTACGAGCGCTGCCGCCGATTACGAAGCGTTTTGGGACAAAGTGGAAAATGACGGGCCACTGATTCTGAGGCGTCGTGGGGTGGACTTCGTGTTCGCTAAGCGGGCCGATCTCGAGGCGCGGATAGGCAAGGACTATAAGATTGCGCCAGGGAACACGTACGATTTCCCGGACTACGTTGCTAAGCCGCGCGCACTTTGAGGGGCTGGATTTAGAGTTGGGACATTTGAAATCCCACCCATACGCGGCGCATATAAGTAGATCACCCGGCAGATGTATGATCATTTCACTATCCGAAGGGATTGCTCATGATATACGACCCAGCTTTGGGACAAAAGCAGATACTTGGCCCCTTACTCGATGCTTTGCGCAATCTCGGTGGATCCGGTACGCCAACCGAAGTGACTAATCAAGTCGCATCGGAGTTGAATGTTCCTGCGGAAGTGCTCGATGAGACCCTTCCTAGTGGTGAGGGTAGGTTTCGGAATAGTGTGCGTTGGGCTCGCTATTCTCTGGACAAGCAAGGGTATCTGGAGTCCAAAGGAGGCAAATGGAATCTGACCCCAAAGGGCTTGGAATCGCACTTGGACTTACAGCACGCCAAGGAAATCATTAAGGATTCCGTCTCTTCTACAAAGAAAAATGGATCGATTGGAGCCGAAGACACTGCGCCTAAGGCAGGAGCATCAATCGACGACGTGCCACCTCCCGACGAAGGTTATCGTACTCACATGCTTGATTTACTCAATAAATTAGAGCCAACACAAGGCTTCCAGGTATTTATTAGAGACTTACTCAGAAAGATGGGTTTCGAAGAAGCCGAGAGCACAGGAAAAAGTGGAGATGGTGGAATTGATGGTTTTGCAATTTGGCGTGAGAACGATCTAATCCCCATTAGAACGCTGTTTCAATGTAAACGGTACGCAGGAAATCCTATTTCAGCGGGCGAGATCAGAAACTTCCGCGGCGCTTTGGTAGGCAAATTTGCCAGAGGCATATTCTTTACAACAGGAGTCTTTACCAAAGCTGCGCAAGAAGAGGCTAGAAAACCCGGAGCCGATCCAATGGAACTTATTGATGGTGACAAGCTTCTGACACTTCTAGAAAAGCATGAATTTGGGTTGAAGCCCAAAAGTACCTATGAGGTCGATTCAATCTTGCTTGAGCGTTATCCGAAAGACCCACAGAAAGCAAAGCACTCAGCTAGCTGATCCCTTGGGAAGCATCCCACCCATGCGCGATGAGACTGCGCATGAATGGGGCACCCGACGAGAGATGAAAGCAGATTCCCATCGGGAATGACAAACAAGAGGGTAAGCAACAGCAGAGACAAATGCGGGGATTCTCCGCTGCGCTCAGAATGACAA
>Ga0118677_10007750_pt1 | contig 17576 bp, 14 predicted proteins | sample AliMusrvi5mmetaG_FD_86154 | JGI IMG/M metagenome (GOLD analysis project Ga0118677, IMG submission 86154) | reverse complement strand
TTGGCTTTACCGATAACAAACCAGATTTCCTCCAAAGCTTTGGAAAAAGCCAATTCATCCATGCATTCTTTTACTTTTTCGGGCATCTGCTTGGTTGCGAGAACAATCTCTTTACTCAGTTCATCAAGTTCGCGGTTCTCCGGATTAGGAATCTTGCCGCCGAAGTATTTTTCCGCCATGGTGAGCGTCCGGTAATGTAGATTTCCCAAATCATTGGCCAGATCGTTATTAAAACGTAAAATCAAATTGCCATGACTGTAATCACCGTCCGCCCCAAAGGGAACTTCCCGTAAAATAAAATAGCGGAAAGCGTCCACGCCGAATTCTTTGGAAACTGCCAACGGATCAACCACGTTTCCCTTTGATTTGGACATCTTCTCGCCTTCCACCGTCCACCAGCCGTGACCAAAAACCATTTTTGGAAGCGGAAGACCCAAGGCCATCAACATAATCGGCCAGATTACCGCATGGAAGCGGACAATTTCTTTTCCCATGATATGAACATCGGCCGGCCAGAAATCTCTGGCGGCAGTGAGATAGTTAATAAGAGCATCAAACCAGACATAAACCACGTGTTTTGGATCGTCGAGAACCGGAACGCCCCATTTGAAGGTAGTGCGGGTAACGCTTAAGTCTTTAAGCCCTGATTTAATAAAATTAACTATCTCATTGCGTCTCGATTCCGGACGAATGAAGCGCGGATTTTTTTCAATGAAGGCCAATAGCTGCTGTTCGTATTTTGAAAGTCTGAAGAAATAAGTTTCTTCTTTGAGTTTTTCCACCGGTCGTCCGCAATCCGGACAAACTTTCTTTCCACCCACGTCTTTGAGCTGAATCTCAGGCCAGAAAGTTTCATCGGGCGTGCAATACCAGCCCTCGTACTCGCCCTTGTAGATGAAACCCGCGTCCAGAACCCGCTTGAAAAACTCGCGGGCGCCCGCCTTATTTGAACAGGAGTTATTATCATGGCCAACGACAAACCCTTCCTGACCGACGTCAAGACCCTGCGTGAGCGTGCCCGCCAGCATCTGGAAACCGGGGCCATCGGCAGCAACTATGTCGGTGACGTCAAAAAGACCATCGAGATTTTGCAGAGTGTGCTTGCGACTGAACTTGTTTGCATTCTGCGCTACAGCATGCATTCCATCGCCGCTTCCGGCATCTCCAGCGAAGCCGTCAAGGCCGAGTTCGCCACGCATGCCAAGGAAGAGCATGGCCATGCCATGGCGGTGGCCGAGCGCATCAATCAATTGGGCGGCAAGCCGAACTTCAATCCCGAAGGCCTGGTGTCGCGTTCGGCTTCCGAATATGGCGAAGGCGCCAATCTGGTGGACATGATCAAGGAAAACCTGATCGCCGAGCGCATCGCGGTGGACCATTATCGCGACCTGATCCGCTATTTTGGTGAGGATGACCCGGGCACGCGCAAGCTGATGGCTGATATCCTGGTGGTGGAAGAAGAACATGCTGACGATATGCACGATCTGCTGGTCGCGCATGAAGGCCACCCCATGCTGCCGAAATAATCCAGGGCAGTTTTATCAGAACGGGCCGCGCTGTTTCAGCGCGTCATACTGGCTTTTCAAGACTGCAATGCGGGTGCGATAAAGCAGGGTAAGACATTTGGCATCGCTGCCGCAGCGCCGGCGCGATGCCAGAAACGCCCGCTGGGCATCGCCCATATCGCCGCGTGTGCCCATCGCTACCAGCCCGGCCAGCATGTCGAATCGCACCGCCATTTCGACATCGAGTTCGCTGAGCATGCGCGATGCGCAAACCGCCTGTTCATCGCCGCCGCGTGCGCGGGTGCAATCAAAGCTTGCCGCATTCGCCGGAACCGTCAGCAACAACACGCCAAGCACCGGAATAATCACAGAAAATCGCATTTGCGAAATATGCGCCCCCGCTGGAACAATATGCAACCTTGGCGGAACCGTTGTTCCGCCTTGATTCATGGGACGAGAGGCATTAAGTACCCCTCATCGCGCAATCAGCGCCATCGTTCCCATGTGCGGGAACACCGCCGCAGCGGAATTCTCGCCCACGCTTACCAAGGAACTAGATGACGCTATCTCGCGTATTCCAAGAAAATATTTCCGCGCCGCTGAATTTCGGCAAACTGCTTGGCGCCGGCCTGGTGCTGGGCGCTGCTGCTTTCCTGCTGCAACATCACCCCGTTGTGGTGGCGGCCTCGCACCCGGTCGCGCCGTTGCATGTGGTGGCCATTAAAGTCGCCACGCCGCAACCGGCCTTCAATCCAGAAGACGCGATGTCGTCTGCCGAGTTGATGGCGCGCTGGGAGCCGAACATTACCGGCGCCGCCAAGCGGTTCGATATTCCCGCCGCCTGGATTCGCAATGTGATGCGCTCGGAAAGTGGTGGCCGCACCACCTTGAATGGTCAGCCGATCATTTCCGACCGGGGCGCCCTGGGCCTGATGCAGGTCGAACCGGACACCTACACCGAGATGGCGGCGCAGTATCGCCTGGGTGCTGATCCTTTCGACACACACGATAATATCTATGCCGGCGCCGCCTACCTGCGTTGGCTGCATGGCAAATATGGCTTTCCGGCCATGTTCGCCGCTTACAATGCCGGCCCCGGTAGCCTGGAAGACCATCTTTATCATGGTCAGCCCCTGCCGCAGGAAACCAAGCTCTATGTCGCTGGCATTACCCATGCGCTGGGCCAGGGCACCGACTGGCTCGCCAGCAACGACAAACTGACCGTGACGGCACCCAACGGCGAAAAGATCGCGCTGGACCGCAACACTATCCGCTCGGTGCGTGCCGCGCTGCCGGGCGAATATGCCCCTGGCGTGGCCTCGGTGATCGACATGGGCAAAATCCATCAGAGCGTCCAGTAAAGCCCTGAAACTGTCATGGCCGCCATCGGCCAGCACCCTGTGGCCACTGCCGCTACGGCCCATCGTCACAACGCCTGACCAGAGCCTCTTCTGACGCTATAGTGACGTCAGGAGAATGCCTTGTCCGCGATTGCGTCTGATACCTTCATTCCTGCCGCGGCCCCGATTCACAAGCGGCGGCTGAGCCGGCTTGAGATCGCGCTGGCGGCACGGCGCAACGTGCTCGAACTGATCCCTGCGATTTCCTATCGTCAGCCCATCGTGACTGGCGAGGTGCTGCGGCGCTGGCATATGCTGACCGATCCCGCCGGTTACAAACGGGTGATGCTGGACAATCTGGCGAATTACCCCAAATCCGAAATCATGCGCCGCATGCTGCGCCCCGCCATTGGCGAAAGCCTGTTCAATGCCGATGGGCCGGAATGGAAATGGCAGCGCCAGGCCGTGGCGCCGGTTTTCACCCATCGCAATGTGGTGGCGCTGGCCCCGGCAATGAGCGCCACTGCGGCGCGGGCGGTACAGCGCCTGTCTTCCGGCGGCCGCACCGAACTGGTGGCGGAAATGCTAACCACCACCTTCGACGTGATCTGCGATGTGGCGCTGTCGGGGCGTGAACATTTCGATGCCCATGTCTTCAGCCACGCCATCACCCGCTATTTCCAAACGGCGGGCCGCACCTCCCTGCTGGATTTTCTGGGGGTGCCGGAATGGTTTCCCCGCCCGGGGGAATTGTTCGCGGGCGCCGCAGTCCGCACCATGCACGGCATGGTGGCGCAGGCGATTGAAGCGCGGCGGGCCCAGGCATCGGCCCGTAATGAAGATGGGCCCGCCGACGACCTGCTGGATCACATGCTGGCAGCGGAAGACCCGGAAACCGGCCGGCGCATGTCGCCGGAAGACCTGATCTACAACATGCAATTTTTCATCGTGGCGGGGCACGAAACCACAGCGCTGGCGATTTCCTGGGCGCTGTATCTGCTGGCCAACAGCCCGGAGCATCAGGACCGGGCGCGGGCGGAAGCGCAGGCCCAACTGAATGGCCGGGTGGCCGAGGCCGGCGATCTCGCCGCCATGCCGTTCATCAATCAGGTGCTGGAAGAGGCGATGCGGCTTTACCCGCCGGTGGGTCTGCTGGCACGGCATGTCGTGGCGCCCGATGAATTGTGCGGCCGTGCCATCAATCCCAACGACATTCTGTTCCTGCCGATCTGGGCTCTGCACCGCCACGAGATGCTGTGGGAACGCCCGGAAATGTTTGATCCCGACCGCTTCGCGCCGGGCACGGTGCGTGACCGTTATCAGTATCTGCCGTTTGGCGCTGGCCCACGAATTTGTGTCGGCGCCAATTTCGCCATGATGCAGGCGGGCATCATCCTGGCCACTCTGGTGCAGAATTTCCGCTTCCGCCCCGCCCAGCCGGCGCCGCAGCCCGTCATGACCATGACGGTGCGGCCCGATCCGGGTATTTTCCTGATGGTCGAAAAACGCGATTAGAGGTCGGAAAACTTCTTCTTTTCCGCTGCCAGCTTTTCCAGCAGGGCAGAGGCCGGCCAGCCATATTTTCGAACACCGGCCAGCACGGTATCGAGCCCGATGCTGTCAGCATAGAACATCGGCCCGCCGCGCCAGGCGGGAAAGCCATAGCCATACAGCCAGACGATATCGATATCGGAAGCGCGGCTGGCCTTGCCTTCTTCCAGGATTTTTGCGCCCTCATTGATCATGGGATACAGGCTGCGCTCCAATATCTCCTGCTCGGGGATTTTGCGCGGCGTGATGCCCTTTTTGGCCCATAGATCGGTGAGAAGTTTTTCCGCGACGGGCGAAGGCGTCGCCTTGCGCGCCGCATCGTAATCATAATAACCGCCGCCGGTCTTCTGACCCTTGCGGCCTGCTTCATTCAGCAGGTCACGCAAGGTCTCGCCATGCGACTCTTCCTTGACCCAGCCCAGATCAAGCCCCGCCAGGTCCCACATGGCGAACCCGCCCATGGGAAAGCCGAACTTGACCAGCAACTTGTCGATATCCCAGGGGAAGGCGCCTTCCATCACCATCTTGTCGGCCTCGGCGCTGCGCGCCGCCAGCATGCGGTTGCCGACAAAGCCATAGGCAACGCCGACCACCACACCAACCTTGCCGATGGTCTTGGCCAGCTTCGCGGCGGTGGCGATCACCTCCTTGCTGGTCTCGGCGCCGCGCACGATTTCCAGCAGCTTCATGACATTGGCGGGGGAGAAGAAGTGCAGCCCCAGCACGTGATCGGGCCGCGATGTCACCGCGGCGATCTCGTCAATATTCAGGAACGACGTGTTGGAAGCCATGATGGCGCCAAGCTTGGCGATCTTGTCCAGCTTGGCAAAAACATCCTTCTTGATGTCCATGCGTTCAAACACCGCTTCGATGATCAGGTCGCAATCACCCAAATCTTCCATCTTCAAGGTGCCCGTGAGCAGTGCAAAACGCTTCTGCGCTTCTTCCGGGGTAAAGCGGCCCTTGGCTGCGCTGGAATCGTAGTTTTTCTTCACCACGCCAAGACCGTGATCCAGCGCTTCCTGTTTCATCTCCAGGATCGTGACGGGAATGCCGGCAGTGGCGAAATTCATCGCGATGCCGCCGCCCATGGTGCCGGCGCCGATGATGCCGACCTTCTTGATCGGCAAGGTCGGCGTATCGTCCGGCACGTCAGGAATTTTCGAGACTTTTCGTTCCGCAAAGAACAGGTATCGCAACGCCGCCGACTGGGCCGACATCATACGGGCCAGGAACAGTTTCTGCTCAAAAGCGATGCCTTCGTCGAACGGCAGTTTGGTGGCGGCTTCCACCGCATTAATCGCATCCAGCGGCGCTTCAAAGCCGCGCATGTTCTGACCCTTGGCGAAGGCGAAGATTGGTGCGAAATCGCCTGTGATTTTTTCATTGAGGTCGCGGGTGCGGCGAATGCCTTTGCCATCCGCGAGCAATTTGGCAATGAAGGCCAATGCGCCGGCTTTCAAATCGCCCGGAACAATTTCATCAATCAAGCCAGTTTCCAGCGCCTCAGCGGCGCTGATGGGCTTGCCGGTGGCAACCATTTCCAACGCCTTGGGCACGCCCGCCAGGCGCGGCAAACGCTGGGTGCCGCCAGCGCCAGGAATCAGGCCCAGATTGACTTCCGGCTGGCCGAATTTGGCGGAGGCCACAGCCACGCGATAATGACAGCACATGGCGGTTTCCAGCCCGCCGCCCAGAACAGTACCGTGTATCGCCGCCACGATGGGTTTGGTCGCCGCGTCAAACGCATCCTGAGTCTCGATAAAGCCGGGGCCCGTTTGCGGCTTGCCGAATTCGGAAATATCGGCGCCGGCGATAAAGGTGCGACCGGCACAGATCAGCAGGATCGCCTTGGTCCCTGCATCCTTGCCCGCCTGATCCAGCGCCGCGATCAGTCCTTCGCGCACAGCCACGCCCAGCGCATTGACCGGCGGATTGTTGACGGTGATGACGGTGACATCACCTTCGCGCGTGAGGTCGGTGACGGAATTGATGGCGGTCATGGCATACTCCTGATGGCTCGCGCCATCCTATACCTGTCTAATAGGGAAGTCCTTGGCGCTTGGGCGGGTCAGGGGGACTGGTGGCGGGTTTTTTGGGGAAAGTGGCGGCCAGAAAACTTTCCAGTCTGTCCATCGCCGCTTTGTTGGTGGCCGGATCGGCGGTGCCGGGCGGTGCGTTGCTGCGCGCGAAACCGTGCATGACGCCTGGATACATTTGCAGCTCGGCCGGCACGCCTTTGGCGCGCAACGCATCGTAAAGCGCCCGCGACTGTTTGGGCGATACCGTGACATCGTCGGCGCCGTGCTGGATGAGGAAGGGCGGGTTCATCGCCTCGACATAGGTCAGCGGACTGGCGTTGCGGGCGACCGTGGTGGGGCAGAGTGCCGGTTCGCAGCCCAGATAGTCGCCCTCAATGCTTTTGTCCGGCGCGGGTTTGCCCAGGTCGGCCCACATCGTCTCGAAATCGATGATGCCGTACCAGTCGATGACGGCCTGCACGCAATCGGAAGGCGGCTTGTCCTTGGGATCGCTGGGCGGCTCCAGCGCCGTCACGCCGCAGGACACCCCAGCCAGCGACGCAAGCTGGCCGCCCGCCGATGCGCCCCAGATCGCAACCCGCGTCTGGTCCAGGTTGAAGTCTCCGGCATGGCCGCGCAGCCAACGAATGGCGCTTTTGACATCCTGCAGAGCGGCGGGAAAATGCGCCTCGCCCGACAGGCGGTAATCCACGCTGGCCACCACATAGCCGCGCGCCGCCAGCGCGGCGAGCTGACCGGGCCAATCCCCGTAAGTCCCGTTGTGACGCGGATCTCCGCTCACCCAGTTGCCGCCATGGACGAACATCAGGGCCGGGCGTGGAAAGGATTTCTCGGAGGTCTGATACAGATCCAGTGTCAGCGGCCGAAAGCCCGGCGGGGCCGAATAGACCATTTGGGTCATGGTCACGCCGCCGGGAAAGGCGATGCTCTGAAGCGGATAGGATTTTGGTGCATCGGCTGCCGCGTCCGCCGCCGGTGCGTTTTTTTTGTCAGCGGCTACTTTCGCGGCGGGTTTGGCCGCCGGCTTTACAGTGGTTTTGACTTTGGCAGGGGCGGCTTTGGCAGACGCCGGTTTGGCGGCCGGCGCAGCGGCGGCGCTTAGGGTCATCGCAAATGCCAAGAGTGCGCAAAGCGCGATTTTTTTCATGATTGCGAAGGTAATCACGCGTGCGCCAGGCTTGCAACTTGGAGCCGTCAGCGCGATTCCAGCCAATGAATGCTGAACAGGCGGCTCTCGTCGGTCCACACCGCCCGCGGCAGGAAACCCGCACGCGCCGCGATCTCGCGAAAGCTTTCGATGCTGTATTTGTGGCTGTCTTCGGTATGCACCGCTTCGCCGGTGGCGAATTCCACGGTGCGGCCGGATAGTTGCACGCTCTGGCGTTTCAGGCTGACCAGATACATCTCGATGCGCTGCGCCGTCGGATTGTAAGGCGCATAATGGGCAAAAGCGTCCAGGTCGAAATCTGCATCCAGCTCGCGATTGGCGCGGGCCAGCAGATTCTTGTTGAAGGCCGCGGTCACACCGGCGGCGTCATTATAGGCGGCATGCAGCAGGGCGGGGTCCTTGACCAAATCAACGCCGATCAGCAAGCCGCCGCCATCCAGCATGTCGCGCATGCGTCGCAGCAAGGCCATCGCCGCATCGGGACGGAAATTGCCGATGGTGCTGCCGGGGAAAAAACCGCCGCGCCGCGCCGCGCCGGCCATCGCCGGCACATGCAGCGGCATCGTAAAATCCGCCACCATTGGCCGTAAAGTCAGCTTGGGATAGTCGGCCGCCAGCCGCCGCACCACATCGCGCAGATAGGCGCCGGAAATATCGATGGGGGTATAGCCGCATGGGCGCTCCAGGGCGTCCAGCAGGATGCGGACCTTGCGCAGGGCGCCTGCGCCGAATTCCACGATCTCGGCCTCCGCGCCGATCAGGGCGGCGATCTCGCCGGCATGACGGCGCAGCAGCGCCACTTCGGTGCGGGTCTGGTAATATTCGGGCAGGGCGCAGATGGCATCGAACAGCGCCGAGCCTTCCGCATCATAGAAATATTTGCAGGCGATTTCCTTGGGCGTGCGGCTCAGACCATCGGTGATGCAACGGGCAAAGCTGTCGTCAAAGGCTGTGGGCGCCGTCTTGATACCGGGCGCGGTCATGCATCCTCCGCAAGGCGGATGCCGCTGAACTGCCAGCGCGCCGAAGGCGGGAAGAAATTGCGGTATGAGATGCGGGCATGGCCCGGCGGGGTGACGAGGCTGCCGCCGCGCAGCACCAGCTGGCCGACCATGAACTTGCCATTATATTCGGCAGCGGCGCCTTCAAACGGCCGAAAGCCGGGATAAGGATCATAGGACGATCGGGTCCATTCCCACACCTGGCCATGGCCAAAACGCGGCGCCATCGCTTCCCATTCAAATTCGGTGGGCAGCCGCTTGCCGGCCCAGGCGGCATAGGCCGCCGCTTCGAAAAAGCTCACATGCTGCGCCGGCGCGTGCGGGTCCAGCGGCTGGGCGCCCGCCAGGGTGAACTGGCTGCGGCTGCCATCGCTGTCGCACAACCAGTAAAGTGGGGCGTTCCAACTTTCGTCCTGCACCCGCGCCCAGCCGTCGCTGAGCCAGAATTCGGGACGGCGATAGCCGCCATCTTCAATGAAGGCGAGATATTCGCCATTGCTCACTGGCGTGGAAGCAATACGGAACGGATGCAGCAGCGCCTTGTGGCGCGGCGTTTCATTGTCGAAGGCGAAATCCGCGCCATCATGGCCGATCTGCACAATGCCGCCAGAATTTTCCAGCCATTCACGCATCTGTTGCGCCTGTGGCGGCGGGGCTTCCCTGGCATAGGCTGGCAGCAGCGGATTGCAGAAAAACGCGTGCTTGATGTCGGTGAGGATCAATTCCTGATGTTGCTGTTCGTGATGCAGGCCCAATCGGATGCGCGCCGCCAGGGCATCGTCGTCCAGCCGCAGCAGCAGCGATTCCATCGCCGCATCCACATGGCGGCGATAAGCCATCACCTTTTCCAACCCCGGCCGCGTGAGCAGACCGCGGCGCGCGCGCGGATGGCGCGGACCCAAAGCCTCGTAATAGGAATTGAACAGAAAGGCGAAGTGCGAATCGAACGGCACATAGCCCGCGTCCTGGCCCAAAATCAGGCTTTCGAAAAACCAGCTGCTATGCGCCAGGTGCCATTTGATCGGGCTGGCATCGGGCATGGACTGAATGGTGCAGTCTTCCGCTGACAGCGGCGCGGCCAAGGCCTCGGTGTGGGCCCGCACGGCGCGAAAGGCAGCCAGCAATCCACCGCCGGAAGGTTCGCGTAGGCTTCCGGGCGCGGCGATCATGAAAATCCTTGAGTGCGGCGAAATCGCGAAAAAACAGATAGCAGTGCGCAGGATAACGGGGCTGGAACCGCTCCGTTCCGGAGGTGGGCAACCCGCCCCGCCTTTTCTACCCTGCTGGGCAAATTTTGGCTGTTTGAAATTTTATTGCTCTATTTTCCCGCAACGGGACGTAGTAACGGGCGAAACATGGCCGTGTGGCCTTAAAACATCAGCATTTCGGCGGGTTTTTCTTGAGCCGGAAACCCTCTCTCTGGTATTTTCGTTCCGTAGGGCCGCCGTCCAAGGGCTTGGGTTTGAATGGAATGAAACAGGTTTTGACCGCCGCCATTTTCGCGGCCGGCCTTGCCGCCTCTGGCGTGCAGGCAGGCGCCGAGGAATTGCGCGTACCGCTCAGCCTTACTTCCTTCGGCATGGCGCAGGCGATTGCCTCTTACCAGATGTCGGCTGCTGGCCTGGCGCTGGGACCGGCGGCCGTTTCGTCCGGCAATGAATTCGCCGGCAGCCCCATCGTGATGCCGGTGGCGTATGGCGGCGCGTCTGTGCCGCAAAGCTTCGCCGCGACGATTGCGCTGAGCGTGAATCTGGCGCTGGACGCCGGATACAATCTCGACCTCAGCCAACGCTTCGACAATTACAGCGGGCTGAAATCGCCGCTGCTCGATCAGACCAGTTTCCTGGGCCTGGCCAATGGCGGCACCTATGCCGGCGCCACCTATGCGCCCACGCCCGATCTGCGCTTGCGCCTGGGCGCGCAACTCAAGAGTAACCGGCTCGACAGCTTTACGTTCGATCCCACCCAGGGTCTGCAAGGCCTGCCGCTCAGCTATGACAATGGCTCCTCGCGGTCGCTGCTGGCGGGCGCGTCCTGGAATTTTTCAAATTGGGGCGGTCTTGATCTCAGCGGCATCGTCAATCAGCAGCAGGGCCTGCCGGTCGGCGCCAGTCCGATGGCTGATCTGGGACCGGCCAGTTCCTACACCACCAGCGCGCTGAATGTTTCGGCGCATATGAATTTCGGCAGCGGCTGGGTCACCACTGCGGCCTTCAGTGGCGGGCTCACCCAACTCGACCAGAAGGGCGGCTCTCCCACCACGATTGACAGCCATGCCTATTCGATCGCCATCGCCAAGCACGGCCTGTTCGGTCAGGACGCTTTGGGCTTCTCGTTCAGCCGCCCCAGCCCCAGTCTGCTCGACAATGGCTTTGAAATGGTGGCGGCCTCCGGCGATCTGCCGCCGGTGTTCGTGGCCAATGACCATTTGCAGGGCAGCACGCCGGAAACAGATCTGCAGCTGGGTTATGTCACCAGCTTCCTGGACGGCGCGCTGGCGCTTCAGACCAACGCCTCCTACCAGATGAACTATCAGGGTCAGACCGGCGCCACATCGCTGGCGGTGCTGTCGCGCGCCAAGATCAAGTTCTGATTTTTCTTTTTCGTCGGCCAGTTTTTCGGGAGACGCAATGCCGTTTCTGCGCCGCGCGCTTTTTCCTGCTGTTGTCGCATTGAGCATTGCCATGTCGGCCCCCGTGACGGCCCAGATTTCGCTTCCCGCCGCCAGGCCTGAAACGGTCGGCATGTCCTCCGCCAAATTGGCCAAGGTCACCCAGGCGCTGCAGGCGCATGTCGATGCCGGCGATATCGCGGGCGCAGTGGCGGCGGTGATGCGGGGCGGCAAGCTGGTTTACAGCACAGCCGTTGGGCGCCGGGACATCGAATCCGCCGCGCCCATGACGTTCGATTCCCTGTTTCGCGTCTATTCCATGTCGCGCCCGATGGCGTCGCTGGGAATCCTGATGCTGCAGGATGAGGGCCGGGTGAATGTGAATGACCCGGTGCAGAAATATCTGCCGAAATTCGCCGGCCAGCGGGTGCTGCGAGATGCCACGATCCAGAATCCGGCCCAGACCCGTCCGCGCAAGGGCGACATTACGCTCGCTGACCTGATGACCCATACCTCCGGTTTCGGCAATCGCGAATCCAAAATGTATGTTGATCTGCATATGCGCAGTTGGGACCAGCCGCTGGCGCAGGTGGTGGACAATATGGCTGCGGCGCCCTTGTTCGAGGATCCCGGCACCGCCTATCGCTATGGTGAAAGCGCCGATGTGCTGGGGCGGGTCATCGAAGTGGCGACCGGCCAGAAACTGGAGGATTTTTACCGGCAGCGCATCTTTGGTCCATTGGGCATGCACGATGCGGTGTATTACGTCGATCCCGCGCGGGCCAGCCGCCTGGCAACGGTCTATCGCCCCGGGCCGGATGGAAAATTGCAGCCGTTTGAAAGTGAGCCAATTCCCGTCACCGAGCGTCGTGCCTTGATCAGCGCCGTCGGCCTGGTGGCATCCGCCGCCGATTACCTGCGCTTCTCGCAATTCTTTTTGAACAAGGGCCGGGTGAACGGCAAACAGTTGCTCAGTCTTGCCAGCATCCAGCTGGCGGAGAAGAACGGCATCCCCGATGCGATGCTGCCGATCGGCAAGACGGGTTACAGTGCCGGCAGCGGCCGGAGCCTGGGCGGGTTCGCCGTGGTGATGAATCCCGCTTTTTACGATCACACCGTCAGCCGCGGCGAATTCTGGTGGGATGGCTCGGCCGGTACCCGTTTCTGGATAGATCCCAAAGAGAATATGGTCACGGTGGTCATGGCCCAAATCCAGCCCGCTGACGGCCATCACTTCCGCGAGCAGTTCAAGACTTTGGTGTATGACGCCATTGAAAGGCCTCCGCCGCGCTGAGTTGCAGGTACGAGCCTGCTTGTTTAAAAGGCACGCACTTTCCCCCACGATATCAAGGATCAGCCGATGGCCGGGCCGCAATTTGTTTATGTGATGAAGGGTCTGTCCAAGACCTATCCCGGCGGCAAGCAGGTGCTGAAAGACATCTGGCTGAGCTTCTATCCCGGCGCCAAGATCGGCATTGTCGGCGTCAATGGCGCGGGCAAGTCCACCCTGCTCAAGATCATGGCCGGGCTGGACAAGGAATTCACCGGCGATGCCTGGGCCGCCAACGGCGTGCGCACCGGGTACCTGTCGCAGGAGCCGCAGCTTGATCCCGCCAAGGACGTGCGCGGCAATGTGATGGAAGGTGTTGCCGCCAAGCAGGCGCTGGTCGATCGCTATAACGAGATCGCCTCCAATTATTCGGATGAGACCGCCGACGAAATGGGAAAGTTGCAGGACGAGATCGAAGCCCAGGGCCTGTGGGATCTCGACAGCAAGGTGGACCAGGCGATGGACGCGCTGCGTTGTCCCGATGGCGACGCCAAAGTCGAAACCCTGTCGGGCGGTGAGCGCCGCCGCGTCGCTTTGTGCAAGCTGCTGCTGGATGCGCCTGATATTCTGCTGCTGGACGAACCCACCAACCATCTCGACGCGGAATCGGTCGCCTGGCTGGAACTGACGCTGCGCGAATATAAGGGCTGCGTCATCCTGGTGACGCATGACCGTTATTTCCTGGATAATGTCACCAGCTGGATTCTGGAGCTGGATCGCGGCAAGGGCATTCCGCACGAAGGCAATTACACGTCTTTCCTGGATGTACAGGAAAAGCGCCTGAAACAGGAATCCAACGAAGAAGCGGCGCAGAAGCGCACCATTGCGCGCGAGCAGGAATGGATCAAGCAAAGCCCCAAGGCGCGTCAGGCCAAATCCAAGGCCCGCATCAATTCCTATGAAGAGCTGGTCGCCAAGTCGCAGGAACAGCGCAGCGGCACCGCCCAGATCATGATTCCGGTGGCCGAGCGGCTGGGCTCGCTGGTGGTGGAAGCCGAAGGTCTCACCAAGGGTTATGGCGACCGCCTGCTCTACGAGAATGTGAATTTCAAATTGCCGCCCGGTGGCATTGTCGGCGTCATCGGCGCCAATGGTGCGGGCAAGACGACCTTGTTCCGCATGCTCACCGGCCAGGAAAAGCCGGATGCTGGCGTGCTGCGGGTCGGCCCCACAGTGCAGTTGGGCTATGTCGATCAGTCCCGCGACACGCTCGATCCCAAAAAGAATGTCTGGGAGGAAATTTCCGGCGGCACGGACATATTGGAATTCGGCAAGACCAAAATGAATTCCCGTGCCTATGTCGGCGCCTTCGCCTTCAAGGGCGGCGACCAGCAGAAGAAAGTCGGCCAGCTATCCGGCGGCGAGCGCAATCGGGTGCATCTGGCCAAGATGCTGAAGTCCGGCGCCAATCTGCTGCTGCTGGACGAACCCACCAACGATCTGGACGTCGATACGCTGCGCGCCCTGGAATCGGCGCTGGAGGAATTTGCCGGCTGCGCCATGATCATCAGCCATGACCGCTGGTTCCTCGACCGCATCGCCACCCACATGCTGGCCTTTGAAGGCGACAGTCATGTCGAATGGTTTGAAGGCAATTTCCAGGACTATGAAGCCGACAAGAAGCGCCGCCTGGGCGTGGATGCCGATCAGCCCCACAAGCTTAAATATAAGCGTTTCGCCCGCGCCTAGCGCCGCAGCAACGAACTCATACGAGCGCGAGCAATTTTGCGGTTTGGGCAGGAGCGTCGCGCGGAGCGTGCGTTAGCAAGTGAGCACGCGCGACGAACCCAGGACGCAAAAGGGCCGCGCGTCAGCCATTTCTGTATTGCTTGGCGAGGTCTTCCAGATGGCCAATCAGCGCGTGGATATTGCCGCCATTCTGGCCCAGGAATGACGTGAACTGGTCACGTTCTTCCAGCGCCAGCCAGATCCCCGCCACCGAGAAATCTGTCACCACCGGCTTGCCGCCGTCGGTCCGCACCCGGAAATCCAATTCCAGCGGCGCCTGGCCGGAATCACTTTACTGTCCCAAGGCTACATATGCATTTGCTACAAAAAATGTAATGTATTCTTACGGCATAAATTATCAGGAACTCGCCGCCAACTGGGCAGTGCCGGGCTTCTTCCGGGGATATTTTCTGCCCAAAGTCAGACGTCCGTCCGGCAAACTGGCGTTTGCGGACGCATTTGACTGGATGATAGGACAGTGGACCAGTGACCCCAATCAGGGCGGCAACAGCTACTGGGCTTATCTGGAAGATTATTCTGCCGCCCGTTCCACCAACGATACCAATTACCGGCATAATGATAAAAAGTTTGCCAATGTCGCCTTCTTTGACGGACATGTGGAAAGCAGACAGTGGAATACTGTTTGCTATGACAGCAACCTGTGGTGTCCCCAGACAAAACCATAAAGATACGACTCCCCAATAAAAGATAGAGAAATTAATGATCCCAATCGTCTGTGTGCCCCCGATGCGCGAAACCATATTCTGCAGATCTGCTTCCAGTTTACCGGACTTAAAAATTGTCTCTTCACCAGAATTCGTGGGTAAAAGTTGGTTCCGGTAGTTCTCCGAGTTGATGGTATAAGCATATTTTAGCGATTTTTATGGTTCTGAAGCCGAAAGATTTTCTGATGGTCAAATTTATTTTTCTGTTCAACCCCTCTACAATCCCGCTGTTAAACTGCTTTTTTGCTCTAAAATAGTTCAATATGAGTTCTCTGTGATTTTGCAGCATTTTCGCCAATTCTTTCATCGCGTCAATCCGGCTATGAATCGCTGCATGACACCATTGGTCGAGAAAGCGACCCGCCCAGCCTGGCGAACTGTATTGCCAGAATTTCTGGAATTGCTCCCGCAGCAAATACGCTTTGACAGTCCGCAAATTCATCTTCAGCAATTCTTTCAGCTTGAAACTCTGCTTCTCGGTCAAATTTTCTTTCCGCTTGAGGAAGCACCAGCGGGATTTGGCCAGCGCAGGCTCTTCCCCGTCTGCCCGCAAACGTCTCGCTTCGTCCGCTCTTACCTTGTCGATTGCCTTGTTGAACTTCTGCATGATGTGAAATCGATCTAAAACGTTGAGAGCATGCGGCAGAGACTTGGCAATTACCTTCAAATACGGCTTCCACATATCCGAGCAAATAACCTTGATCCCGATGGTAAAATCTTGTTTTAACTTCTTGAATTCATCGAAAAACTGCTGAATTGTTGCCTGAGTGCGTTTTTCTCCAATCCAAAGCAAGCGTCGGCATCCGGCGTCAATCTGATAAACAAGTGTGAGGTAATCATGGCCTTTATGCCACGCTATTTCGTCAACGCCAAGTGCAGTTATGCCGTCAAGGTCACGATGCAGAAGTCCATACGACACCACCCATTCCACCGCCGCTCCAACGGTCTGCCATGAAGTGTGAAATCGTTCCGCAACCCGTTGCCATGCAATTTCTTTTGCCCAGCCGGCAAGATATTTCGCATAATATATTGTCAGGTGGTTTTTCCCATCGCCCCACGGAACTTTTTCGACAACTACACGCTTGCAGTCTGGACAAGTGACCCGGCGCATGGCGTAGCTGAAGAAAACGAAAAATCCCCAGATTGGTATGAACTCGAACAAGCGCTCCGGTAAAGTGTCATAACACGGGGATGGAGTTTGGCAACAACTGCAAAGCGGCTTGCTGTTGGTTCGAGGATGGATTTTCACGATAATTGCACGTTTTTGTTCATCAAAACTGGCATCGCCAATACAAAAACACTTGAAATCCAGACATTGATTGAGTATTGTTTTTATGCGCATGGTTCTCCGTAATACTTTTGTTTGAGCACAATAATATTACGCCATGCGCCTTTATTCTTCAAGGCTTCCGATGAAAAAACTTTTTTCGGCGGAAACGGCACCGCCACATCTTTGCAGGTTCTTCATTCTGTCAAGTGATCAAATGGAATAATAGGGAGCCTGCGACCGGTTATGCCGGATTGAGCTCTTGACTGAATGGAGGTTCTGCGGTATCTAAATTAAACGCTGTTTTACGGACATTAACCCACAAATTCTGGTGAAGACCCTATTTTTATATCACGAAAATATAACCGTGTTTTATCGTTCTGCCAGCCGGAATAATAAAAGCTGTAAAATTATATCAAGAGCATTTTGTGTCGTTTCGTGCGCAGTCAAACATGCACTTGCCGGGCGTAATGAGCATAGATTTTTCGTTCATCAAGGCAAGGCTGCTGGTGACCACAATTTCATCGTTGCTGGTGCTTATTGAATAAAAACCAATCCTGTTGTTTCTGCCCATTTACATCAATTGATTGTTGCATAAAGTTTATGTCATGGTAAAATATCATTCATAAAGTAAAGGACGCTATGACAAAAGGTAAAGACAAGCAGGCTACTGATAAACCAACCCTTATGGGTGATTGTGTCATGGCCGGATTTCCGTCTCCGGCAGACACGGATTCAAAATGAACAAGATAAAAATAATCCCCAAATTACATAAAGAATCATGGAACAGTTGGATTAAATTGATTGTCTATGTCAAATTAGAGTATTGTCAATATCTTTAAAACGTGTCTTTATGAAAATAACTATAACGATCCCAATTGCAAAGTTTCATTAATGATAAAAAAAATACTTGACAACATTCCGGAAGGGGCGCTTGACCATGTTCTCTGTTCCTATCCATACAGGCGCGAACTGAATGATGTCGGTTTTTTTCCTCCGCTCGGGCTTGAGTTCATTGCCAAAGTGATCCAGCCGTTTTCCAGGCAGATCGAAATTGTCGATATGAGGAAAGAGCAGGGGCGCACCCGCGATTTTATCCGTCCTGAGACCGGAATGGTCTGCTTCTCTATTAACTGGGATCGGGATCAGGATTTTTTATGCGAGGAAATTCGTTCAGTGCCGGACGGGATTTTTGTTCTTATAGGGGGACGGCATGCGTCTGAAAATCCTGAACGCTGGCTGGTTGGATTCCCCAATGTAAACGCGGTTGTCAGAGGTGATGGCGAGGAAGCCGTTGAAGAAATCTGC
>Ga0118677_10007749_pt1 | contig 17577 bp, 12 predicted proteins | sample AliMusrvi5mmetaG_FD_86154 | JGI IMG/M metagenome (GOLD analysis project Ga0118677, IMG submission 86154) | reverse complement strand
GCCGTGCGAATGAGGGCTGATTCGAGTTCGGAATCGATAGGCCTTTCAGGTCACCGGCCGCAATTAGCTGCTGCAGCTTCATCAGCGCTCGCTCTTGAATGTTTCGCAGAATCCGCTTGGAGTACTCACGACTCCAAACCCGCTCCACTACGGCGTGTCACCCGGCTCGGCGAAGGCGTCAGGGCCGACAGTGTTTTTTGTGGCAATCAATGGCGCCGTCAGCTTCTCGCAGATTTGAGCACCTGCCGATGCAGGACCCTCGATCTGGCCAGGATTGGCAGCCGCAAGCTGCAGGCGAGCTGCCCATTGATGCGCCCGGTGAATACTCAAGAGCACAATCCAGTTCTGATAGCGCGCCTCGCCAAGCAATATTGCGAGATCGTGGGTTTCAAGCGGCGACAGCTGGTTCAGACCCTGGATGAATCGCATCTTCGACCAGATGATTTCTTCCTGGCTCTGTGCGGCGCGAAGCTGTTCCGTCGTGAAATACAGATTGGCGAGCATGCGCTGCTCTTCGCCCGTGAATAGACTCGCCCGGCCCGCCTGGGCATTGGCCTCCCAGCGCAGGCTGGTGATCTTGGCATGCGGCAGGGTACCCAGATAATGAACAAGGGGTGTGGCCGCGCCGGCCCGCGCAAGCCGAAGCAGATCGTCCAGCTCGGTGAGCCGGCGCCTGATGCAGATCTCGCGCTGCTCGCGATGCTCGATCCAGACGAGATTTTCGCGCGCCTCCGCCTTGACGGACTCCCGTGCCTCGGCCGCGATCCGCTTCTCGTGAATCGATACGATCAGCTGCTCGAGCGCAAGCGCAATCAAAATGCCAAACACGATGACGCCGACCTCGCTAAACAGGGCGCGCCAGCCGTGCAGAGGTTTCGGCAAATGAATATGCATAAGGCATCCCTTGAGCAGGAGTATTCGCAGCGTAACTTATCGCCGTTGGTATGACGGCGATCCGAGCAGTCGTTTTTCCCCTCGGACTATTCTAAGTCAAGAACACCGGTAGACTTCCGGTAGACCTCGACGCCGGAAAAACATCGCGTTTTCCCGCAGAAAAACGCAGCTTCCTTTGGTAACCCCTTGGCTTCCTGTTGGAACCCAAGTCAAACCAACTCTTACGCCTTCTCCCCCATCGGTAACTCCGCGAGTTTGAAGGGAACTCCGCACCCTCCAATGCCGCAGTACCCGTTCGGATTCTTCGCGAGGTACTGCTGGTGGTAGTCTCCCCGGAGGTGGGAAATCCCACTCAAGCTGCTACGTTAAGTCGCGGCCGGTCCTGCGCCGGTCGACGTTCGGTAGACGTCAACGTTCATCAGCCGGTAGACGCGCAGGCAAACCCGACTCATCGCTCAGGCCCGGCGCATCCAATGACGCGGGTGGCGACTGCCATGCAGGACGCCGAGGATCACTACGTCCTCTTCAAAAGTATAAAACACCGCGAAAGGGAAGCGGCGCAGGAGGGCGCGGCGGGCAGATCGATGAACCAGTTCGTAGCCGAGTGGCATTTCGGCAAGTCGCATGAAAACATCGAGAGCTTCGTCGAGAAAATCCTGGCCCAGTCCTCGCTGTTGCTGCTCGTACCACAATGCCGCTTCGGCCATGTCCTGTTCCGCCTCAGGGCGGATGCGGACGTCGAGCGTCACAGACGCCGGCGAATACGGGAGACTACGTCTGTCGCCAACTGACCGCGGTTTTTGTCGAGCTCATATGCATCAAGGCGACGGTCCAGCTCAGCCTTTTGCTCGGTCGTTAGCGCAAGCGCCTGTTGATCGGATGCGATGCTGTCCCATAGGTCTTCAACGAGCCTGATACGCTCGTCGAACGGAAGCAATTGTAGCTTGGGGTTCATAACTACAGCCCGGATCAGTTACTAGGCCACAGCATACTTCCGAGACCGTTTCCTCGCCACACGCAATTTCTGCCGTGATTCTGTCAATTCGCAGGTTTCCAGCCGATCCTGTGGTCAGGGCGAGGGCAACGCGCGTGGTGGCGTTTGCCGACGCCCGGGGGGTCACGTTGGTGCCCGAATTGGAAACCCCCGGCCACAGTGGCGCGATGTGCCGCAGCATGCCGGAGGTCTTCGCGGGTCCCAAAGTCATGAACATCATCAACGACGAGATGTACAAGGCCCTGGACACCTTGATCGGCGAGATGTGCGAGGTGTTCAAGAGTTCGCCCTACTTTCACCTCGGCGGCGACGAGAACTATCTCTATGAACTCGAAGAACTGCCGGCCACCGCGGAATATCTCAAGCAGCACGGGCTGAAGAACGTCAACGACGTCGTGATGCAACATGTCAAACGCATGAATGACTCGATCCGCAAGCGGGGCAAGCTGACGCTCGCCTGGGAGGGCACCCCGATGGATTCGCCCGCGATGAAGGACCAGGTCGTCCTCATGGCCTGGATCCCGTGGCCAACCGCCGAAGAACACCAGAAGCAGGGCTTTGCCACGATCACCGTGCCTTGGGATCTCGGCGTGCCGCTGCCGGAGTGGAACCCATCCATCTGCAACGGCTGCCGCCTGCCACCAACGTCCCGCATCCTGGGCGCCGCCCAAACCATGTGGCACATGAGCGCCAGCGCGCTGGTGGGCGACTTCCTGGGCGGCGACGTGGAAGGCTGCTCCTGCGAAGGGTACCTGCGCAGTCTCGCGGATCGCACCGAACGCACCTGGGGGCCCAAAACCGGGATCCAGGCCGACGAATTCCAAAAGCGCACGACGACGGCCCGCGCCTTGCTGGACAAGTTGGTCCTGCCCGTGCGGATCGAAACCAAGGATCCAACCGCCATGTCCTGGCCGGTGCTGGGCCGCAAGCGCTTCCGTGACGCCGTGGAAATCCGCCTCTCGGCCGCCTCCCCGGCCGGGGCTGAGATCCGCTATACGACCGACGGCACGGAACCCACGTCCGCGTCGCCCGTCTATTCCGGGCCGTTCACTGCGGCGGAATCCACCGCGGTTCATGCCGCCCTGTTCAACCAGGGCCAGCAGGTGGGACACATCTCGCGGGATTGCTTCGAATTGATCGAGAGCGGCGGGATGATCGAGAATTGGCTCGCCGCCGGTCCCTATTCCGTGGAGGGGAAGAAGGCGACCGAGTTGTTCGACGTGGCGTTCGAGCCGGAGCAGGACGGCAAAGTCGCATGGCGGCCGTACCGTGGCGGAGTCGTCAAGTTCGGCGACATCCCGGGTTTCGCCGGGAGTCAGCGCGTCGCCTATCTGCGCACGCAGGTTTGGTCGCCGAAGGCCCAACCGGCGCGTCTATCCGTTGCCAGCGACGACGGCGTCAAGGTGTTCCTCAACGGCAAGCTCGTCCATGGCGCCAACCTGATCCGGCCGGCCTTCACTCCGGATGTGCTCAACGTCTCCCTGGCCCAGGGCTGGAACCTGCTGCTGCTCAAGGTCACCAACGCCGACGAGGGCTGGGAGGCCTGGGTCAAGCTCCAGGATGTCGATGGCAACAAACTGGAGAAATTGCGTTTCAAAGCCGAATGATTGCCCTCCTCAAATACCACGCCTCCTGACGGATATGACGATGAAAAGCAAACTCCACAAGCTGGCGATCGTTCGCGTGTTGGCATGCGGCTGGGTCTGTCTTGCCGCCGCCGCCAATGCGCAACACCCGCCGATCCTCCCCACCCCGAAGTCGTTGACGCTGGGCGCGGGAGTCATGCCGCTGACGACCAAGTCGCGCCTCGTCGTGACGGATCCTCGCTTGGACGCCCACGCCGCCGTGCTGGCCGAGGAAATCTGGCTGCTCACCGGCTGGCGACTGGACCAGGTCAATGCAGATGCACGGCCTGGCGACATCGTCCTGAAGCTCAATCCGGAGCTTCGCGCGGATGAGGACATTCTAGCGGTCCGGCAGCAGAAGGTCGTGCGCACTCGGGATTACGCCCATACCGTTGACGTGTCCGATCAGGCCGTGGTGGCAGGTTGGGACGTGCGCGCGGTCTGCGAAGGCACCGCGACGCTCATGCAGTCGGTGGCTGGTGAAAAGGGTTCCTTCCGCATCCCCCGCATGAAGATCAAAGACTGGCCGCATGCCGACTTCACCGGCGCGATGGTCGACTGCGGCCGGCAGTGGATTCCCGCCGACGCCTTGAAGATGACCGTTGAAGCCTGCCGGATGTTCAAGGTCCGCTATCTCCAACTGCACGTCGGCGACCACGAGGGCTATAGCTTTCCCTCCAAGGCCTTCCCGAAGCTTGGCACTCAAAACGGCGCGTGCTGCGGCGGCATTCCGCCGAAAGTCTGGACGTTTCAGGAAATGCGCGACCTTGAGACTTACGCCACGGCCCGCGGCGTGACGATCGTGCCCGAGTTGGAAACCCCCGGCCATCATGGCGCCATGGGCCGCTGCTATCAGGATGTCTTCGACGGTCCCGGCTGCATGGACATGGCCAGCGAAGAGTTATACAAAGGCCTGGACACGGTGATCGGCGAAATGTGCGAGGTCTTCAAGAGCACTCCCTATTTCCATATCGGTTGCGACGAAGCCAACTGGAACGGCGTGGGCGCGGGGCCCTGGGCACAAATCTACAAGCGCCGTCATGCCGTGCCCGGCGACAACCACGGCGTGCGCAATGCGTGGGAAATCTATGTCGTCCACATGTTCCGCATGAGCGAGATCGTCCGCAAGTATGGCAAGGTGCCGATCGCCTGGGAGAACTTCCCCGAGGACAACCGGCTGAAGGACGAAGTCATTCCGATGATCTGGTATCCGAACGCAGTCGCGCATCGCTACCAGCAGAATGGCTGGACGACCATCACGGTGCCCTGGGAACTGGGCGTGCCGTTCCCGGAATGGAACATGTATCTTTGCAACGGCTCCCGTCTCCAGCGCACCGATCGGGTACTCGGTGCCAGCCGGCCGATGTGGCAGATGAGCGCCATCTGCCTAACCACCGGCTGGGCCGCCGGCGTCGGCGAGCGGCAGGAACGCACCTGGGGCCCCGACACTCCCATCAACAATGACGAGTACCAGCAGCGCTATGCGGTGGCCCGCGAACGGGTGAACCGACTGGCCCTGCCGGTCAAGCTGATCACCGAAGGTCCGACCATGGGATGCACCTACTTCCTCGGCGGCCAGATCGCCTTTGGCCGGACGCTGAAGGTCACCCTTGCCGTCGAAGGTCCTGACGCAGGCGAGATCCGCTACACGCTGGATGGCTCGGAGCCCGCCGCCAATTCCACGCTCTATGCCCAACCCCTCGCGATGGACAAATCCTTCGTGCTCAACGCCGCAATGTTTCACCACGGCCGGCAAATCGGCTGCGTCACGCGGAGCAGATACGATTGGGTCGATACCGAGGGATACCTCGAAGACTGGTTGGTCGCCGGCCCCTACACCGTGGCTGGCAAGAAGGGCGTGGACCTCTTCGACGTGGCCTTCGAGCCGGAAACAGGCGGCCAGGTGAAATGGATCCACCACAAGCCGGGCAATCCACCTTGGCTGGTCAATCTGGGACCTATTCCCGGTTTTGCCGGGGACGACCGCGTCGCCTACATCCGCACGAAAGTCTGGTCACCGAAAGCCCAGCAAGCGCTGCTGCTCGTGCATAGCGATGACGCGGTCAAGGTGTTTCTCAACGGGAAAGTCGTCCACACCATGAACAAGGGCAGGTATGCCAACGAGGAGGACCGCGTGCAGGTCAACTTCCAGCAAGGCTGGAACCAGCTCATGATGAAAGTCATCAATTGGGCCGGCGATTGGCAGGCCCAGGGTCGCGTGCGGGCCGACAACGGTGCCAAGTTCGAAGGTCTGAAGGTACAAGCCGAATAAATTCATCGCAGAAACGCCGAGCGCAACCGTCCGGTGGTGAAAGCTTGCGCATGACCAACCCGTTCGCACTACCCAAGGACCATCACGGCCCCTTCCCCCATGCCTTGCTCGTCACCGGAAACATCGAGATGCGAAACTTGGTGCAGCCATACGGAACCAAGCGGATGGTCTCCGGCCCTTCGCCGACCACCGGGGCGGCGGGCAGGGCCTGCGCATCGCTCGGTTGCCAAGCGACCGCCCTAACCGGCACTTGCAGTGCGACCGGCGCGTCCAGCGGCCAGTCCCACTTGGCCGGCATCGCCTTGCGCTCCAGGCGGAGGTCGGCCCCGTTCTGCTCGGCGGCATGATCGAGGGCGAACTGCCAGCGGGCATCGGCAACCGGCGTGTTGGGATCTTGGTCGGGAATGGCCAAGGCGAAAAGCAGCGGTCCGGCAGTCACGCTGGCGTACGGCAGACGCCGCTTCGCAAACACCGCGGCCGGTTCAAAACTGAAGTAGTCCCTGACGGAGTCTGGAAACTCGGTCTCGTAGCCGCGGACGACCCGCGCCACCATCGGAAACCGCAACTCGACGACGTCGCCCGGCGACCAAGTCCGCGCGATCCGCACGAAACCCTTTTCGTTAGGCATGGCGTCCACCGGCGAACCGTTCACGGCGAGCTGCGGCTGCTGGCACCAGGCGGGAATCCGGAGATAGAGCGGGAATTCAACCGCCATCTCCGGCTGGATCGTCAGGCGCAGCGTTTCATCGAACGGGTAGTTGGTTAGACAGGTGATTTTCACGCCGGCGCGCTGGCCGACCAGCGCGGAAACCGTGCATGGCGCGTAGAGTGCCGCCGCCAGTCCCCGGTCGTCGGTGGCCATCCAGAGGTGCATGATGAAGTTCGGAATGATCCGGTTCACCGCGCCGACACAGCAAAGCACGTTGGAACAACCGAGGGGGTGGAAGCGATTTCCCTGTGGGCCGGGGCAGTGTGGCTGCTCGCAAGGCAGGGAATCGGCGCGGAGGCGATTCGGCGACTGGTAGTAACACATCGTCTGGAAGTCGCGCGCCACCGGTGCCGGGCCGGCATTGAAAAACACCCGTTCGAGGCTGTCGCCATAGGCGCCTTCGCCAAGAATGCGATACATCCAGGCGAGCGACCAGAGTTGGGCCGCCACGTCGCAGGTTTCGGTCTTGCGAAAGGCGCCGATGCCCGACAGGTATTCTTCGCCCGAAGGAGCCCCGTACGGCAGCATGTGCCGCCGGTCGATCCAGGCCAGCGAGTTGAGGGTTGCTTGCAGGAGCCGCCGGTCACCGGTCCACGGGTATAGCAGGGCCGGCAAGCGCAGGTTTTCATAGGTGACGACCGTATGGCCTTCGACGAAGCGCGCTTCGAGCCAGGCTCGAATCGAGCCGTCCGGCTCCGGTGCCGCGATGCCCGCCTTGGCGCACTCCAACACGCGCCGCTCGCCGCTGAAGGAGTACGTTTCCAACATGGCATCGAGATTGCACAGCCCGCTCACGTCGCGGAAATCGAGATTGCCCATGGGTGACGGGTAGTCGCGGTAAACCTTGACCAGGGCGTCCAGGATGCGTTGCTCGCCCGTTGCCGCGTAGTAGGCCACCAGCGCGCGGCCCAGGTGGGAATGCGCCCAACTGTTGAACCCCTGAGGGTGGAAGTCCTTCTTCCAAAAGATGAAACTGGTCGCGTCCCGGTTCACGCCATCGATAATCGGATCGAGTCTGGCCTTGATCTTCTTCAACAGGGCCTCGTCGTGCAGCACAAAGCCGAGCCGCAGCGCACCATCGAGCCAGTAAGAGCATTGTTCGATGGGCCATCCGGTTCCGTCCGGTTCTGCACCCGTCGATTCGATCGGGATTCCTTTCCAGCCCTCCCTGAATGTCGCGTGCCTCTCATCAAGGTGCCCCGTGATGCCGTCCCGCGCGGCCAGCGCCCAGTCGCGCAGCCAGCCTGCCGGTTCGATCGCGCCGGGCGCAAGCGGAATCAGGGCGTGCTTGATGGCCGGGTCGACGGCACGCGGGTAGTTCGCGGGTTCGGCAGACGCCGCGAGGCTGGCACAGGCGAGGAAGCCACCCAGGAAAACTGCCAGGACCGGAGCAAAGGCCCGGATCGGACCGGGCGAAACAGGCCGCGCATCACAGGCGGGGTTGGGGGTGAGCGGATGGTTCATCATGGTTTGTTCCTGTTTTCGATAGTTACTTGGCCTTGTCCATTTCTGTTTCGAGTTGATCGGCTTTCTTCGGATCGACTTCCCGCAACTTCTTGCAGTGTTCCCGGGCCTTCTCGGTTTGTCCCAGATGGTGGCAGGCCAGAGCCAGGTGGTAGCACGCATCCACATGATTCGGCTCGATTCCCAATGCCCGCTCAGCCGCCGCAGCGGCTTCCGGATACTTCTTCAAATGATAGAAGGAAAAGGCCATGCCGTTGTGGGCCTCGACGAGTTTGTCATCGGCCTGCACAGCCCGGCGGAGCACGCCCAGGGCCTCGTCGTACTTGCGCTGGCCATTGTAGATCGCACCGAGGTTGTTCAACGCCACGCCGAAGGCCGGCCGCAGCGAGATCGCCTTCAGATAATTCTCCATTGCCTTGGCGGTCTGGCCGGTCTTCTCCTGGCACAAGCCCAGGCGGAACCAGGTGTCAGGTTCGTTAGGTTCGCGCCGAACCGCCTCCTCGAAGTAGCCCAGGGCGGCGTGAAAGTTGTCGCTGGTGAGCGGGTTGAGACTGAGCCTGCCAATGCCCGCGGTGATCGGCGGCACCCAGGCGTCGGGCAGGTCGTGCGTGCATTGGGCCAGCGGCCGAAGCTCTCCGGGCTTCAGGTCCGCCAGATGGCGATAGACTGCGGCGAAGTTGAGCCCTTGCCCGGCCGAAATCGTCTTCTTTCCCTCGGTCATGATGGCGGTTTGCACCGCCACCACTTGTCCGTGCCGGTTCAAGATCGCTCCGCCACTGCTGCCGACGGACACCGGCACGGTGTGCTGTATGACCGCGCCGGCGTCCGGCACCTCGCGATAGGCCGAGACGATGCCTTCCGAAACCGACCACTCGAATCCCAGTGGGGTGCCAAGGGTGAAGACTCTTTCGCCGGGTTCGGGCGATTCCTGCGCAATTTCCAAGACGAACGGCGGCGCGGGTGCAGGGGCCACCTGCAACAGGACGAGATCCCGCGCGCGATCCTCGGCCAGGATGCCGGTCACGCGAAGCGTGGCACCAAGCGACGTCCGGACCTCGGTACGGTCCACCCCGGCCACCACATGGCGGGCCGACACGATCCGGTCAGGTGCCACGAAGAATCCGGTACCCAACGAAGGCATCCCCTTGCCGGGATCAAAAGCGACCACCCTGACAACGGCCGGTCGCACCTTCTTGACCAGTGTCGGCAACGACTCGTCGCCACGGGCCACAGCCAACGCGGACAGCAACAGCAAACACGGCCAAATCGTTCGAACGCCGTTAGATCGGTTCTCTTTTTGCACGGTCAGGTTACTTGCCGAGCGGCCCCTTTCTTGCGATAGGACACCCATGGCGTTCGTCGGGAGCACGATTGCAGGGCCGTCATGCAAGCAAGCCACATGACCACCTCACCGTGCCTCGCTGAGTTTCAGGACTTGGACATTCAATTCAGGAATCTGCGGGGGCCTTGGTGGCCGCCCCAGAAGATCGTCTTCTTGCCCCGCTTCTTCACCATCTCGTTCACGCGCAGGACGAACGGCTTCATCAGCGCGTCCTTGATGGGCTGCGGCTCGACGGTGGTGCCGTCGCCCAAACCGTGCTTCTTGATGTACTCCAACACGTTGGGCCGGCCCTCGAACTGGATCTCGTCGCCGCCGATGTGGAAGTAGGGCGAGCGTCGATGACCAGTGGGAGCGGGTGTTTGTTAATCCGCCCGGACTCGGCGGATGACCGACAGCTCCGGGCGGGAATTGGCCACCGGATGTCGTTGCGGATCTTGTTCGACGCCTGACGGCACCTTCCTGGCGGCCAGCGTCATCGTGACAGCGGTCAGAGCGGAAGTGCTCTTGTCAGTCGTGACGTCCTGCCGGCATTCGACCCGATGATCCCAGGGTGTCACGGTGAAAATCACCTGAAAAGATACTCCGGGGCGGCAGTATTTTCCCCAATTGGGGAAAATTTGCCCCCGGCGATGAGGGAACCGGTCCCGGTGAGAACCGCGCAACCCGTTCATCATGCGCTTCGGCCACCCTATACCGCGGTCGGCACACACCCTGTGGCCGCCCATGTTAAGTCCAAGGACCGCTTCACCGCCGACAACCGCCTACCCGTGCGGCAAGAGAGCTGGGGGTATTGAGCCAGCGGCCGTCACTCCCCCGGCACCTCCGAGTCAAACGGCAGGACAGGCCCAAACTGCGACCTTGAACAAGCGTGAGACGAACGTCAAAAAACGTCGTTGATCATGACCGTGCGAGGATGGCTTGGGTGAGGTCAGTGATTTCCTCGCAGCCCCTTGCGTAGGAGACGATAAAGGCCTAGCAACACCACGAGAATCAAGCCGCCGATGAGCCATGGTTTCGTCCGGGACAGGGTGTCGCCTTCATCCTGATGATGACGATTCCCTGCGTCTTTGGCAGGGCTGCCAGCACTCCCGACATTTGGTGAAGGGATCTCCCGCCGCACGGGTCGAGGTGCGGACGGAGGAGTAGCCAGCCGAGCTTTCAGGATCTTCAGGCTTTTGGTGAGATCGGTAACCGCAAATGGCCGTTGCGTAAGGACCCATTCGAATAGTTCGGCATCTTCCTTCGTGCCACGCCGAGCCAGCAGTCTCGACGCCTCCGCCACGACATCGCTCCGCGTGCGTTCGCGCAGCAGCTTGCGCGCGTATTCCAAAAACGGCTCGAGATGAACAGTCCCAAGATTTTCTATATCCCCAAGAACCGAATGTTCGATTGGGGTTTCCCGGTTTTCTTCGATCAACTTGAGCAACATCGGAGAGACGGCCTCACCCCGGCGGCGCATATCCGCTAGCGCAAGTTCCTGCGGCGGTGCCAACTGTTCGAATTGACCCATCGAGCGAAGGAACACATTCGCGTAAGCCCATTTCAGCAATGGATCATCCAAGGTCATCTTTGCGAGATCCTCGGCCCTCAGATTCTTCACTAGGTCCGGATGGTTCGAGACCTCGTCCATCTCGGGGGACATGCGACGGTGAGCATCTGGTCGGTCGCCGCTCTTATCCATTTCGCGAAGCCGTGCTGCCTCGTCGGCTTGTAAGAGATCACCTGAATTGGGGACGGTATTCTCCCCCGAGGCGCATAATATAAGCGCACACCAGACTCCGCAGGTGGCTTTTGGATTAATTGGGGACATACGGGCTGCGCATCACGGCTTCACAACGGACCGTATCGCCTTGAGGCACAGGCCTTCGGGGTCCTCCTTGGTCGGGGCGATGTGGCCACCTTCGCCGAACTCGTTCCAGGCATAAACCAGCACGATGCGCTCCGCGGTCGTCTGGTCGGGGAATTCCTTGAGCATCCGCTCGGTCAGGTGGGTGGGCGCGTTCTTGGCCCAGTCCGCCTTCCCAGCCAGCGGACTCCGGCCGGCCCAACCGTCAAAGAAGTAGGCCCCGAGCTGCGCGCGGGGGGCCCCGGACGCCGCCGCGGAGATCGCCTTCCAGATCAAATCGGCGATGGCCTTCATGCCCTTGTCGCCCGGATGGATGCCGACGCCCGCATGCTCGATCTTTCGCTCGGAGCGGGCGTAGAGGGACTCCACGCCGCCCAGGCGGCTGATGTCCACAAAGGTCCCCCCGGCCTCCGTGCAGACTTGCCGCATGATCCCGTCCTTGACCTTGTCGGGCCAGAAACTGCTGCGCACGAAAAGGGCCGACTGCCCGCCGGGCCTCACGACCCCCAGCATGGCCGCCAACGCCTTGCGGAACTTCTCCTGGGCCTCCGGACTGGCGGCAAGGTCCGGCACGTTCTCGCCGATGGCCACGATGATCACGTCGGCCTTGAACTCGGCCAGTTTCTTGAACCTCAGGCCGACGTCGCACGTGGCATGCCCGGTCTCGAAGTCGGCGATGTTCTCGATCATCGCCTCGGGTTTGGCTCCGCTCGCCGAGGCCAGGAGCGACCCGGCGCTCGGCACAGGAACGGCGGCCCAGGTTCCTGAATGCGCGATCTTCATGGATGTGCTCTCTTGGTGTTGTGATGACATTTCCTGTTTAACCGCCCGCCGACGACCATCGTCCGCAGTTTCCGTGATCTTATCTCGCCGTAGCGGTGAGACAAGCCAAATTCCCGACAGCCAAGTTCCCGGCAAGTTCCCGGCAAGCGACGTAAACGGAAGATGATGGAAACCCGCCAAGCCCCTCGCCGGCGCCGCCCTGGTCAGGGGAACCTCGCACATTATTCCGTGCGAATCCAAGCAATTTATCGCCAATCGATCACGCGTCGGCAGTGACGCCGGAGTAGCGCCAAATACGCGGCTAACCGGCGATGGCTCACGCCCGGCCACCGGCGAATTGCTGAAAATCAGATATTTATTTAGGGTTGTTGGGGTTGCCGGGTGGGTTGGCGCCCGGCCGTTAGGGTGGCGCGGTTGGGGTGGCCGGCCGGCCATCGCTGGAAACATGAAATTGGTGATTTTTTTGGAAAAATCTGCTTGACGGGTGGGTGCAGGTGGCCACCATTCAGTTTCATAAACTGCTCAAGCAGCGAACTTTTTCCGGATCATGGCATCGATTTGGACCATCAGAAGCAGCGGTTTCTACCCGGACGGCAGGCCGCCATGTTCCTGATTTCCGATCTTCCCAGCGCCATGGTCATCTGCGGTGAACCCGGCAAACGGTTTTCCAACATCCACCCAATAAAGACAACCCATGACAGAGCCATCCAAGACCGTATCCACCAGTTCCCTGCAACAAGAAGGCCGGACATTTCCACCACCCGCCGAAGCAGTCGACCGGGCGTACATCAACACCGCGCAATACCAGACGATGTATGAGAGTTCCGTCAAGGAATCCGACAAGTTCTGGCTTGAGCAATCCGACACTCTCGAATGGTTCAGAAAGCCGACCGAGGCCCGCAAATTCATCTGGGACACCGCCGCGCGGCGGATTGAGCACACTTGGTTCAAGGATGGCCAGCTCAATGTCAGCGTCAATTGTCTCGACCGCCATCTGAATGAAGGCAGGGGCGACAAGGTCGCGCTCATCTTCCAAGGTGAACCGGAGGACGATGTCACCAAGATCACCTACCGGCAACTCCTCGCCGAAGTCTGCAAGTTCGCCAACGTGCTGAAATCCCTCGGCGTGGAAAAGGGTGACCGCGTGGCCATCTACATGCCGATGGTGCTCGAACTGCCCATCGCCATGCTCGCCTGCACGCGCATCGGGGCGATTCACTCGATCGTCTTCGGGGGCTTCAGTGCGGACTCCCTCGCCGACCGCATCAACGATTCCTCCTGCAAGCTGCTCATTACCGCCAGTTGCGGACTGCGCGCCGGCAAGACCGTGCCGCTCAAGGCCATCGCCGACGAAGCTCTCAAGTCCTGTCCGAGTATCGGCAAAGTGATTGTGTACAAGCGCAATGATACTCCCTGCGAAATGGCCGCCGGCCGCGACCTGTGGTGGCACGACGCGATGGCCGATGCCGCCGCCGAATGCACTCCGGAAGTGATGAATGCCGAGGATTGCCTGTTCATGCTCTACACCTCCGGTTCCACCGGTAAACCCAAGGGCGTCGTCCACTCCACCGCCGGCTACCTGCTCCATTGCGCGCTGACCACCAAGTACGTCTTCGACATTCATGACGACGATGTCTTCTGGTGTACCGCCGACATCGGCTGGGTCACCGGCCACAGCTATATCGTCTATGGCCCGCTGTGCAATGGCTTCACCAGCGTCATGTTCGAGGGCGTGCCCACCTTCCCCGACGCCGGTCGTTTCTGGCAGATCATCGAGAAGTTCAAGGTCACCCAGTTCTACACCGCACCCACCGCGATCCGCTCGCTGATCCGCCTCGGCGAAGACTGGCCTAACAAATATGACATGGGTTCGCTCAAAACACTTGGCTCCGTGGGCGAACCCATCAATCCCGAGGCCTGGTTGTGGTACCACCGGGTCATCGGCAAGGAGAAATGCCCGATCGTGGATACCTGGTGGCAAACCGAAACCGGTGGCCATCTCATCACCCCGTTGCCCGGTGCCCACACGCTCAAGCCCGGCAGCGCCAACCGGCCGTTCTTCGGCGTCGAACCGGTCGTCCTGACCGACGACGGCAAGGAGGCCGGCCTCAACGAAGGCGGCAAACTCTGCATCAAGAAACCGTGGCCCGGCATGATGCGCACCACCTGGGGCGACCACGACCGGTTCATCGACACCTATTTCACGATGTATCCGAACATCTATTTCACCGGTGATGGTTGCCGCATTGACCAGGACGGTGACTATTGGCTGATGGGACGCATCGACGACGTGGTGAACGTCTCCGGCCACCGCATCGGCACCGCCGAGGTGGAAAGCGCCCTGGTCAGCCATCCGAAGGTTTCGGAGGCTGCCGTGGCGCCGATGCCGCACGACACCAAGGGTCAGGGACTCTATGCGTTCGTGACCCTCAAGGAAGGTGTCGAAGAAAGTGACGCCCTCAAGAAGGAGCTCGTCATGCATGTCCGCAAGGAAATCGGGCCGATTGCCGCGCCGGACAAAATCCAGTTTGCACCGGGCCTGCCGAAGACCCGCTCGGGCAAAATCATGCGGCGCATCCTGCGCAAGATCGCCGAAGATGCCACCGATCAAATTGGCGACACCACCACGCTGGCCGATCCGCATGTGGTGGAAGCCTTGGTTTTGGGCAGGCAGTAAGATTCCTTGGGTTTTCACCCCCCCGGGCGGACACCCTCTCTCCAGCCGCAGGGAGAGGGTGCGGGTGGGATGTGTTGCGGTGTTTCTCCAATCACAACCTGCGAAGCTTATGAACAACCCGACCAGCCTCAGTCAGCCAGCGTCAACCAACCGTGGTTGGCTTGTCACTTTTTCCGGCACCGGCATCAACCTCGCACTCGGCATTCTCTACGCCTGGAGCCTCACCAAGGGTGCCATCGAAAAGGAGTTCGGCTGGAAAGACGCCCAGCTCAACGATCCCTACGCGCTTTGCTGTCTGGTCTTCGCCTTCGCCATGATTCTGGCCGGCCGTTGCCAGGATAAATTCGGCCCGCGCCTCACCGCATCCATTGGCGGCCTGCTGGTGGGCGCCGGATTCCTGCTCTGTTCGACCACCACCAGTTATAGCACCTGGCTGTTAGGTTTCGGCGTGCTGGCGGGCATCGGCATCGGCTTCGGCTACTCCTCCGCCACGCCGCCCGCGCTGAAGTGGTTTCCACCGTCGAGAACCGGCCTGATCGCCGGCTTGGTCGTGGCGGGATTCGGGCTCGCGCCGGTATATCTCGCGCCGACCTCGCAGTACTTGTTAGGCACCTTTCATGTACAGAAGACCATGCTCATCCTCGGCATCGCCTTCATGGTCATCGTCTGTGGCTTGGCCCAAATGCTGGTGAATCCTCCGGCGGGTTACGTCGCCGGTCCTCAGCCCGCCCCCGGCACCGCCCCCAAAGCCATCGCCGCCAACGCCACACCGACCGAAATCCTGCGCCAACCGACGTTCTGGTTGCTGTGGGTGATTTACTTCATCGGCGCGGGCGCGGGGTTGATGGTCATCGGCAGCGTCAGCGGCATGGCCAAGAAGAGCATGGGGGCCGAGTGGGCGTTCGTGGCGGTCGCGGTCATGGCCATCGGCAACGCCGGCGGACGCATTATGGCCGGCATCCTGTCAGACCGGATCGGGCGGCGGTGGACCTTGTGCCTGGTGCTGCTGCTCCAGGCGCTGCTGATGTTCATCGCAATCCAGGTGACATCCTCCAAGGAGATGGCCCCCTTCGTCATCGTGCTGATCGCCGCGTTGATCGGCGCGAACTACGGCGCCAATCTCGCCCTCTTCCCCTCCTATGCCAAGGACCTGTGGGGACTCAAGAGCTTTGGCATGAACTATGGCGTCCTGTTCACCGCCTGGGGCGTCGGCGGACTGGTACTGCCACGCGTGCAGCAAACCCTCACCGCCAACAGCCACAGTTATACCTCGTCCTTCATCACCGCCGGCGTGCTGCTGCTCTTCGGCACCGGCTTGACGTTTCTCATCAAACCGCCCCAACCCAAAGCCGCGGATCCTAACTGAATCCGCACCTGTCGCGATGGGCCAGGGGCTGACAGAAAACGGAACCAAACATGTCATGCATCAACTAACAACCCAATCCCTGCCACCGGCCCGCCTGGCGCGGCTGCTCTGCCTCACCACCATCCTCGCCTCCGCCCACGGCGCCAATGCCCAAGGCTTCAAAATGTCCGACAAGCTGACGCTCAAGGCGGACCTCACGCTCAAGGAGACCTACGATGACAATGTTTACATTCTCGATACGGAGCCATACCCCTATATCGTGCCGCCGCCGCACTCCATCGTCGCGGTTCCCGACAAGGGGTCGTTTGTTACCACCATCACGCCGTCCTTGAACCTGACCTACCTCGCCGGACCCGAATTCTCGGCCAGCTTGTCCTACGCTCCGGACATGGTTTGGTATGATTCCGCTCCGTCGCAGAATTACGTGGCGCATCGCGCCAACCTCAACTTCACCGGCAAAATCCAGGAGATTTCCTACGAATGGCTCAACAGCGCGACCTGGATCGATGGCAGTGACCTCACTGTAACAACGCTGCGGCCGGGTGACTGTCGCGCCATTGGCGGCATTCCCTTGCGGGACCGGTGTGATGCCGCGGTTTACCGTGACAGCATCAAGGTCACGATTCCGGCCGGCAAGTGGTTCTTCCGCCCGGTGTTTACCAGCTACGTCCATGATTTCAAGACCGAGCAACGGGTGAATCGGAAGCCCAATGAGTACATCTACGACAACTACATTGACCGCTGGGAGGTCAACGGCGGCATGGATATCGGCTACGAGGTGTTCGACAAGACCAAACTGTTTGTCGGTTACCGCTACGGCCACCAAAGCCAGGGCACCGTGCTCAAGGCGGGCGCCACGCCGGGCTCGACCGTCACCGCCGAGAGCCCCTACGATAACAATTACCAGCGGCTTCTCCTCGGCATCGAGGGCACCCCCGCGCCATGGGTGAAACTCGCCGTGATGGCGGGACCGGAAACACGCGACTGGCTGGACGATACTCCCGCCGGGTTCGACCGCGGCAAAATGCTCTGGTTTGTGGACGCCCAGGTGACGCTGCTGCCGACCAAGGAGGATACCTGCACCCTCAAGATGACCCGCTTCGAACAGCCGGCGTTCACCAGCCAGAGTGTCTATCAGGATATCAAGTATGACATCGGCTGGCGGCACAAGTTCTCCGACAAGTTCACCGTCGGCGCGGGCTTCACGATTTACAACGGCCTATGGCAGGAACCCGCCCTGCGCAATGACTGGATTTACACCCCGAGCCTGATGGCCAGTTATGCGTTCTCCCCCAACCTGACCGCCGAGGCGTCGTGGTCCCATGACAACGCGGTGAACCGCGAAACCCCGGTCGCCGGCACCTCGACGCAATACGCCGAAGGCCGCGAATTCCAGCGCAATCTCTATTCCGTCGCGTTGAAATACACGTTCTAGCGAGGCGGTACCTCAGACCGGGCAAAACGCGAAGTGGATTGGGAGCGGTTGCCGCGCTATACTGAGGAGTCCGTGGCTTGGACTACACAAGGTTGGACAGTCTGATATTACCACTGATGCCACTGAAACCCACTGAGGTCACTGATTGATTCATATTTTCAGTGTGATCA
>Ga0118677_10007748_pt1 | contig 17578 bp, 22 predicted proteins | sample AliMusrvi5mmetaG_FD_86154 | JGI IMG/M metagenome (GOLD analysis project Ga0118677, IMG submission 86154) | reverse complement strand
GGAATGTCCCAGGCGCGGGAGGTGTTCGCGGTCAGTACTCCCGAGGTCGACTCAGCGTAGAACGAGTCGGTTCTGACGCCCTGCAGCGGGTACCAAGTAGTTCCGCCGTCGTCGCTGCCCCAGAAGCCGAAGTTGACGCCGGCGTAGGTGCCGTGGACGGTGACCGTGGCGATGTTGTAGTTGGAGGCCACGTAAGGGCCGATGGTGGTCGAAGACGAGGTGATGTTGCCGCTCTGCAGCGCCGACTGCTGGCCCTGCATGAGGAGCGGGGTCATCGAGGCGATGCCCTGCACGGACAGCACGCCCGCGTTGGCGCTGCCGGCGCTGCCGGCGATGCTGGCGTTGCTCACCGCGACCTTGAGGCCGTTGGTGTCGACCAGCGCCTTGGCGGTGCCGTCGATCGTGCCGTCCATGAGCTTGACGAACTGGACCTTGCACGACCCGAGAGTTCCGTCGGTGACCTCGTCGGCGGCGATCGCCTCGCCACTACCCGGAGTTCTCTGTGCGTTGTCGGCCATGTCTAGCTCCAGCTCGTCGCGTAGCCCGCGACGGTCGCCGTCGCCAGTGCCGTCTCCACCGTCGTGGCGATGGCGCGGTAGTCGGCGAGCGTGCACGGCGCCACGCTGCCGAGCGCGAAGTCGACCAGCACGTCGCCGGTCTTCACGGGCGAGTCGACAGAGGCCACCACGTCACCGCCGGGCAGCGTCACGCCGTTCCCGGTGCAGAAGCAGCCGTCGATCGTGACCTTGCCGCTGGCGTTCGTATAGGCGACGCGGTAGCCCTTCGTGTTGTCGGCGCTCTTGAGGAAGTAGTTCGACATGATGCTCCTTAGATGTCTTCCGTGATCTCCCAGCGCAGCTCGGCGGGGAAGACCTTGACGCCGACCTTGGCGTTGCGTCCGTCGGCGAGTGTTGTCTGCCAGCCGACGACGAAGAACATGATCTCCGGACCGGAGTCCCCGTCGCTCATCTCCATGTGCTTGTAGTAGATGAGTCGCGGGGAGTCCGGCGTAGGCTCCGGGGTAAAGAGTTGCGCGCCGGCGGCGAGGGCGCCGGTCACGAGGTCGACGGCGAAGCGCGTGCCGTCTGTGGTCGCGACCGAGAACTCGATGGGACGCGAGTCGAGGATGTGCTGGAAGCGGCCCTGGCGCACGTGAGACGGCTCGGCGTCGCGGTAAGCGACAACCGAGCCGTCCGGGAGCCTTGCCTCTGTGACCGCGATGGTATTCGCGGGTGTCATCGCGGTCTAGACCTCGTTCCAGCCGAAGCGCCAGGTGCAGGCCGTGTTGCCGCTGGCCGAGCCGGTCGGCACGACGAGCTGCATGATGATGTAGTCCGAGCAGTTCGTCGTCGCCGGCGTTCCGGTCGAGCCCGCGTTGAAGGTCGGGTTGAGTGTCCCGGTCGCCGTCGGGATGTCGTTCGTCGTCGTGCCCTCGTTCCCGGACGCGCCGGCGTAGGTGGAGGCGGTGACGATCGGCTGGATGTAGGTCGTCGGGTTCGGCGTCTTGACCTTGGCCTTGATCTTGATCGAGCCGGTGAGCGTGCCGCTCTGCTTCCAGAAGTAGACGCTCGAGATGGTCGTGAAGGTGCCGCTCCAGTGGCCGCGGATCCAGCGTTCATAGCTGTAGGCATACGAGCCGCCGACGACGATCGGGTTGGCGTTCGCCACGGTCGTGTCGTCCGAGCCCGAGGCGATGTCGGCCGCCAGCAGGCTGATATGCGCGTTGTCAGCTCCGCTCGAGGCGCCGTAGCTCTCCATGAAGATCAACGATGACGCCATGGCGTCCTCCTGCAGTGGTTGTCTGCCGCTTTGACGGTAGTCGGATGGTCACGCTTCAGGCTCTCCAAGCCCCCTCAGGAAACGCTGGCGGCTGACTGCGTGCGGACCCGGTCCTAGCGCTCCACGTGGATCCAGGCGCGCACGAAGGCGACGTTGTTGACGTCGGCTTTGCAGACCCCGGAGAGGCCCTCGTTGCCGCCGATGTCGCTGAACATCGTATGGCGCGAGTCCAGCCACTCATTGAACTCGGTCGTGTGATCGGCGGCGGAGCCGCCAGGGTAGTCCCAGACGACGATGTCGCCGTGCACGGGAGAGTGCGTGACGACGAGGCCGTGCTTGCCCTCCTTGGCGTCCTCGAGCATCGCCGAGACGAGCTGGAAGCGGTAGGCGGACCTGCTGAACGCCCTACTGCCAGCATGGATGTAAGAAAGGCTCACGCGCACGTTGCACCAGGCCAAGTCGCCGTGGCCCCACTCGACGGTGTCGGGGCAGTGGTTGCTGCCAGCGGGCATCTCGTGCTCGCCGAGGTGCGCGCGCATGTCGGCGAAGGCCTTCTGCTGTAGCGTCCGTTCCGGCGGCTTCGGCCGCGGCTCGGCGCGCGTCACCGCCCGGGCCTTCATGCCGGCGGTGGGCGCGTGCTTCCCCGACAGGAAGTCGACCAGCAGGTCTCCGGCGAAGGGCTCGCAGGTCAGGTAGCCGAGACACCATTTGGCCCGGGAACAGCCCTGCTGCGTCAGCCGTCCGAAGTCTCCGTCCAGGGCGCCGTAGTAGAAACGCCTGCCGGTATGGTTGTGGACCAGGAGCTTCTGCAGCGCGAGCACGCGCGGTCCGTGGTCTCCGGGCTTGAGGGTCTTCACAGTATCCTCCTCACGACAGCGGTTTCTCGATCGCGACCCAAGCCTCGCCACCATCGTTGTCGACGAGCTGCGCGAGGGCCGCGTGGCGCACGTGGCAGACGCCGTTCTTCGCCCAGGACTGGCCCCAGGAGTTGAGCAGGTAGGCATAGCTCGCGGTGGCGCCGGGCATGAGTAGGCAGTGTCCGCCGCGCAGGGCGCCGCCGAGCTTCACGAGGCCGCTCTTCGTGGGACAGTCGAAGCCGGAGTACCAGTTGATCCCGAGGACGACGCTGCCGCCCTGCGCGCTTCTCACCCAGGCGAGCGCCTCGGCGTAGTTCGCGGCGCGGTGGTAGGAGGCGATGCGTCCGCGCTTGGCCAATGCCTTGAGGCCCCAGCGCACCTCGGATCCGTCCTCTCCCTTGGGCTGTCCGCCGGCCGTGAGCGACTCGTAGTAGAGCGCGTGGCCGTCGGCGTCGCGGAAGTGGTCGTCGACCGGCAGCGTGTTGCCCCACTGCGCGCAGCCGAAGCCGACGCAGTGACCCGTTGCTCCCTGGTCGAGCACCGGTTCGGAGTCCGGCCAGTGGCGCGTGACCGAGGCGCCGCGCTCCAGGTGGACGAGCAGTTTTGCGAGCGGGAAGTCGCGCTGGTCGGCGACGAACGGCAGTCGGCCGAGTCCATTCTGTGGCATGGTCGCTCCGTTCCTAGTTGCGATTGAGGAGCCAAACGACGAGCGGCGACACGCCGGCGGCGATGGCCAGCACGGCGGCTGCCACGTGCTCCTTGTCGATGAACTCGAGCGTGGCCGCCACGGCGACCACGACCACGACGAGGATGCTGAGCAGGATCGTGCGCTGCAGACGCGCGCGCTTGGTATCTTCGTCGGCGTGGGTCTTGATTCCGGCGGCGACCTTGGTGTCGATGATCTGCGGCCATTTCTCGACATAGGAGCCGAGTTCGTCGAGGCGCGCATACTGCTTATCGGTCTTCTGTTCCATGCGGTCGCGCCAGTGGTTATCTTGGACGCGGGCTTCGGTGCGCGCCTTCTCCTGCGCCTCCTCGCGCGCGCAGATGCTGGCCAGCGTGACGGCCTGTTGCATGATGGCGTCCCTGATCGACCCGAGGCCGTTCATGTCCTCGACGCCGGTGATCTCTTTCTCGCTGGCGTTCACGGCGGACTCACTACTGACCGCCTGCGTCGATCGTTTGCCGTCTTCTCCTTGTTGCAGCTCCGACACAGGGTCTGCAGGTTCGCGAGGTCGCTCGTGCCGCCCTGACTGAGCGGCACGATGTGATCGCAGATGTACTCGTTCGCGCCGAGCTGCTGCCCGCAGGAGACGCAACCGCGCCCGTCGCGTTCGTAGGCACGCGGCCGGTTGCGGGTGAAGGCGGGGTCCGAGTAGCCGGCGCGCCACGGCTGCGCCAGGAGTCGCCGGTCCTCTTCGCTCAGGGTGTGCTCCGGGCAGTAGGGCGCGCCGCTCGTGCGCTTGCCACACTCGCGGCAGCAGGTCGGCCGGCTGGCGCCGGCCAGGTGCAGGGCGCAGCGCGTCTCACCGGGTAGGGCGCGCCGCCCGCACTGGCAGACGCGCAGGTGTCCGCGCAGACCGCCGCTCACGAGTCGCCCTCACGGCGGGCCCGGCAAAGCGCCTGGCGGCTGGACCAGAGGGCGCGGCGGGAGTCGATCTCTTCGAGCACCTCGAGGTGCGCTTCGGCGAGGCGCTTGTTATGGCAGATGAGGCAGAGTCCCGTCCTGCTCACTGTCGCCGGTCTCCGGCCGCAGTCCGGGCATGTAGCGGCGTCGCGCTCGATCTCCATGCGCCTACAGATCACGTCGGCGCTGACCTTCCCGGAGACGACGTCCTCGCGGATCCGTGCGTCGAGGGAGCAGCTGCGCGGCTGGCCAAGGATCAGGCCGCGGCGAACCCCCCTGCGCCGCAGGGAGATCCTGTGGCGGTTGGCGGCGGCCTTCACCGATGACACCGAGCGACCCATGATCGCGGCGAGTTCGAGAGCTCCCAGCTCGGAGTTCGCTCGCATGAAGGCGAGGTCTCCCGTGGTCCAATAAGTTGCGCGCGAAAGTTGCGCCAGTTGACCAGTTGTCATGGATTCAAGGCTAGAACGAGCGAAGGACAGGTCTCTGCGCATCATCACGGCTGTTTGAGCATGCCGATGCCGATTAGGTCGATCCCGTCGGTGATCAGCCAGATCCCGCGACCGGCGCTCGGCGTGACCGATTCGAAGACCTTGACGCCGCTTACGATGACCGAAGAGCCGGCGATCTGCACGGAGATCGTATGGTCTCCGGCGACATTCGTGATGGTCGCCTGGCGCAGCCGCAGGCCGCCGCCGGCCTTAGCAGCCCCGGCCATGATCTGTTCGGCGATCTCGTGGAGGTCCATCAAGTCCCCGAGATGTCGCGGGCGACGGCGGTGGCGACGTCGGTGATCGTGAGCGGGATGGTGATCGCGTCGAGGATGAAGGGGATGAGCCTCCCGGCGCTGAGTTCCACGAGCACAACGTCGAGCGGCTTGAGACCGGGGTGGACGACTTGCGACCAGGATAGGTGCGTCGCGCGCCCTTTGATGAGGCTGAGCATCACGGTCGCCGTGTTCAGCGCCTGCGCGGAAGTCGCGATGAGCGACGACGAGTAGAACAGCGGCACTTTGCCGAAGGGACCGAGATAGTACGTCTCGCTCGAAGCATCGGCGTCCCACGCCTCGCCGCGCACCGGCGTGTCGGCGCCGGACCCCTCGCCGGTGGCGATCACGCCGCTGTAGGTATTGTTCAGAGACGTGACGCGCGCCTGTTCGGTCATCACCGCCGTCTCCCCCTGCGCGAAGACGAACACGGCGGCTCCCGGGTCCAGCGACGGCGCCGGTAGGGCTTGCGCGACCCCGCTGGCATCGAAGAAGAGCGTCAGTCCGTAGGCCTGTGCCAGGGCGTAGGCGTTGGCCCAGGGGTCGCTTGAGCTGCCGTCGGTGAACACCGCCGCGCAGGCCAGGGTGCCGGGAGTCGTGACGCTCGTGATCCCACTGGACACTCCCGGCAGACGGTCGGCCAGGATGCCGTTGAGCGCGTCGCAGAGGGCCGTACCGGAAGGAATCTGGAAGCCGTCGGTCCAGGAGGCGCGGGAGATGACCACCGAGAGATCCGACAGCGTTGCGGAGAGCGTCGTCGAGCCGTCCGGGTGACGGTTGTAGGTGAGCTCGTCGATCACGAAGAGGCCGAGCGGGAAGCCGGTCATCGTCCCGTCGCCCTGCACGAACCCGCGCTCGAGCGCGATCATTATCCCCGGCGTTCCCAGGAGATCGTAGAAGTCCTCCATGGTCATGGCGTCCGTGGCACCGATGGTCATCGTGGCATCGCGCATCTTGGTGCGCCGGCAGTCGGCGGTGACTGAGCCGCCGACGATCGGCAGCGCCGCGAGTAACTGGCCACCAAGGTAGGCGGCGCCCGAGACGTAGACCGTCTGGGCGGGGCCGGTGACGAGGTCGGCGAGCGTCACGCTGCGCTCACGTCGAGACCGGATCCGACCTCGGCGCACTCGACCGATCCGGCCAGGAGCGGCATAGTGGGCGTGCCCTTCACGGCCCAGGAGACCTTCATGGCTCGCGCATATTTCGAGCCGCCCCATGGGTCTTCGATCTTGAGCAGTCCGCTGTAGTCACGTAGGGCACGAAGTGCGGCGGCGTCGGACGTGCCGTAGGCGATCACCTCATAGGTGGTCTTCATGCCGGAGACCGTGCCGGCGACGGACACCGGGTAGTCACGGTCGAGCACGGTGAGCAGTCCAGTGACGCGCTGCGTCTCCTCCGCGGGGTCCCCGACCACGTTCGCGCTCATCCAGCTCGACGTCCCGAGCTCCACGGCCTTGAAGTTCCAACCCGTGCCGCTGATCGTCGGACCCGTGGCCGACCCCGTTCCCCATGCCGAGACGCAGCGCGTGTACTCGTCCGCGCTGAGCAGCTGCGACACGCGCGCCCGGTAGGTGTTTGTCACGGCGCGATCGGCTTCGTAGTCGTAACCGACCAGGACCGGAGAGCCGAGTGCGAGCGGTATGCCCGTCAGGCCACGCACGTCGACCCACCCGGCTGCCGTTTGGCGCTGCAAGGTGAGGATCGCGCTGCTCGAATCGTAACCGGTGGACGTGGAAGCCGTGACGGTGATCGCCATGCGCTGGCCGGAGTTGTCGACGGCGGCGGAGACGCTAGGCGTGTTGATCGGCGCGCCGTTGAGCTGTAGCCAGGTCGCACTCTTCGACCAGGAGGACCAGTAGAGCTTGCTTCCGGCTATCAGGTCACGGCTGGCGCGGCAGAACATTACGTAGGTGCCGTCGGGCAGGGGCTCGTCCGGGACGGTCGAGATGCTGGGGGCGTTGGCTCCGAGCGTGGTCGCTGAGAAGCGCGTCGTGCCCTGCCACACGGGGGTGACGCCACCGGGGGGAGTGGACCCGGGAGCATCCGCGAGGCGGAAGATCTGGAACTCGACGTCGCCTCCGCAAAGAAACGTCGAGGCTCTCAGTTGCCAGCTTTCGACGGTCAGCGAGATCGGCACCGTGAGCGTCGGGTACTGCGTCGTCTTCGTCCCGGTCGGCGCGCTCGGAGTCCCCACGCTGACCGGCAGCAGGTAGGCCGCCTGGAGCGTGAGCTCCGCGATCTGGTGTTGCCAGCCGCCGCCCGACCAGGCCCATGTGGTGCGCACGGCGAAGTGGTTGGGCAGGGAGGCGCCGGCGGCGCTGAGCGCGTCCGGGTCCCAGCCCACGTCAGGATAGACCTGCTGCGTGGTGACGGTATAGATCCCGGAAGGCAGCGTGATCGTGCCGGCGGTGTAGAAGTTCGTTCCGGAGGCATCGAAGCTGACGAGGGTCACCGGGGCGGCGATGTTGCTCCCTTGATGGAGGCTGCGCACGGTCATGCCGAGCGCGGCCAGGCGACCGCTGGGCGAGCTGGGGCCGCCGAAGTCGAGGCAATGCCAGGTGTTTGCCGTGCAGTACCCCAAAGTGGCGTCGCTGCCGTCGCTCAGGCCCGAGAGCGGGTTCATGTTGTAGGCCGTGTATCCGGCATGGTTGCCGAAAGCGGTGAGAGTGTAGACGGGCACTGACGTCCCCCTAGAGCGCGTTCACGGCGCGCGCCAGTTGCAGGAGCGCCGGGTCGACCCCGGCGCGCACTGCAGCCGTGAGTTCCTGAGGCGTACCGGCGACGCCCGCGCCGACGTGCACGACCACGGCGCCGGCGGCGATGACGAGGGAGCGCGAGCCGCCGGCCCCCGCGGCGCCGGCGAAGGCAGGAGAGGCGCCGAAGGCGGGTCCGCCGCCCGCGGCGCCGACCATGCGCGCAGCGGCGGCGGAGACGGCTCCGCGGCTCGCGTCGAGTCCGGCGGCGAGGCCCTGACCGGTGAAGTGGCCGATCTCCATGAAGACCTTGGACGGCGAGCTGATCCCGAGCAACTTCTTCGCCGCAGATCCGAGCCCGCTGATCAGGCTGCTGAGCTTGTCCGTGACCCAGTGCCAGGCGCTCACGATGCCGTTGACCAGTCCCTGAACGATCTGCTGGCCGACGTTGTAGAGCATGCTTCCGACGTCGCCGATCGCGCCCTTGATCCTGCTGCCGACGTTGCTGAAGAACGTGACCACGGCGTTGATCGCCGAGCTGGCGCCGCTCTTGACGCGGTCCCAGACGTCCTGCAGGAACCCGACGATCGCCTCTATCGTGTGGATCGCCGCGATCACGGCTGCGACGGCGACCTCCACGGCCTTGCTGATCGCATCCCACGCCGTCTTCACGACCTTCTCAATCAGGTCGACTTCGGTCTTTATAGACGTCCACCACACATGCACGGCGGTCGTGATGAAGGGACCAGCCCAGTCCCAGAAGGCCTTCACGCCGGCGCTTACCGTGTCCCAAAGCCACTTGACGATGGTCCAGATCGCCTCGGCGTTCGCCTTGATCCCGCTCCACCAGAGTTGCACGGCGGTCGTGATGAAGGGACCAGCCCAGTCCCAGAAGGCCTTGAGGGCGCCCGAGATCGCGTCCCACACGGCCTTGAGGACCGGCACGACGGCGGCGGCGACGCCTTTGACCTGGTCCCAGAGCCCGATCCAGAAGTCGCGGAACCAGCCGCACTTGTTCCAGAGGACGACGAAGGTGGCGACCAGGGCGGCGATCGCGATCACGATGAGGCCGATCGGGTTGGCGTCCATGGCGGCGTTCAGGAGCCATTGCGCTGCCGCCCAGGCCTTCTGCGCCAGGGCGGCGAGCTTCATCGCCTGCACGGCTCCGATGATGCCGCTGATCCAGGGCGCGAGGATCGCGGCGGCGCCGGCGAAGGCGGCCACGCCGATGATGACCTTCTGCACCGGACCGGGCAGCTCCTGGAACTTCTCGAGCAGGCCAGTGATGCGGCTCGTGAACGCGGTGACGAGCGGCAGAATCGCTGTGCCGATCACGACCTGCAGATGATGCAGGGCGTTGGTGAACTTGTCCTGGGCGCCGGCGGCGGTGTTCCCGTAGGCCGCGGCCTGGCCGGCGAAGCGGCCCTGCATCATCGCCAGGGCCTGAGTCGCGGTCGTGCCCTTGTCGACCACGATGCCGTAGCGGGAGAGTGCGCTCGTGTTGCCGTTGGCCACCTTGCCGACCAGCGTCGCGGCCTTGGCGAGGTCCATGTGCTTGGCGCGCGCCAGGTCCGTGGCCAGTCCCAGGAGGTTCAGGCCCTTGGCGGAGCTGCCAGTCGTGAGCGTGAGCTGCGTAAGGGCGCTCTTGAGGGCGCCCTGCGAATACGCCGACAGCTGACTCTGTTTGCTGATCACCTCTTGCATGTGACCCGAGTAGGTGATCCAGGGAGTGCCCGTAGCGGTCACGGCGCGGTTCAGGGAGGTAGTGGCGGCCTCGGCTTCCTTCGCGGCGCTCACGGAGCCCGCCAGCCACTTCACGATGCCGGCGGCGGCCAGGCCGCTGGCGATCTTGGCGCCGGTGGAGCTGACGACACTGCCGAAGCGCGACCAGGGGCCTTGTTGCTCCGTGACCTTGGCCTTGAGTCCGTTGAGCTGCAGCTGCGCGCGGTCGATCGCCGCCATGTCGGTCTTGCCGTAGACGGAGACTACGACGGCCATCAGTAACCGATCCCCTGCGCGTCGAGCGACGCCTGCAACTGCGTCTCCGCCTTGTGCACGGCGGCCTCTATCGCCGGGACGGCAGAGCCCTTCTGCTCGTCCCACGCCGACCAGAGGAACCGCCCTGGAGCGCCGTAGCGAGCGTTCAGGGTCGCGGTGCAGGTCTGGGCCTGCTGGGACTTCGAGCCGGCCTTGCCGTAGAACTCGAGGATTGCCGAGAGGCGGCCTTCGGTCGACCAGGCCGAGCCGCTCGAGCCGGTGGAGTTGATCGCCATGACGCGCATGCCGACCTTCTTGCCACGAGAGGAGGAGCGGATCGCGTAGCCGGCGCCGCCGCCGGTGGCCGAGTACTTCGCCTCCGCGGCGCCCTTGAGGACGTTGACGATGCCGCGGATCTCGCGGTTCATGGACTTGAGCAGGTCAGGCTCGAAGGCCTTGAGCGCGGCTACCGTCTGGTCCAGACCGTTGATCGCAATCTCCAGGCTCATCGTCCGCGCACCCTCGCTTCGAGTTCGGCCTTTGCCTCTTCCACCTTGCGCTGCTTCTCTCGCTCTCCCAGGCGCACTACCAGGGCCTCGAAGACCTCCGGGTTGCAGCGCTCCAGGTCGAGGCCGAAGCCGGCTGCCAGCGCCACGTCCGCGATCAGGAACGCGGCGCTGCCGATTCCCCCGGGTCGTCTCCCAGCTCGGCGATGCGCGTGCGCAGGAACTCTGCCTGTGCGGCCGTGATCTCACCCAGGCCCTCGGCGTCGTCTACGTCCTTGAGGCTCATCCGCGGTTCGACCTCGGAGACGCCGTCCAGCCACCGCTCGAAGGCGAGATTCGTGCGTCCGGTGCGCTTGGCGACCTCGTAGGCCAGGCGCTGGCTCTTGAGGTCCGCGTCGACCCAGCTCTTGCCGTCGGCCCACTGCTTCATGAGGAGCTCGTCGCCCTTGCCCACGATCAAGGTCTCCTCTGGCGTTCCCGCCTCGAGGTACCGGACGATGACCTTCTTCATCTGCTGCCCTTTCGTTGGCTCAGTAGGAGGCCTGCGTGTTCGAGAGCACGTACACGACCGGAGCCGTGCCGCCGCTCGGCATGACGGGGATCCCGACGAGCTCCACCTGAATGGCGCCGCCCTTGGGGTCGGCGTCGGGGAAGACGCACATGAAGGCGCATTTCGCGGCCGTGACCGTGAGCGTGCCGGCGCCGGCGTTGTTCTCCTTGAAGACCAGGGAGAAGGAGCCCAGCGTCGGAACGAGGGCCGCAGCGGTGCCTGCCGGCGTGCCGGTGACGGCGTTGCGGAAGTCGGCGAGCGAGTCGGGAACGATCGTGAGCTTCACTCCGTGGTCCTGGCGCGCCTCGTAAACGTCGTCGGCTTCGACGGCCGCGCTGGGGTCGATCGAGGAGACGTTGTTGTTGATCGTGAGCTCACCGGAGACGACGCGGGCGGTGGCCAGCGTGGAGCCGTCGAGGTCATACTGGAAGGTGCCGCCGACCGGCACGAGGAAGGAGTCCGACCCGGTCTCGTCCGTCGTCGGGGTGAACGTCGCCGGGTAGCTCATGACCGTGCCAAGCAGCTTCGCGGAGACCTCGAGGGGTTCGCTGTTCTTCCAGGAGAGTCCGAACTGGTCTACCTTGCAGTCGCGCACACCTTCGATGGTCGTGTCGAGGCCCTTGGTGAGGACCGAGAGGTAGGGCAGGTCGCCGGTCGAGTAGGTGTGCGTGTACGGTCCCGCCCCGGTCGCGGTGTCCGTGCCCAGCGCGCCCATGAGCCACAGGCCGATGCTCTTGAGGTAGGCCGGCGCCTTGAAGTCGGAGCCGTTCACGACGGCCTTGCGGAAGACGTTGTAGGAGACGCGCTTGCTGGCCGTGACGTCCAGCATGTCCTGCTGGGCGTCGACGGAGAACGGCGAACCTCCGTAGAGGCCGTGCGCGAACGTCGGGTTGGCGGCGATCGTCCCCTTGGATGCCTGCTTGGCGACGCCGATGATTCCGGTGATCTTCTGGACTGGCATTTCAGGTCCCCTTCGTCTTCGACGGCTTCACGGGCGTTGCGATCCCCTGGGCGGCGAGGTGCTCGAGGATCATGGTCTGGTCTGCGTTCTTGCCCTCGTGCTCTCCGGGCTCGAAGTCGCAGGTGATCACGCGACCGTGGTCGCGCATCTCGATGTGCGTCGCTTCGGTGATCTCGTACTTGGCCATAGGTCCATCCTGCCTTTCGCGTCACCCGAGGAAGGTCTGCGTTGCCACGATCATGTGGAGCACACCCTCGAGGGCCCGCCCCTCCAGATCCGCGAAGGCGCCGTCGTACTCGCCGCCCACGGTTTGCGCCATGAGGGCGACGCCGCCGAGGAAGGGCGCCGCGGCGATGACCTGCTCGATGATCGCGCCGGCGGCCTTGCACTCTTCGCGCACGTCCAGGGCGCTGGCGCCGGTGCGGCGCACGTAGGCGTAGACGTGGAGCCTGAACGACTCCGCCTTCGAGACGAGGCCGGTGGTGCGCTGCTCCTGCGTCCATTCCGAGACCTGCTCGTCGACCCACACATGCAGCTGCTCACGTCGCGCCGGGAGTCCGTAGTCGACCTTCCAGCCGGCGAGGCCGGGAGCGCCCTGGAGCGCCGTCACGAGCGCGTCCTGGGCGTCGAAGGCCTTCGTCTGCATGCCGGTCACTTCTCAGCCGACTCCGTACTGGTGGCGTCCGAACTGGTCCACGGCCGAGTCGACCTCGGGCAGGCCGGTGGCGCCGTCGCGGCCGGCGACCGTGAGGCGGAACATCTGGTCGCCGATGCTGGTCGCCGTGGCGCGGCCGGGAAGATCCGTGCCGACCAGGTACTCGCGGCAGAGGATCACCGCGGCGCGCGCGATCGGGCCGGGGACGGTGGTGAGGCCGTGGACGTAGTGCAGCGTGATGTTCTTGCGGCCGAACGGCCAGGGCGGGTACATGGCCGAGCGGTAGAGGAGGCAGTCGTCGACGGTGATCGTCGAGAGGTCGTCCACCGTGAGGTCGACGCCGTTGACATTGCCGGAGTAGAGCTGCGTCACGGCGACGTCGGGAAGCAGGAGCTTGCGGGTGTCCTGGCCGTAGAGGAGCGGCGTGTAGCCGCGAAAGAAGTCCGGGGCGCTGCCGTCGATGGTGACGCGCCGGCCGCGCGGGATGAAGGACACCCTGCCCTGCTGGTGCAGCATGTCCTGAACGGAGCTCCGCATGGCGCGCAGGAGTGCCAGTGGGTACTTCGCAGAGTCCAGGAAGGCCCGGTCCGAGTTGCGGATGTCGACGATCTCGCAGATGTAGCCGCCCTGCACCTCGAAGGAGCTGCTCCAGGAGGCCGAGGCCGCCGATTGCGTGCCGGTCCAGGCACACTGGTAGACGTCGAGCTTCGTGAGGAGCGAGGCGTTCACCGAGAAGGTCAGGAGACCGTTCGAGTAGGTCGGCGTCCCGGTGGTGACGGCGACACCGGCGCCGTCCGTGATCGCCAGGGAAGGAGCCGTCACGGTCGGCGTTGTGCCGTCCTCCAGAGCGGTCGCGACCGAGATCGCATAGGAACCTGCCGCAACCTGCTTGAAACGGTCCATGCGTCTCCTTCGCGGTGACTAGCTGCGGGTGGCCTTCTCGCCTTTGGCGCGGGTGGCGCTTTCGGCGTCCGCGGGACGGGCGGCTCCGGAAGCGAGGAACATGGCGGCGATCTCCGCGGGGAAGTCAACCGTCTCGCCGTCCTGTCCGCTGTAGTCACGGATCCCGTCGGCGTTGCCGACCTCGAGCTCGTAGGCGGTGATCATCGTGATCTTCATGGTGCCTCCCGGTGGTTGCTGCTCCTCATTGTGCGGATGGCGTCACCCGGGAAAGAGAAGAGGCCGGCGGGGCTTTCCCCCGCCGGCCTCAGGCCTTGGCGCCGTCTTAGGCGTTGTTGCTCTTGAGGAGCTGCACCGCGCTCGGATCCCATGGGATTCCGCCCATGCGGGCGACGCCATAAAATCTGACGTACGGAGCCACCGTATACGGGTCCCTCAAAATCGAGAGCACCTTGTGGATGCCGACCGCGTAGCCCTTGGAGAGATCGCCGAAGGCCACCGGGTAGTTCGCGGCGCCGACTGCCGGAGCGTCGTCGACCTCGACCACGCGCTTGCCGAGGATCGAGAACGTGCCGTCGGTCGTGTTCGGCTGGACCAGGGGCGTGTTGTTGAGGTTCGGGTAGGCGAACCCCATGAGGACCGCCAGGGTCGCCGGGCTCATGTACCAGGCGGAGTTCGGGCGGTACTTCTGCGGGAGCGCGAAGAAGAGCGTCGGGAAGTTCGTGTTCACGACCGCGCCGGCCGAGCCGGAGAGCATGGTCGTGTACGTGCCCGAGGCCTTGAACAGGCCGGCCGGCGTGTTGTTGGTGCCGGCGCCCACGGCGATGTCGGCGTTGAGCTGGACGGCGAAGTCCTCGTAGATCCAGCCGAGCATCATCTCCTCGCCGCCGACGTCGGAGTCGAGGAACATCTGCGAGGCGCGCTGGTCCGTGTAGTACTCGCCCGCGTTCAGGACGATGTTCTGGAACGTCGGCTCGGTCTGCTCCGCCCGGGCGCCCGTCTCTGTCGCGTTCGCGACCGGGGCGTGCGTGGCCTTGTAGGGCAGGTACATCTTCGAGTCGCCGCTCAGGGTGAAGTTCGCGCAACGCTCGACGAGCGGGGAGACGTTGCGGTACTTCTGGATCAGCGGGCCGTGGATCGGTTCCGGGACCACGTAGCCGCCGTTGGCGTCCGTCAAGGACACCAGGGCCGCGCGCGACTCCTCCGATCCGTTGCGCATCCAGGAGCGGTAGGCGTCCGCCACGTCGGCGTCGGCCTTCTCCTGGCCGCCGGGTCCGCCGCCGATGGTGTTGCCGTGCTCCGCGATGTGGCGCGCCTCTTCGAGGACGTCGTCGCGGGCGGTCACGCGGAGCTCGTCGAGCTGGTTGAGCTGGCCGGTGATCTTCATGAGGGAGTCACGCTCTTCGGGCGTGATCCCGTCGCCCTTGGCCGCGAGTTCGGCACCGGCGGTGCGGAGCTCCTCGGCCTGGGCGTCCAGCTTGCGATAGTCGAGCGCCATGGCCGACTACCTCGCTTTCCGTGTGAAGCCGAAGCGAGGCACGTATACCTCGCCCTTGTCGGGCGCGCCGCCCGTGCTGCGTGTGGATGCGTCGGGCGCGCCGCCTTCGGCATCTGGGGAATCGTCGTCGTCGGGTTCGTCGTCGTCGACCCAGTTGGGGTCGACCTGGGCGAGGACCTTCTCGATGCTTTCGCTCGCCGTCTCGATGGCATCCACGGCGGCGTTCAACAGTGTCTCGTTCGCGACCGAAAGGACCCGGCCGGTGCGCAGGACGTCGCCACGGAGTCGGGAGTAGACCTCCCAGACGGCGCTGCCGGCGGAGTCGTCGTCGCTGATGGGATACATGGCGCCGAAGCGGGCGATGTGCTCGGCCAGCCACTCGGCCCCGGAGGTGGTGAAGTCGGAGAACGCCGCGGCGGCCGCTCCCTGGTCTCCCGCCGCCAGGGCGTCGGTGATCGTCGTCTCGAGGGCGCTCTCTAGTTGGTAGAAGCGCAGCCACGATGCCATGCGATCGGCGTCGGAGTTGGCGAGCGTGGTGCCGAACACGGTGTCGCGGGTGTTGTCGTGTCCTAGAGGCATCTGGAAGGCCGCCAGGTGGCTCCGGACCTCCGCAGTGGTCTCCACGTAGGCCGGCATGCTCGTGATCGTGAGTTCAGAGATCCTGGCCTTACGGATGTCGCGGCAGACCTGGCCGTCCTGCACGTACCAGTGGTCGCCGCCCTTCGGGACCTTCATCCGGTAGGAGCAGCCGCCGATGTCGCCGCGTTCGATGCTCACCAGCATGTCGCGGGCCCACTGGGTGTCCGGAGGGTAGGTGACCATGCTCACGCCGGCGTTGTCGCGGGTGGCTTCCATCGTGCCGGCGCTCACGCGGCCGAGGACGTGGGCGGTGTCGTGATCGAAGAGGCCGACCAGGTCGTCCGAGAGTTCCGCGCTTCCGGGCAGCATGCGCTCGCGGAAGCCGCCGAGATCGGTGGACCAGGAGTTATAGACGATCGCCCTGCATTCCAGCTTCGTCGGAGAGTCGCCGCCGGACGGGATCGCGCGGATCTCGCCCTTCGGCACTGTCCTTGTCTCCCAGTCCTGCTTCACAGTCCGCACTCCTTCATGATGTCCGCGGGGTCGAACTCGAGCCCGCTGGCGTTGTGAGCCTCGACCAGTGGCGCGAGGACCCTCTCCGCGAAACCTAGTGTGGCGACGGTGTCACGCCCGCGTTCGCGGTCCTGCCGTGCGCGAGTCTGGATGCGGCGCACGGCGTCGACCTTCATGGGCGCCAGGACGCTGCGCACCTGGACGGTGGGGTCTGCCGGGGCGACGATCTCCTCGGCCTTCACGGTGTTCATCGCGGGCGCCGCGGGCTCGGCGACGAGTGGAGCGCCGGCCGGGGCGGTATTGAGCGGCAGGCGGTATTCGTTGCCGCCGTCGTATGGGTTCATGTCCTCGAGGGCGCGCGCCTCGTTAGGACTGATCACGCCGCAGTTGATCAGGACCGAGTAGCCGGCGGTGCGAGTCTGATAGTCGCCGCGCAGAGAGGCGTCCACGTTGAACTTCGCGTAGAGGCTCTCCTCGCCTTCCATGAACAGCTTGCGGCAGGCGGCCTCGGTGTTGGCGGCGATCGGCGTGGCGACGTGCTGGCCCAGCCACAGGCCGGCCTGCTCGGAGTTGGTGTAGGTGCCGTGGGTCCAGTCCTGGACGATCGGCAGCGGGACGCGGTAGAGGCGGCAGATCTGCTCGAGGTACCACCTCATCTGGCCGGATAGGTCGGCGTCCTTGAGGCTCATGGCGTTCTGCTTGACCTTCAGGCCGCGGTCGAAGATGCGCAGGCGGCCGGCGGAGAACACGCCCTCGGTCGAGCCGAGCTGCTCGCGCAGCACCTTCACGTCCTCCGGCTTCAGGGTGTTGTCGGTCTCGAGGTAGCTCGGGAAGTGGTTGCCGTTGTTGAGGAAGCGGCCGAAGAACTGCTCGCTCGCGATCGAGAGGCCGATGGACTCGCGGATCAGGTCGATCGGTGAGGCGGCCTGGTAGGGGCTCTTCGAGAGAAACGGGCCCTTGAAGTGGATCACGTCGGAGGACGGGTAGACGCCTGGCGGCGTGAACTCGTCGCCGGTGTACTTGTAGGAGACCTTGCCGTCGAGTGCCTTGATCTCAGGAGCCGTGCCGTACAGCGGCCAGAGCGAGGCGGGCCGGCCGTTCGTCCAGACGATGCGCATCACGGCGTTGCCGGTGATGTCCTCCCTCATCTGTTTCCAGCGCCACATCTCCAGTGATGTCATGAGGTCGTTCGGGCGATCGAACAGGAGGCGGGCGACCGGGTGGTCGAGTTGCGGAAGGCGTTCCAGGCCTTCCCTCTTGAAGACCGCGCCGGGGAGCGTCGAGAACGTCTCGGCCCTGACTTCGATACAGGCAGCGACGGCGACGGAGGCGAGGGCGGTGTCGGCCGTGACCCGGACTCCCGAGGCCGATACGTTGCCGCCGTAGAAGAACGCCTGCGCCAGCGCGTCGACTGCGTCCTGCGACCTCTTCTCGCTTCGGTCGCGGAGCGCGGAGAACGGATTGAGTCTCAAGCGACCGCCCTTCGGGCCGGTGACAGGTGCACTCCTGCAATCATGGCGAGGGAGTCACCCGCGTCTCTAGAGCTCCCAGACGCCCCCGGTAGAGGCGAAGCTGGGAGCGCTGTCCGACTCGGCTTCGGCGATGTAGACCGCCATGGCCGCCGCGATCGCGCCGTCGATCTTCTCCGCCTTGGCGCCGCGCCCGATGCGCCAGCCGATCGGCTCCCTGGGCAGCTCGATCGCGTTGAGGATGTGTT
>Ga0118677_10006452_pt1 | contig 17578 bp, 10 predicted proteins | sample AliMusrvi5mmetaG_FD_86154 | JGI IMG/M metagenome (GOLD analysis project Ga0118677, IMG submission 86154) | reverse complement strand
AATTAATGGCAAAAATGTTCAGATAAAACACGAACTAAATAACGGCGATCAGGTAGAAATTCTGACTTCGCCCACACAAAAGCCCAACCCGGCCTGGCTGAATGTGGTTACAACCTCGAAAGCTAAAAACAAAATCCGTCAGGCACTAAAGGAAGTCGAGTTTAAGGATGCTGAGCTTGGTCGTGAAACGCTGATTCGCAGATTCAAAAACTGGAAGATTGAACTGGACGACGGAAAAATTTCCCGGTTGGCCAAGAAAAAAGGTTTTAAAACCGTTAGTGATTTTTATCAGGAAATTGCTCGCGAAAAGTTGGACATGCATGTGGTTCGTGACGCTTATGTCGATTTGGATAAACCTACAGTTTTAGAACAACCTGAAATTCGTCGGGCTGATTCATTCTCGAAAGAATTGCAGCCGATTGATACATCCGGCAAAGATGATGTATTAGTTATTGGAGAGGATTTGAAAGGTGTTGATTTCAAATTAGCGAAGTGTTGTAATCCAATTTTTGGTGACGAAGTTTTCGGTTTTGTTTCGGTGGTTGGTGGTATTAAAATTCATAAAACCGATTGCTCCAATGCTCCACAAATGATTCAGCGTTTTGGTTACCGAATAGTGAAAGCGCGCTGGTCGGGTAAATCGGTTGGTTCGCAATATCCTATTACGCTGCGTATCGTTGGGCATGACGATATTGGAATTGTAACCAATATCACTTCGTTGATTTCGAAAGAAAAAAACATTTCGTTGCGGTCGATTTCGATTGATTCTAATGCCGGACTTTTTCAGGGTAACCTGACGATAATGGTGAACGACACCAACGAACTGGAAGGTATTATAAAGAAAATCAGGTTGGTAAAAGGAGTGAAAACTATTTCGAGATCATAAAATTGACCATTAGTTCATTTGCTATTTACCTTTTAATGTAAATGAAATTCACAGAATTGTACATTGTAAATAATTAATTTGTAAATAAGATGTTTTCAGGAATAATTGAAGAAGCTGCTCAGGTGGTGGCTTTGCAGAAAGATAAAGAAAATCTGCATATTAGCGTTTCGTGTTCGTTTACGGGCGAGTTAAAAATTGATCAGAGTGTGGCGCATAATGGTGTTTGCCTGACCGTAGTTTCCAAGACTGCCAACACCTATACGGTAACTGCTATCAAAGAAACTCTCGACCGTTCGAACCTCGGTTTGTTGGTTGTGGGCAGTAAAGTGAATCTGGAACGGAGCATGATGATGAATGGACGGTTGGATGGTCACATTGTTCAGGGGCATGTGGATCATACAGCTACTTGTGTTGAGGTCAAAGAAGCTGACGGAAGCTGGTATTTTACATTCGAATACGCTTTTGACAAAGAAATGGCAAAGCGTGGATATATGACTGTGGATAAAGGTTCTGTGACAGTGAATGGTGTAAGTCTGACGGTGTGTAACCCAACTGATAACAGCTTTCAGGTGGCTATCATTCCTTATACATACGAACATACTAATTTTCACCAGATTAAAGCCGGAACAGTTGTAAATCTGGAGTTTGATATTATTGGGAAGTACGTGAGCCGCATGATGTCGTTTTAGTTATAATTTTTGCTTTTCGTGCTTCAAATCAAACGGATTGTATCACTGATTAATCAGGTCTGATTTAAAGAACCAAGTCTTATTTTTATTCCTTCAATATTGATAAAATAGTCCCTTCGTTTGCATTTTTCTTTTAAAATACAAGCAAAGGGACTTTTTCAAAATAATTCTATAATTTTCAGGATTTTTATTTTTAATTATTAGTTATCAGAGTAAGTGTCATCACATTTTCTATCTCATTTTTCCCTGCTCTCAACACTACATCGTGCAGTGACAACGAACCATAACATGCATCCATAGCCTGTTTCACATCGCCATTCAGCCGGATTGACCCAACAATGAAATTCTCACAAAGATCAGGTTTTGTGGAAAAATTTGCATCAATATTTTTGTGATTGCTGATTCTCAGCTAGTCTGATTTGTTTCTATAAAATTACAGACGAATTATAATGTTTAGGTATTAGCTAAGTAAAATTCGGTTATGTACAAAATGTCCAATCGTTGAGTTGTTACGTTCTTTTATGCCAACCACCATGTTCAGTGTCGTGTAAAAAAAATACCAGACAATCTAAAAACAGCTTACTGATTTTTTGTATGGGCTGAGACTGTGACAAATGTTACATTGTTTGTTTTTTACAATTTTACTCTGACTGAAGATTTGATTTTACACTCATAGGTATCAATTTTACTGTATTTTGAAACAATTTTGTTGTTCATGAGCCTGTATTTGTTATTTAATTTGCATTGTCCATTTTGACTGAAATTTCAGGATATAAAGAATCTGATTTAAAACGTTCAGTTTTTGGAATTGCTTGTTAATATTTTATGAAGCTTATGAAAAGGTTATTATTTATTTGCTCACTTTTTACGTTGCCGTTGTTTGGAAAAAACAACAATGTAGTGAGCATACAGGATCCTCTCGATGTCGTTCAGTTGATTGGTGACAAACTGATTCGCGAAACTCCTTTTAAATACAAACTCGAACTGAGTAATTGCGAAAAGGAATTTAATAAAATGTATTTTGTAAATTTTGGTCGGACATTTTCCACCGAGAAACCTGCTGTGGCATATGCCTACACTTTGCTAGAAGCTTCCAAAGCTATGAAAATGGATATTGATTTGGAACATAATGATGCGTGCAAAATATGGTTAAACAACGAACTCATTTATGAGAAAAAGGACATTCGAAATATACACTTGCTGTATGAGGAACGAAGCATTGAAATGTCATTCAAAACAAAGCTAAATTTGAAAAAAGGAATAAATTCTCTACTTATCAAATCTGAAACAGCAGGAAACAAAGAATGGTGTTTTTTGATGCAACCACCTGCAACCAAAGGAGCTGTTTTATATGACGCAATTGATTATCCGAAGTTTGTTCTCGAAAAAACCGAAAATGTAGATTCAAAGATAGCTAATCTGACTAACTGGTTGGTGATTGGTCCTTTTGAAAAAGATATTGAAAAAGTGAATACTCCGGAAAAACTCATTGAATTTGGGAAAATGTACAAGGGATTAAACGGTGAACCTGTTACGTGGACTATTCCGAAAGTAGAAATTGTAGGGAATGTAATAGACCCAAAACCTTGGGGAACAACCTACCAGTGGAATTATCACAACGGTGGTGTGGCTTGGGCAATGCAGCAGTTGTCTGAAACCTCCGGCGATCCAAAGTACAGTCAGTGGGCAACAAATTTCTGTGATTATCATCTTAAGGGTAAATCATTTGTTGAGTATCAGGTACAAACTCTGAATGAAGTTGAATCGGCCAATCATTATTTTATTAAAGTTCCTTTACTGGATTTTACGCTTGCACCGGCACTTCCGTTTATTTACAAATTGCGTAAAGAGAAAAATTTCCCGATGGAGGCAGAATATAGTAAATTTGTGAACGAAATGATTCAATATGCTCGTAAGGAACAACTCCGCTATCCGGGCAGTAATATGTATACCCGCACTACTCCTCAAAAGTACACCACTTGGGTGGATGATATGTTTATGGGCATTCCATTTTTGGTTCAGGCTTCGCAATATGCCAAAACAAAGGAAGACAAGGAGTTTTTCATTAATGATGCAGCGTTGATGGTGCTGAATTTCAATAAGTTTGTTTGGGATAAAGATGCAAATCTTTATATGCATGCCAGTTACTCGGAGGAAAAAAATGTCAAACTGCCGCACTGGTCGCGTGCCAACGGTTGGGGAATCTGGGCAACAACAGAAGTACTGATGAATCTTGATTCTAAAAATCAGTACTATAAACCAATTTTGGACCACTATCGCCGTCATGTGGAAAGTCTGATTAAATATCAGACAGCAGCTGGCTTTTGGCGAAATGTACTGGACAGGAATGATTCACCGGAAGAAGTTTCGGGCTCCGCTATATTCACAATGGCAATAGCCCGAGGAATAACCCATGGTTGGCTTGATCCAATAAAATATGAACCGATTGTTATGAAAGGCTGGGATGCAGTGAAATCAGATATTGAACCAAACGGAAAAGTTCATAATATTTGCGTTGGTACCATGTGCTCCGAAGATGAAAATTATTATATCAACCGACCATTTTATGATGATGATACTCATGGGCTTTTTGCGGTTCTTTTTGCCGGAATTGATGTACATAACATGTTGACCCGGAATTTGACATCTCAAAAAATTGAGAATCAAAAATAAAATTTAAATGGCAAGAAACAGTATGCCATTAATATTCCTTTATTTCCGGGGGGGTATCCTAATCTTTTATTATCAAGTCAGGCAAGGTGATTCTAAAGTCAGTCCGAAAACTTACTATTAATTTAACCATGAGCCGAATAATAAGTAAATTAATATGTCAGTAAAGTTTCATATACAATCTATTTTTTTTGCTGTTTTTCTCAGCACTTTTATATTGACGACTTCGTTGTTGGCAGCCAATCCTCGTGAGCGTTTGCTTATGGATTTTGGGTGGCGTTTTCAGTTGGGTGATCCGGCAAATGCTGATACCACCAAACTAAATTACCCGGAAGTTGCGCATTTGGATAAAACTTATCCCACTGAAATGGAAGAGGAAGTTAAACTCGCTGCAAAACGGATTGATGACGTTAAGAATCAGACCGGTAGTGGATTATCGTTTGTTCAGCCTAAATTTGATGACCGTGAGTGGAAAATAATAGATTTACCCCACGATTGGGCGGTGGATTTGCCTTTCGATTCGCTAAATACTTCAGATAACCATATTGCTCACGGTTTCAAAGCCATAGGTGATAAATGTTATGGCAAGAATAATATAGGCTGGTATCGCCGAACCTTTCTATTAAAGAAATCAGATGCCGGAAAATCAATTTCGATTGAGTTTGATGGCGTGTATCGCAATAGTTTGGTTTGGCTCAATGGGCATTGTCTGGGGCGGAATGTTAGTGGTTACTCAGGCTTCAGATATGATATTTCCAAATTTGCAATTTATGGTGCTAAAAATACGCTGGTGGTCAGGGCAGATGCCAACCGTTCAGAAGGCTGGTGGTACGAGGGTGCCGGTATTTATCGCCATGTGTGGTTGGTCAAAACAAATCTCTTACACGTTCCTCAGTGGGGAACTTTAGTCACTTCAACCGTTGAAGGGAAAAATGCCTTAAACTCTGTTCAAACTGAAATTCAAAACGGCGGATTAGAAACAGATTCATTCAATTTGGTATCAGTTATCGTTGATAAATCGGGTAAAACAGTTTCTCAACTTGCTCAAAATAAATTGATTGTAAATGCCGGACAAATCATCACCGCAAATCAGCAACTGGAGCTTAAAAATGTACAGGTATGGTCCATTGAAAATCCGTATTTGTACAAATTAGTCACTAAAATTCAAAAAGAAAATCAGGTGATTGATGAATACGAAACACCGTTTGGAATCAGAACGATTCACTTTGATAAAGACAGTGGTTTTTATTTGAATGGAAAACCTGTTTTTGTGAAAGGTGTTTGTTTGCATCAGGATCACGCCGGTGTTGGAACTGCTATTCCCGACAGATTACAGTATTTCAGACTTGAAAAACTAAAAGAAATGGGCTGTAACGGAGTCCGAACTTCGCACAACCAACCTACACCCGAACTACTCGAAGCTTGCGATAAACTTGGCTTGTTGGTTATGGACGAAAACCGTTGTTTCCGTACTGACAATGAATCTAAGAGTCAGTTGGAAAAACTGATTCGTCGTGACCGAAATCATCCGGCTGTTTTTATCTGGTCAATTGGAAATGAAGAAATGAAAGTTCAACAGTCGGAAATAGGTGCGAAAATTGTGACAAAACTTCAGGATATTTGTCATAAACTTGATCCAACCCGTCCGGTGACACTTGCCATGAATGGCGCCTGGGGGTTAGGTGCTTCCACAAATGTAGAAATCATGGGTTTCAATTATCTGCGTTGCGGAAATACCGACGATTACCACAAAGCTTTCCCCAACACGCCTACAATAGGTACTGAAGAAGCAAGTTCGCACGGAACACGTGGAATTTACAGAGCCGACGAAGTTCGGAATTTTGCAAGTTCCTATTTGCCAATTCTCCGTTCATGGTCGTCAACTCCCGAAGGTTGGCTGCAATATTATGCCAACCGTCCATGGATTTCAGGTGCCTTTGTCTGGACAGGTCTGGATTACAGAGGCGAACCGGTAAAACGATCATGGCCAAGTACCACTTCGTGCTATGGAATTATGGATTTGTGTGGTTTTCCGAAAGATCATTTTTATTTATATCAATCGGCGTGGACAGATAAACTGGTTTTACATCTTATGCCACATTGGAATTTATCTGACAGCGTTGGAAAGCAGGTGAAAGTGTGGGCGTATTCCAATTGCGAAGAAGTTGAACTATTTTTGAATGGAAAATCAGTAGGAAAAAAGTCCACGATTCCCAATACTCATCTGGAATGGATGGTAAGTTACGTTCCCGGAAAACTTTCGGCGAAAGGTTATACAAAAGGCAAAACCGTGAAAGAATTTGAAGTTGAAACAACCGGAAAATCTCAAAATATTATACTCTCAACAGATAGAAAATCTATTCAAGCTGATGGCGAAGATCTTGCTATGGTGACAGTTTCGGTGACGGATGCTAACGGAAATTTGATTCCCAATGCTGAAAATGAGATTACATTTATCATTAAAGGTGCAGGGAAAATAATTGGAGTCGGTAATGGAAATCCAAGCAGTAGCGAACCGGATAAAGCCTCGAAACGCAAGGTTTTCAACGGTTTAGCACAAGTGATTATCCAAGCCACAAAACAGAATGGAACAATTGAATTGTCAGCTACTTCGCCCGGACTTCAATCAAAGACTATTCAGATTCAATCAGTTTTGTGTAAACCAAGACCGGCTGTTTAATCGTAAGTTAACAATCTATTTCCAGTTTATATGAAAACACACAAATCGCTCCGTTTTTCCGTTCTTTTATCGATTACACTCTCTCTTGCTATATTCCAGTACACCGCTAAAGCTGCCAATCCTGAACTGGGCTGGGGACCGGACATAAAAACAGGATTAAACCTGCATGTGGCACTTAGTGGCAACGATCAGTATGATGGTTCGGAAAAAACTCCGTTTAAAAGCATTGCCAAAGCCCAAAACTATATCCGTACGCTCAAAACTTCGGGCGGAATTCCTGCCGGTGGAGTTACCGTGTGGATTCACGGCGGACGCTACCAAATGGCTCCACTCACATTTACTTCTGCCGATAACGGAACTACCGACAAACCGGTTATTTATCGCGCCGTAAAGGGTGAGCAGGTTTCGTTTTTCACCGGAAAAATGATTGATCCGGCCAACTGGAAACCACTAAACCCTGAAGCACTTAAGCGTGTTCACCCCAAAATAAACCCCGATAAACTTCGTGAAATTGATATTGCTGCGTTGGGAATTGCCAATGCGAATCCTTTTAAAGACAGTTTTAAAGACTCCTGGAGTTTGTTCGATTTCGTAGTAAATAATCAACGGCAACCCGTTTCGCAATGGCCTAACCCCACGGAAAACATTCAGAATCAGAATGATCCGGGATGGACAACCTGCAACGGCTCGAAAGATGCACAGACTTTTTATTTCGGTAAAGGCAGAAAACCCACCGATGGCGTTTCTACGGATGAACTGGATTTGGATGGAACAAACCGGGCGGAGCGTTGGAAAAAATCGCTCGATGCCGGTCACAGCCTTTGGCTGAAAGGTTTCTGGCGTGTTCCCTGGTCGCCATTCAGCGTAAAAGTTGGCGAAATAAACACTGTCGAACAATGGATTCAGTTAGCCGTGAACAGTTATAACGGAATGGGCAGCAAATACTCACCCAATGCAGATGATGCAGGAACTTATCGGGTGGGCGACGGAAAGGAAAAGTGGTGCGCGATCAATTACTTAGACGAAATTGACACGCAGGGCGAATGGGCTTACGACTTCAAAGACAAGAAGTTATATTATTATCCCATTACTGATTTGACTAAATCCGAAGCTTATTTTGCGGATAATTCAGCACCTGTAATTAAATGTAACGGAACTTCCTATCTCAGTTTTATTGCCCTGAATATTGAAGGAAGTCAGGGAAACGGAGTTGACCTGCTGAATAGTAATAACATAATGGTGGCGGGTTGTACGATTCGTAATGTAGGTACAGTAGGGATAAACGACAAAAGCGGAACAAGCAATACTTATCTAAGCAATAATATTTACGATACCGGTTCGATGGGATTTGTACTTACCACCTGTGGAAATACAAAAAAATTGATTAGTTCGGATATTAAAATTCAGAACAATCATATTCACCATGTCGGACGGTTGACTTCCTGTTTTGCAGTGAAAATTGATCAGTGTGTGGGTGTGGAGATTTCGCATAATCTCATTCATGATATACCGGCAGGAGGTTTTACCACCATGACTGCAATCAATTGTAACTATGAATACAACGAAATTCACAACATTGCTTTGAAGGAAGCCGATAACGGTGCTTTTTATAATTACGGAGGCTGGATTTGCTACGGAAATGAAGTGAAGTACAATTTTATCCACCACGTGAACCGCTCCAACGGACTGTATACCGATGACGGAACAAGTGGTTACAATTATTTCAACAATATTATTCAAAACAGCATGAGCCCTTTCCTGAATGGGGGTGGTCATCATAATATTTATCGTAATTGCCTGATTGTGGACGGAATAAAACCGTCGAGCATTGACGACAGGGGAATCAGTCGCAAGTATTTTGTGTCCAATAATTACGGTGAAAGAGTTCGTTCCATTAAACCCGATCAAGAACCCTGGCTTTCGTACGGAAAATCGCTGATGACTAAGTACGGATACCCAACAACAGACCCGCTTTGGACCTGCATTCTGGACTCGATGTGGCATCCCGAATATCCGAATGGAAGTAAATTTATTGATAACGTGGAAGTTAACTCTAAAGGATTTCGCAAACCGAAAAATGGTTCTGTAGCTGTAGAAGGAAATATTTCAATTCCAACAGTTGCCGAAGCTGCATTTTTCGATTATACAAATATGGATTTAAGATCAGATAATACGCAGATATTGAGCAAGTTCCAAGCCATAAATACCGAATTCCCGAAAATCGGATTACAAAAAGATGCCTATCGTGTGCGGGTGGTAAGCCGGTCGGAAGCTGGAGGATTATCAAACCGTGGTTCAGGTGGCGATCCCTGGGCTGAAGATCCGGTTCATCCATAAAAAATGAAAAAACTAATAATCATAGTCATTGTCTTGGTTTCGCTTTTTCAAACGATAAAAGCGGCATTACCTGAATTGGGCTGGGGTCCGGTAATTAACACCGGGCTAAATCTGTATGTGTCGACTATAGGAGCTGACACCAATGACGGTTCCATCAATACGCCTTTCAAAACATTGGCGAAAGCCCAGACCTACATCCGAACACTTAAAACCACCACAGGATTGCCTGTCAATGGTATTACGGTTTGGATTCGGGGTGGCCGATACCAAATGTCTCCATTAGCTTTCACTTCGGCGGATAACGGAACGGTGGATAAACCGATTATCTATCGCGCGTACAGCAATGAATCTGTATCTCTTTTTACCGGTAAACAAATTAATCCGACCGATTGGAAACCGTTGAGTGCAGTGGCTCGTTTGCGGGTTAATCCGAAAATAAATCCCGATAGTTTGCGCGAAATTGATGTGACAGCCATGGCTGTACAGAATACGAATCCATTTGCCGATAGTTTCACCACTACCTGGAGCATTTTTGATTTTGTGGTGAATAATCAGCGTCAGCCCGTCTCGCAATGGCCAAATCTGAATGAAAATATTCGGGGATTAAACGATCCGGGTTGGACAACCTGTAATGGTTCAAAGGATGTTCAGACCTTTTATTACGGACCTGGCGGCAAACCCACTGATGGCAACTCCACCAATGAACTTGATTTGGATGGCAGCAACAGAGCCGAACGTTGGAGAAGTTCTATTGCTTCGGGTCACAATCTTTGGTTGAAAGGTTTTTGGCGTGTGCCCTGGTCGCCCATTACGGTGCGGGTAGCTGAAGTAAATACCAACGGAAACTGGATAAAACTGGCTGTGAATGCATCGGGCGGAATGGGCAGCAAATATACTGCCAATGCCGATACGACAGGAACTTACCGGGTGGGCGATGGAAAAGAGAAATGGTGTGCAATTAATTACCTGGACGAAATTGACTCGGCGGGCGAATGGGCTTTTGATTTTAAAGATAAGAAAGTTTATTATTATCCTTCCGCTGATTTAAGCAAGGTTGTATCGTATTTTGCTGATAATTCATTGCCTGTGATTAAATGCACCGGTACATCCTATCTTCGTTTTATTGGACTGACCATTGAAGGCGGACAGGGCAACGGATTTGATTTTACAACATGTTCCAACCTGTTTGTAGGTGGTTGCACCATTCGCAATGTAGGTGCCAATGGGATAAATGATTCGGGTGGAAGTAATAATACTTATCAGGGAAACAACATTTACGAAACCGGGGCAATTGCCATTAACATGGCAAGTTGCGGTAATCGCTTAACGCTTACTTCTTCAAACATTTCCATACAGAATAATCACATTCATCACACCGGAAAATTGGCATCTGGTTTTGCCATTAAAATGGATCAGTGTGTGGGTGTCTCTCTGGCTCATAACCTTATTCACGATATTCCTGCAGGTGGTGTTACTACCAATTTAATTGTAAATTGTACTTTCGAATACAACGAAATTCATAATATTGCGCTAAAGGAATCGGACAATGGCGGGTTTTACAATTATGGTGGCTGGACTTGTTATGGAAACGAAATCAGGTATAATTTTCTGCATCATATCAATCGTTCCAACGGACTTTACACCGATGACGGAACCAGTGGATTTAATTACTATTACAACATCGTTCAAAGCAGTCTGAATCCGGTACTTACGGGCGGAGGCCATCACGTCATTGTCCGGAATTGTATGTTTGTGGATGGGCTGAAACCTGCAAGCATTGATGACCGGGGTATCAGCCGGTTCTATTTTGTATCTTCAGCCAGTTATGGTGGACGGGTTCGGGCCATTAACCCTAAGGCAGAACCCTGGCTGTCATTTGGCAAACAAATGATGACAAAATATAGTTATGCCGCCAACGATACCCTTTGGGGTTGTACGCTCGATTCGCTTTGGCATCCCGAATATCCGAATGGCAGTAAGATGATTGATAATGTGGAAATATATTCCAAGGGATTCAGCAAGCCCACACACGGTACCGTTATAGTTGCCAATAATGTGGTCATTACAACTGATGCAGGGGCAGGATTTTACGATTATGCCAATATGGATTTGCGTTCAAACAATACAACTCTATTGGGGAAATTCCCTGTTCTAAACACCGAATTTCCATTAATGGGCTTAATATTAGATGATTATCGTGTTCGGGTAGCTACACGTGCCGAAGTAGGTGGTTTGGCAAACCGTGGTGCTGCTGGTGACCCGTGGGCGCAGGATCCAATTCATCCATAAGAACAAAAATATGAAAATGAGAATTAAAATAATACTATTTGTCATTAGCTTTTGTTCACTTTCAGCTCAGGCTGCGCCAACACTGAAGCTGATAAGTCCGTATGCCACTCCCGACTCAGGCTGGGTGGTGCGTGGAGCTGTGAGTTTCACGGTTAATGTCAGTTCCACGCTTCCAATAACAAAAGTGGAGTTTTATATTGATAACGTTCTGAAAAGTACCGATACAACTTATCCCTACAGTTACCTCTGGAACACACGAACTTTTAGCACCGGAGTTCACACCCTGAAAGCCATTGCTTATGATTCTCAGTCGTCGGCCACGCTGATTCAAACGGATACCGTAAAAGCTCCGCTTACGCTCAAATCAACAACCAAAGCAGCGCTTACAGCAAAATTATTGCCTTCGATGACGGCCCTGATTTCGGATGTTTCACTTCGCGATGTCAGCATTTGTGTGGGTGCCGACAAGATGTATTATATGGTGGGAGCGATTTCCGACAACAATATCTGGTGTCGGAATGAAGGAGTTAATCTATGGCGGTCAAACGATTTGAAAATCTGGACTTATGTGGGGTTGATTTGGAGTTTTGAAGGCGATGCAACGTCAACGGATAAAGCATGGAATCTTTTTTACAATCAGCAGTTCAGGGCATTGTGGAACACCAAAATCCGCTACTGCGAAGGAAATTACTATCTCTCATTTGGCAATCCGGTAATGGGAAGTCGGCTGGTCAAAAGCACAACAGGATTGCCTCAGGGACCCTATACTTACGTTACTACCGAAACAAATCTGCTGAAAACAACGATTTTCAGTGATACCATCAACAAAAGCAATCTGTATTACGATCTGCTTAATTCCGGTTGGATGTTTGCATACAACGGAAAAAAATACCTGTCCACCACCAACATAAACGATACCACCAAACGTTACAGCAGTTATGTGGGTATTGCCGATAGCCTGACCGGTATTTACGGCAATTGGCATGAAGCGTTACCCTGTGGCGGAAACGCTAGCTATTTTGTAGATACCCAGGGAGCTTTGTGGGCAACGCTTTTCGGCAATGACGATGCTGCACCCTGGCGTGAACGAGCCGGTATTGTGAAAATGAGTGTAGATGCTACTGGCAAGCTAAAAGTCTCGACAGATCAGACATTACCAACACCAACAGCAGTTTACAGTGTGAATGCCCCTAATCCTGAAATAAAGATTTATCCGAATCCAGCCCGAAGTGTTTTGAATATCACTAATGCTGAAAATTCAGTTGTATCAATTATCGATTTGAATGGCAGAACCTTACAACTAACCCAATGCAGTAATTATCTCAGTCAGTTTGATGTATCCGGATTGAATTCAGGCATATACCTCCTGAAAATTGAAAAAGAAGGATGGAGCAGTTCTTCACGAATAGCCGTAATACACTAAAAAGAAAACCGAATGAGAAAGTTTATTATCTGCTGTTTTGTTTTATTGATGGCGACAAAGTCCTTTGCTGCCTGGCCTTTGCGCGATACGGTGGAGTTTAGCCAGCGACAGGGATTACCCAACTTTTTTGCAAAAGCCACAGCAGGTGATTCAGTCAGGGTGGGTTTTCTGGGAGGAAGCATTACCAATGCCATAGGCTGGCGCGATAATATAATGAACTGGTTTAAGGTCCGTTATAATAACAATAAAATTGTGCAGGTAAATGCAGCGATTGGCGGAACCAATTCCACGTACGGTGTTTTCAGGATTGAAAAAGATTTGCTGGCAAAATCAAACTACGACCTTATTTTCATTGAGTTTGCGGTGAACGACAGCGGTACCGACCCTGAAGTGGAAAAAAGCATCGAAGGCTTGTTTCGTAAAATATGGAGCAAAAATCCGAAGACCGATATTTGTATGATTTATACGGTTGCAGCAGCGCATCTCACGGATATTGCCGCAGGCAAAATGAATATGACTGCCTCCAAACACGACTCGATTGCCAGTTATTATAAAATTCCATCCGTATTTATGGGACTGGAAACCTATCACGCCATTCAGTCGGATACCGTGTCGTGGTACACACCCATTACCGATACAAAAAATGAGAAAAATGCTCAGGGTCAGTATGTTTTCACAGGAGACAATACACATCCGACGGTTTTCGGACATAATTTCTATACCAAAATTATTTCCCGCTCGATGGCTAAAATGGAGAATGTAAAAGGTGCTTTTATACATTCGATTCCAACTTCCATTGTGGCAAATAATTACGAGCAGGCTCACATGATTGCCATTTCAAAAACGCAGAATAACGGCATGACATGGGTGGATAAAAAAGGTATTTATGATTTTATGGACACCTATGTCAGTTCCACGCCCCACGATAATTACGTTTGTTCCGAAAATCCAACCAGCAGCTACAGCTTTACATTTACCGGAAATAAAATCGGATTAGCCTTGCTGATTGGTCCTTCAGTTGGAAAATATGTTATTGAAATTGACAAAGTGGCTTATCCACAAACGGCTTTTGATTATTATTGTTCGTATTATCGTCAGCAATCCAAAACCATTGATTTAGCGCAGGGAACGCATACTTTCAAAGTTTATCCATCGACCGACACGATGACAATTGCTCAAAAAACGACTGTGAGAACTGCAACCGATATTGCTGCCAATCCGGCTAAATACTGTTTCAATAATTTGATTTTCAGTCATATTATGATTGTCGGAAACATCGTTGAAGCACCATCGGCAATTAATTTAGTTTCAGATAATTCATCAGATTTTATTTGTTATTCACGTGACGGACATATTATATTGGAAACGAAAAATCAACTCAATGCAACTTCAATCGTAAGTGTTTTTGATACAAATGGACGAATGGTTTGCAGAGAACGGATTTATAATCAGCTGTTTAAATCAGCTAAACTACCCAACGGAATTTATTCAATTCACATTTCAGGAGACTCAGAAAATAAAACATTAAAAACTATAATCAAGTAAATAGCCATGAAGAAACTCACTTTATTCGTTTCAATCTTTCTGTTTTCAGCAATTTCTTATGCAAATGTAAAATTAAATTCGCTCTTCAGCGATAACATTGTATTGCAACGTGGCATGGAAGTTCCCGTTTGGGGTTGGGCCGATGAAGGCGAAAAAGTAACTGTTGAATTTGCCGGACAATCCATTTCTACAGTAACTCAAAATGGGAAATGGATGGTAAAACTTAAACCGTTGAAAGAAAACAGTATTCCGCAAGAAATGAAGGTTATCGGCAAAAATACTCTTACAATTAAAAATATTTTGATTGGCGAAGTATGGATTTGTAGCGGCCAGAGCAATATGGAATGGGCTTTAGCGCGTTCAACCGGCGGTGAAGAAGCCTGTGCAGCAAGCACCAACGACCAACTGCGCATTTTCAATGTGCCTCATAATGTTCAACTAAAACCGGTGGATAATGTCAATGCCAAATGGGTGTTGTCCGAACCCAAAGTTACCAAAACGCTTTCGGCGGTTGGTTATTGGTTTATGAGTAAATTGCAGAAAGAACTGAATGTTCCGGTGGGATTTATCAATGTGGCTTTTGGTGGAACGGTTATTGAATCCTGGATGAGCCAAGAAGTGCTAAATGTCATGCCGAATAAAGACAAAAACATGGATTTGGCAACCATGAAAGCCGAATACGATGCCAACGAATTAAAGCTAAAACCAATCAAAGATGCCTGGCTAAAGGCTGTTGATTCCTGCAAATTAAACAAACTTCCTGTACCGCCGCGTCCAACGGTTTTACCAAGCGAATTTAAAGGAACTACCACCATTTACAACGGAGAGGTTTGTCCGATTGTACCGTTTGCCGTGAAAGGAATTGCCTGGTATCAGGGAGAATCGAATGCTTATGTAAAACGGGCAGATACTTACGCAGCTCTGCTTCCAGCTATGATAAAACTCTGGCGTGAGGACTGGAAACGACCTGAATTACCGTTTATTATCTTTCAGATTACACCTAACCGCAAACCGCAAACCGACCCGAATGAAAAAAGTGGCATTGCCATTTTACAGGAAGCGCAACTGAAAGCTTTTCAAACGGTTCCAAATACAGCACTTGTAATCACTATGGATGTGGCTGAAAGTGACGTGCATTACAAAAACAAGCAACCCATCGGCGAACGTGCCGTGAAAGCCGCACTGAATCTGGCTTATGGAAAAAATGTTGAATATTGCGGACCGATTTACAAATCCATAAATATTGATGGAAATAAAATCGTAGTTGATTTCACTCATGCAACTTCAGGGTTAACTCAAAAAGGTGACACGCTGAAAGGCTTTGTGATTGCCGGAATTGACAAGAAATTTTATTTTGCAGATGCTCAAATAATTGACTAGAACCCCAAAATCATTTAAGATAGATATTAGTTAGCAACCAAGGATAATTGGCTTCACCAATTGAATAAGTGTATGTTTTACGTGTATGTGCTACAAAGCATAAAAGACAGACTGTTTTATACTGGCTATACTTGTGACTTGAAAAGAAGACTGGATGAACACAACAATGGTGAAAATTTTTCAACCAAGTTGCGTAGACCATTTAAACTTGTTTACTATGAGGCTTCTTATGATGAAAAAGACGCTAAAGCTAGAGAAAAATATTTGAAATCGGGAATGGGTAAGCGATACATAAAAAATAGGCTAAAATTTTTTCTCAGTATTTCTAAGTAGTTTACAAATATTTGTATTTGATGTAGAATGTTTTGACTTGTGAATAATTTTCGAAACAGGGCGTGCCCCGTTAGAGATTTGATAAGTTAGTTTTAAGTAGAAGTTATTATTGGTAGAGTTAAGACAGTTTTATAGATAAGGTGAGATTTTCAAATCTCTAACGGGGCGTGGTGTCAACGGCTAGCACGAGTGGTTTGGGACCATTTAGACAGGGTTCGAATCCCTGCGCCCCGACAGATAAAGAAAAAGAGGATGACTTTGAAAGTCATCCTCTTTTTCTTTATTTATCAGAGTTGCGCAGGGATTCGAACCGGCAGAAGCTAAGCAAGATATTGTTCAGCAGAACAATATCGCAGTGTGCGTCGATGAATGCGAGTGAGCGAGCATTCAGCGCTGCCGAGGACAAGGAGTTTGTGAGTGTCGACGAACAAACGACGCGGAAATCCCTGCGCCCCGACAACAATAGAAAAGGGTTCACTCGTGGTGAACCCTCTTTTGGTTTTTGGGTAATATTTACCCTATTGTCCTCTCAATACATCCATCATTGAGAAGTTTCCACCTTGAACGCCATCAGCAATTTTCTTTGCAAGAAAATCAATTGCCTTGATCGTTCCTTCGATATAGGTGTCGCGACCATTGATGTTATGCTCAAAGCTTAAAAATTCATTATTTGGAGATATTAATGAATACTTATGCCAGCCATGTCCAGTGATTGCAAATTCTGGAACACCCATCATCCTTTGTTCGATTTCATCTCTGACAGAGCGAATGTTTTCTTTGGTAAAATTAACTCCAAGTTTTTTCATGAGATCTCCAATAGCCAACGCAGTGCCACTGATGTCAGGCTTTCCTGCTTGGTGACTTTCCACTATGCGGATTTCCCAATCCCTGAGTACGCCGGGATAATTGCTGGCTGCATATATAAACATGTCCATCAACATGACAATAGGTGCGGACATGTTTGGTGCAATAACGGTCGAAATGCTTGCTTGTGTCACCATTGAAGCAAGTTCAAAATTGTCTCCCCCGGTAGTTCCCATCACAAACGGAATATGATGCTTGCAATAAAAACGACAGTTTTCAAATTTAGCTGATGGCTGAGTAAAATCGACAGCGATCAAATTTGGCCACCTTCTGAGAATCTCACCTATGAGCTTATCACGTTCAAGTGGCTTAATCAGTGTCATTTTAAAATATTTAATTTGGGCTATTCCAAAATAACCTGCGGGTATTTCTACAACATCTTCGGTTATTTCAGCGCCTGTTAATGCATACGGGATTAGCTCATAGCAAGCGCTACTTACAAAACGTTGCGCGAGTAAGGTTGCCATTTTTCCTGGCAAACC
>Ga0118677_10007746_pt1 | contig 17580 bp, 21 predicted proteins | sample AliMusrvi5mmetaG_FD_86154 | JGI IMG/M metagenome (GOLD analysis project Ga0118677, IMG submission 86154) | reverse complement strand
TCTAAATATTCATCAGTCTTCTGTTTAAACACTGGCTCTATATCTTCTGCAATTTTATATACGGTGTAAAACCTAGATTTTTTATCAAAATATGTTTTTGCTAAAGCAGCACCGAATTCTAAAACATCATCGTTTTGTATACTTAACTCTTCATCCGAAAAGTCGATCACAGGTCTTTGTTGTGTTTCATTTTTTAAGATTTTGTGTACTACGATATGGTTGACGGTCATATTTATTCTCCACTTTAAATTATAGTTGTAATCTCTAAAAAGATATTATCAGTTCTAATAAATATAAGCTCTCATAATGTCCCCACTGGTGCTCTTATTTAAAAAAAATATTTTAAATTATAGCAAGTTATTACAAGATAAGATAGGCTACCCGTCATAGCCTCCGGCAAAGGTGGAGGATTGAAAATAGAACCGTCAAAGCGGCAGTTTAATCGCCCAAAGGTAACTACTTGGAACAATACTAGCCTATCCGTTTTTTGATCCTCGTATTCTTTGTGTTCGATATATTTTCCTAACATTGTTTTATCTCTTCCAGCGGTTAAAACATGGTATCATCTTACCTAAAAATATTGACCTATAAAGTCCTTTCTTCTTCCAAGATATGTTTTTGCACCAAAAACTGCTGGAATCCCTCTATAAAAAAATCAGCAATTACAGCACAGCCCTTACTTAGAACATACCAATAGACTCCTACCAAACCTTCCCAAGCAAAGTAAACAACCAGCTCCCAAGCTTCTCATAATAAATATCACCATGTTCATCAGTCAAAGCATGTTTTTTAATCTCAAACTTTAATGTATTGGAATCACTATATGCCGCTTTCAAATCTTCCATTTTTACATCATTTTTATAACGCTGCGACAAAAGACTATAAACTCGCTGTTCCGAGACATCCTGCTTAGATATCAAAACCCATGTCGCAAAATCAGCACCATCAGATTCCACCTCTGCAAGCACCACATTTAGTTCATTAAATACGAAGGAGCATGTTATATATGTCTTAACTCTGCCATGTATTTCACATAGACTGTAAGGCTCACCATTCTTCATAAGAGAGTGAGGAATCTCATCATAACTATCAACAAACTCGAAATCCGATACTAATCCGCTATTTTCAATATATTCTATACAGATTTTAAACAGATCAAAATTCGGAAGCCTCTCTATTTTCTTAGCCTCTTTAGATTCTAATGATACTTGGCGAGTATTTTCATCACCGTTGTTTTGAGCTTGTGCGAAACTCAATTCAGGAATATTATTTCTCTGTTGAGGCTGAACTTGCTGCTCATCATCATCAACTATCTCAAGAGTATTATGATTAATAATCTTGCCAGCTAATCCAAGATTTTTCTCATCTTCCATCTGTTGAGCATAACTGGTTGAATATTTTCTTGAAGGTGTTTTATTGGTGGTTTTGTTGAGTGTCTTTTTCGCTTTTTTACCTATAAATTTCAAATCTTTCGACTTCTTATCTTCATCCTCAGACGATTTAACTCTTTTTATCTTAGTTACCGTCAATTTCTCAAAATCAAGCGTGGATTCATCATTTATAATTTCATCAGCATAATAGATAGGCTTTCCATTATCTGATAGTTCAGGCAAGACCTCATATCTGACATGAAGCACAAACAACTCTTTTATTGGAAACAAGATTTTAATTGGAATAAGATCTATATTTTTATTCTTTCCATTCTCTTTTCCATCCTTATTCATATCAGCTTTTGCGATTTTAGTGCTGATATATCTGAAGATATCAACAAAAGCTTTGCCTGCGATACTACTTGTGGCAAATCGATATATAAATGGGCCGTCTAAATATGAAAAGTTTGAGTTTAAAATGAGATGCGCATCGCTCTTATTATCAAGTTTTGAATTGATTTGATCATACATCAGATGATAATTACCTTTGAAAACAGCTTTTGTCATTGAAGATGATCTGAGATAATAGTAGAGCAACACTGCATAGGAAGGTATAACTATTTTAGCTTCATCAGTCTCATACACATAACAGAAATTTGCGCCAAAGGTAAAGCTGTTTTTTGATTGCAATCCGAGAATATGCATGATATTAGTTTTACTCAGAGCTGTAAAAAGAGGTACTTGTTCTATGCTGCTTGAAGTATCTATAACAAATGCAATTCTTTCATCTTTTATCTCAGATTTGACAGGCTTGCCTTTTTTATAGCTCCGGCCTAATTTATATCTAAGGCGCAACAGTTCGGGAGATATCTCTTCTTGAAATGCATAGTTGTTTTTTATGTTTTGAAGCTGAACTAAAAAAGTGTGATTGTTTGGATTTTCTCTATTAAACTTTATTCCAAGGATAGCATTAAATTTAAAGTTTCCATACTGTCCTTTTTCTGTTAGCATGAACTCTGGAATTGGATTTATTTTTTGAGTTTCCATATTAGTCTATTCTCACTATCTTTTGTAAAATATTCTCATTTTATTTTGTATGACCATTCATCCATTCTCACTTACTTATGTATTTTCTCATTTACTTTTGTTTTTGACAACAGACATTTTTATATAAATATGCAAAATTTCTAATGCGGCAGGAGTCATTCCAGAAATCTGCAATGCGGCTTGTAAAGTTGGTGGATTGAAACGATTTAGCTTTTCAACAATCTCTTTTGAAAGTCCACTCACAGAAGCAAAATCAAACGATTCTGGAATCGCCACCAATAGGTATTTTTTCATCTTTTCGATCTCTTGACTTTGCTTGTCAACATATCTTGAGTATTTTGCTTCTACTAAGATCTCTTCTTTTATATAATCATCAAATTTACTAAGTTCTGGAACGAGTACAACCATCTTTTCTATCGTAAAGCTCTTTCTCGCTACCAACTGCTCTGCCAAGATCGTATCATTCACTTTCTCTTCATCGATGCTCTCTAAAAGAGCGATGAACTCTTTGTTTGGAGTGAATTTCGTATTTTGTAGAAGTTGCATTCCCTCGTCTATCTGCGCTTTTTTAAGGATCACTTTTTTATATGATTCTTCATCTATAAGTCCAAGTTCAAATCCATAACCGCTAAGTCTTACATCAGCTGATTCTTCGCGTAAAAGCAGGCGATACTCTGCGCGAGAAGTAAACATTCTATATGGCTCTTTCGTTCCTTTTGTAACCAAGTCATCAATAAGCACACCGATGTACGCTTCATCACGGCGAAGTACAAGCGGCTCTTTTCCTTGAAGTGAAAGTGAAGCGTTGATCCCAGCCATCAAGCCTTGCGCCGCGGCTTCTTCATAACCAGTCGTACCATTTATCTGACCAGCGAGATAAAGATTTTTGACTTTTTTTGTTTCAAGTGAGTGTTTGAGCTCAGTCGGATCAACATAATCATACTCTATCGCATAACCATAACGCACGATTCTTGCGTTTTCCATCCCTTTTACCGAATGGATCATCTGCTCTTGAACATCCACAGGAAGCGAAGTGCTCATCCCGTTGATGTAACACTCGGTATTGTCACCCGTTTGCGGTTCTATGAAAAGATGATGCTGTTCTTTATCTCGAAAGCGGTTCACTTTATCTTCGATACTTGGACAATATCTCGGTCCAACACCTTCAATCTGTCCTGTAAAAAGTGGCGCTCTGTGAAAGTTCCCTTCTATAATAGAGTGAGTATCAACATTTGTGTAAGTGATATAACATGGAAGCTGTTTTTTAGTACGTGCAAACTCCGCGCGGTCTGTTCTAAAGCTAAAAGGTGTCGGCAAAACATCACCGTCTTGGATCTCCATAACACTGAGATCAATGCTTGAAGTGTCTATCCTCGCGCAAGTTCCAGTTTTTAAACGTCCAACTCTCAGACCCTTACATGTAAGCGATTCTGAAAGATTTTCAGCACTAAACTCACCAAAACGCCCAGCTGATTTTTTATACTCGCCGATGTGAATAACACCTTTTAAAAATGTTCCTGTTGTGAGGACTACACGAGAAGCTTTGTACTCATGCATCAGATCCGTTTTCACACCCACAACTGTGTCGCCATCAAAGATAAGCGCATCAGCCGTTTCTTGTTTGAGTTCAAGATTTGGAGTCGTTAAAATAGTGTTTCGAGCGATAATGCGATACTTGTCCATATCTATCTGAGCGCGAGTTCCACGAACTGCGGGACCTTTTGTCTGGTTGAGTATTCGAAACTGTATTCCAGCTTTATCCGTGATAAGTCCCATCTCTCCACCAAGTGCGTCAAGTTCTTTAACAAGATGCCCTTTTGCAAGTCCTCCAACTGCGGGATTACAGCTTGTCGCACCCACTTGCTCGGCTAACATAGAGATTAAAAGTGTTTTGTGACCCATTCTTGCACACGCCAAAGAAGCTTCAACACCCGCATGTCCGCCGCCAACTACGATTACATCATATTTCATACTATTTGTCCAAATTTAGATAATTATTTTCGCAATTATACCCTTTTATATTTGCTAAAATAATTAGATATAATTTCGCCAAAAAAAGGTAAAAAAATGTCAAAATTTACAAATGTAGACGTAGTAAAAGAAGCAAATATCTATTTTGGCGGAAAAGTTACTAGCCGCACAATCGAGTTTTCCAATGGAGAGAAAAAAACTTTAGGCGTTATGCTTGAGGGTGAATACACTTTTAACACAGGTCTTGCAGAGGTCATGGAGATTTACAGTGGTGAGTTTTCTGTAAAACTTCCAGAAAGCGAAAGTTTCGTAGAGATGAAAACACCATGTGTTTTTGAAGTTCCTGCAAACAGTGCTTTTGATATTCTTGTAACGTCTGTTACAGACTATTGCTGTTCATTTATCAACTAATCTTTTAGAGGAGAACTACTCCTCTAAGGGTTCAAACATATCTTTGGAAACGCCACAATCGGGACAAACCCAATCATCAGGAATATCAAGAAATGCAGTTCCAGCCGCGATACCGCCATCTTCATCTCCAACCTCAGGATCATAAATATAATCACATACAGTACAAATATATTTTTTCATAACAACCACCTCGTCAATAAATATCCCTCATTATAAAAAAGGCAAGATAAGAAAGAACATATTTCTTAAATTAGTGCATTTTTTAGAGCTTCGCTTTAGCTTTTATCCCTTTATAATGAGACTCTGTATAAAATAAGCCTTATTGAGTAAAGAGAAATAACATGACAAATCCATTTAAAGATTATAAACCTGAAGTCGTTGAGTATGACGAAGAGCTTGATGGCGGTGGTGAACACCTTATTCGTGATGATCTCATGAGCGAAAAAGAGATGCTCAAAGCCAAAATAACAAAAGCAAAAGCAGCGAGAAAAGGAAATCAAACCAATTATCGCCAACCTATACGCACAGAAAATGAGGTAAAATGATACAAGAAGCGCACAATGCTTACAACGGCAAAGATTATGCAAAAGCATTTGAACTTTATACGAAACTCTCTAGTTTAAACAACGAAGAAGCACAGACATCTTTGGCTTACATGTACCAAAATGCTCAAGGGTGTGAGCGAGATATGGACAAAGCAATCGCACTTTATTGGGCGGCGGCAGAAAAAAAACAGCCTTATGCACTTTATAACTTGGCACTTTTTTACGCAAACGGTCAGCATGGAGTTCCATTTGATCAGTACAAAGCGCATGAGCTCTTTTTAGAGTCGGCAGTTCGCGAAGCAGTACCAGCGATGTATGAAGTGGGTGTGATGTTTGAAAAAGGTCTTGGATGTATCTGTAGCTTCAGCGAAGCCGCATTTTGGTATGAAGAAGCTGCAAAACGTGGACATCCTGAAGCTTTTAATAATCTCGGCGTTTTATATAAAGATGGACATGGCGTATCTCAAGATGAAAAACGTGCTTTCATCTGCTTTTCCCGTTCAGCAGATGCAGGACTCAAAGAGGGAATTTACAATCTAGGTCTCATGTATGACCAAGGTCTTGGATGTGAAGAAGATCATGACAAAGCGCTTGATCTTTGTCGAAAAGCTGCATACCAAGGGCATGAAAAAGCAAAAGAGATCATCAAGTCTTTGCAAGAAGATGGAAAAATAGTTTTTTAAAAGGACGCATTTGTTCACAGGACTCATACGCGAAATGGCAGAAGTCAAAGCTTTTGCAAACAACACTCTCACTCTTCGTGCAAAATATAAGGCAGGCATCGGTGATTCTATCGCCATAAACGGTGCTTGTCTCACAGTGACTGCTCTTCATAGTGATGGTTTTAGTGTCGAACTCTCACCTGAGAGCCAAAAGATTTTAGCTTTGGAAAATTATAAAAACAAGGTTCATATCGAACCTGCTATGAGTATGGGTGATAAGTTTGAAGGACACATTGTTCAAGGGCATGTGGACACACTTGGAACTGTTACATCCATCAAAAACAGCGGTAATAGCTATGATGTTTTTATCTCAGTTGAAGCAAAATTTATCCCTTACATTGTCCCAAAAGGTTCTATCACTATTGATGGTGTGAGCTTGACTGTCAATGAAGTTTTTAAAGATTCTTTTCGTCTGACTATTATCCCACACACGATGAAAGAAACACTTTTTAGCACTTACAAAAGTGGCTCACATGTAAACATCGAGACCGATATGTTTGCACGCTACATTGCGCACATCTTGGCACATAAAAGTTCACCTGCCGCGTCATGGGATGAAGTAGATAAAATAAGTTCACTCTACTAAGATGAGTGATAAAGCTGTCGCCCTTAAATACGACAAGGAGCAAGACGGCGCGCCACGCGTTATCGCATCGGGTAAAGGTGAGATTGCACAAAAGATCATTGAAAAGGCGCAAGAGTTTCATGTGCCCATCTTTTGTAACCAAGAGCTTGTCAATTCTTTGATAAACTTGGAAATCGACAAAGAGGTACCTCCACAACTTTACAATGCTTTAGTTGATGTATTTCTCTGGCTGATGAAGAATGAATCAAAACTCTAAAGGAGTATTTATATCATGAGCGACAAAAAGATAATCGGAAGAAAAGAGCTGATCTCCATTGAAGACCTTCAGCTCTATGACCTTGATGCCAAAATAGATACGGGTGCTGATTCCAACGCTCTGCACTGTGATGACATTATTATCGATGAAAATGGATTTGTGACTTTTACTCTTTTAGATGAAGTTCACACTTCTTATCATGGAAAAAGAATCACCTTGCCAATCTACAAGATTAAAAAGATAAAAAGCTCCAACGGCATCGTTCAACATAGACCATCCATTCAAGTGATGGTGACGTTTTTTGGAAAAAGTTATAAAACCGTTATCTCACTCACAAATAGGGCAGATATGAAATATCCGATGCTTATCGGCAGAAGATTTCTGTCAAATAAATTTTTAGTTGATGTCTCAAAAGAGTATCTGGCAAAATCCCAAACTAACGAAGGAAAAATATGAGACTCTATATACTATCAAGAAACAAAAACCTTTATTCGACAAGAAGACTCTTCGAAACGGCAAAAGCCAAAGGCTGGGAAGTTCAAGTAGTTGATTATCTCAAATGTTCTATCGAAATTATGAAGGGGGAACTTCGCGTCATCTACAATGGAAAAGAGCTTCCAGCCCCTGATGCCATCATCCCTCGCATTGGTGCGAGCCGCACATTTTTTGGCACTGCCATGGTGCGTCACTTTGAGATGATGGGCGCATTTTCAACCTCTGGAAATTTGGCTATTGCAAGAAGCCGTGACAAACTTAGAAGCCTTCAGATTCTTTCAAAAAACGGTGTCGATCTACCAAAGACAGTCTTTGCTTCAAATAAGTCAAGTGCAAAAGATGTGATCGAGCTCAGTGGCGGAGCACCTTTGGTGCTTAAAATATTAGAGGGTACACAAGGCGTTGGCGTCGTTTTAGTAGACAGCGAAAAAGCCGCAAAATCGGTCCTTGACGCCTTTTACGGCATGGATGTCAATCTTCTAGTCCAAGAATACATCGAAGAAGCTGGTGGAGCAGATATACGAGCTTTTGTCGTCGGTGGAGAAGTTGTAGGAGCGATGAAACGTCAAGGTGCTGAGGGAGATTTTAGATCAAACCTGCATCAAGGCGGAAGTGCAAGTGCTCATAAACTTACAAGAAAAGAAAAAACTACAGCCATTGCCGCTGCAAAATCGATGGGACTTGGTGTATGCGGAGTCGATATGATCCCCTCTTCTCGTGGTCCGCTTGTAATGGAAGTAAACTCTTCTCCCGGATTAGAAGGGATAGAAAAATCGACAAATATCGATATTGCTACTAAAATCATGGAATACATAGAAAAAAATGTCACTCCCAAAAGTGATACAAATACAAAACGCAAAAAGATCAAAAAGGATATCATTGGAGCCTAAATGCTAAATGAGCCGTTTATCATAGCCGGAACTAAAATAGAAAAAAACTCTGATGTGCTTATCAACATCGATCTGCCAAAACTCTACAATACTCCTACAGAGCTTCCAATCAGAGTGATCCGCGGTAAAAAAAATGGTCCTGTTGTCTTTATCAGTGCGGCTATCCATGGAGATGAACTCAACGGCATCGAGATTATCAGACGTTTGGGAAAATTAGAGATTCTGCAAAAACTGCGCGGTACACTGATCTTAGTACCTATCGTCAATGTGTATGGGATTATGACACTTTCTCGCTATCTTCCAGACAGACGTGATTTGAACCGTAGTTTTCCCGGAAGTGCCAAAGGCTCGCTGACAAGCAGAGTTGCAAAGATATTTTTTGATGAGATTGTCAGTAAATGTACTCTTGGTATAGACCTGCACACGGCATCCATCCACAAATCAAACCTCCCTCAGGTTCGCACAAATATAGAAAATGAATACACTTTTAAATTAGCTAAAGCCTTTGAAGCACCCGTTATTTTACACTCAGAACTTCGAGACGGTTCCCTTCGCGCCGTTGCACAAGATAATGGCGTTCCCATACTTTTATATGAAGCGGGAGAAGCTTTGAGATTTGATGAAACGAGTATTCGTATTGGTGTAAGAGGTCTCATAAATGTCTTACGAGAAAATGAGATGCTTCCAAAAACAAAAGTGAAAAAAGGTCTCAGCGCACCAATCATCACACGAACAAGCCAATGGGTACGCGCAGGCGAAAGCGGAGTACTCAGAACAATCAAATCTCTTGGAAGCACGGTTGTAAAAGATGAGATTATCGCCTACATAGACAACCCTCTTGAAGATGGAAGTTTTGAGATCATAGCACCCTTTGATGGCGTTATCATCGGTAAATCTGAGATTCCACTTGTGCAAGAGGGAGACGCTGTTTTTCACATTGCAAAACTCAGAGATATCGAGAGTGCGGAAGAGAAAATCGAATATTATAATGAAGAGATTTTAGAACAAAGCGAATTTTTAGAACTCCATGAAGAGGACACGATAGAATGATACAAGAACAGTTTTTCGATATCTTAAAACAATTGATCCGCGTCCCCAGCGTGGTGGGAGAGGAACATCCCTTTTTTATGTTTGTAAAACGTGAACTTGAAGAGATGGAGATCACTGTTGAGTACTATGATGGTGTTCTAGTAGCAAAAGGGATCAATCCCAACAGCGGTTATATCTCAGCGCATGCAGATAGAAATGGGCTTATTTGCACAGGTCATAATGAGTTTCAATACGCCGCATTCATCGCGAAAAATAGAGCCGATCTTACGGGAAACTCCTCCTCCGAGCAATGGCTCTACAACTTTACAGAACGTTTCGTAGATGAAAAGGTGCAAGCGTATGAACCTTGGTCGGGAAACTACCTTGGACTAGGACGCATTACCGAGGCAAGGCTTTGTAAACGTCGAAATAATATCGTCTTCAAAGTTGAGGGATTTGAACACCTTTTCCCTGGAACACCCATCGCATTTATAGATAAACTCGATGTCAAAGAGAACCTCATCTCCGCACAGCTTGATAATGTACTTTCTGTCGCTATCATCCTTTACATGTACGCAACAGGATATCAGGGAACGGCATTTTTTACCTCATCTGAAGAGGCTGGAAAAAGCTGGAGATTTTTGCTTGAATGGTTTAAACGTTTTGACATCTCAACAAATGAACTCCTTGTTTTGGATACAAGTCCTTACAGAATGCTCGAAGAGATACAAAATATCGATATCGTTCTCAGGAACAGAGATGCAAATGCCATCTTTCGCTCTCCTTTAAAAAAGAGGATCAAAGATATCGCCAAAAAAGAGAAGATTCGTTTTGACTATAAGGATGTTTATCTTAAAAAAAGGATGGAACAAAATGGGGGCAAAGGCTCCATTGGAGTCACGGAACTTGGACGTTTGATCCACGCGACCAAAGGAGCGATCCAAGGCGCGACACTTCAGATTCCAACCATAGGTTATCACACCGTCAATGAGACTACTACCACCAAAGCGGTCGAGAGTATTATCACGGTCTTAAAAAAACTATATCTCTAAATCACTCAGAGGCTTTGCCTCGGGATTGCAAGATATTTTATGCGCCATATCCACTCTTTCATAGCCGCTTAATTCTTTGAGTGAAGCCAAAGTCGAACTTCGACACCCTTTAGGCTCATAGAGATAGATATGAAATCCGCTACCATGTAAGGCTAAACGAGTCGCTAGTGAAATGGAATAGGTCGTCAAAATCCCATCTTCTTTTATCACTCGGGCGATATCTGCAAAATACTCTTTTGTCCAAAGAAGTGGATTTGAAGAGGGAGAAAATGCATCCTGATACACGATGTCAAACTGATGCTTACATGTAGACAAAAACTCTCTTGCATCTCCAAGATAAAGGCTTACATGTAAGCTCTCATCTTGATACTCTCCTGTTGTAGAGAGTGCATAGATAATCTCTTTAAACTCTAAAAATATCTCAGGATATTGGAAATGTTTGAGCGAAGCGATCAGCTCTTTATCAAACTCAGGCGAGTAGATAGTGAGCCTCTTTTTAATCCCCTCTTTTTTCATATAATAAAGTGTTGCAAGAGTGTTAAAGCCAAGCCCAAAGCAGATATCCAAAATCGATATCTCCTCTTTAGAGCTTACATGTAAGAGTGCGGGAAGCACATGCTTTTGAAGCGACTCTAACAGTGCACCATCTTTTGTGGAGTGATAATGCTCATCAAACTCTGTAGAATAGGCCGTAAAACTGCCGTCGTCGCTTTTAACCATCCGATGTTTATCGGTTAAAAAGCACCCATCTAAATCAGATTTTTGTGTCAACATCAGCGCACCACAAAGTCAAAATAGGTCGTGGGATAAGGTTCATTTGCAAGTGTGAAATGCCACCACTCTTCCTCTAGTGGTCGAAATCCTTGAGAAAGCATAACGGAGCGTAATAACAGACGGTTTGCACGCTGCTGCGAGGTGACTTCCTTGCTTGTCGGCCATGAGATGGGGCTAAAGAAGTCAAAACCCGTTCCCATATCTAGTTCCTTGCCTGTTGCAAGGTCGATCAAAGTCAGATCAACGGTACTCCCGCGCGAATGTCCAGAACGTGCTGCGATGTAGCCTTTATCAAAAAGCTCAGATTTCAAAACATCAGGATAATAAGTTGTCTTCATTTTCGTGTCATTCAGATCTTTTGCCCAGCGGACGAAGTGGTTAACGCCACGCTGCGGACGATAAGCGTCAAATATTTTTAATCCAAATCCAAAAGGTAACAATTTCTCTTGTACACTTTTAAGCGCAACCGCCGCTGGAGTGCTAATGTAGCAAATACGAGCCTCATAGCCATCAATAGGCTTACCGATAAAGTTATTTTCACCGCTGTAACGAAGCTCTAACACAAGACTCGGAACTGCTTTTTTAAGATCGACAAATCCCGATGGAACATCTTGTGCCAAAACGATTGTAGCGCTAATGAGAAGTGCAATTACAGCTTTATAAAGTTTCATAGTTACATGCCTTTCATAGTTCAAAAAAAATTTTCGGTAATAAAACGCCTATTCTATCATAATCCGTTCCCCCACATATGCATCTTTTTTGCAACAACGAGGTCATAACCTTCTAATAGCTCTATCTCATTGGCTGCTCTAAACTCATGAGCTTCTAGGTGCTCTTTGATCTGCTGTATATCCATAACACCTTTTTTCTCTATAATGACTATCTGACCTGCATTTACTAAAGTCGTGTAAGCATTTTTTAGCATTCTCTCTTTTTGGTGATGCTGACTAAAAAGATTATGAAAAATGACTATGTCATTATCTCGAGGGAGTGTTCGGGGAATCTCATCAAAATTTTCAAGATTTTGAATACGTACCTTTCCACTGAGTTGAGGATTTTCACTGTTATTATAAAGTGCAAGATTAAGCCTTCCGCCCACTTTTTCTAAAATATCATTTAGTGTCAAAGCTATCTCATCTACATGTAAGCTTACATGTAAGATCGTATATCCTGGAAGTGGGTTTATAAGCTCTTTAATACGCGAGTTCATGGAGTTCTTTAAAGAGATATGCTTCTACTATATCATCGATATAACGCTGTGTATGCCCTACTAAAACTTGCATCTGCTCCTCTATGAACGGCCAAACATATTCATTATCATCAATTACAACAACTGTTTCGCCAGGTATAGTAAAATCTTCACGCTTGTCCTCGAACAAAATTTCGACAACTTGACCTTCTTCTACGACGATCATCGCCCATTTCTGCACATCGTTAAGCTTACAAAGCTTTGCTTCTTCAACATCATCACTATCCATTGCCAAAAGTATATTCATCTTGCAAATCCTCTAGTTTCTGAGATTTTATCATTATTTTGGTGTTACAATAACTTAGCTATACTCTTAATAATTAAATTTAAAGGGCACTTATGAAAAAGTTATCTCTTTTATCTAGTTTCACATCTTTTTCTTGCTTCTTCTGTTTTTAACGAACCGCTATCTAGCTCTCTTATCGTGTATAACTCAAATATTGCACCTGGCCATGAGAAGAGAGCGGTGAATATTGACAGAAACAGCAGGTTTATCTCCTGCTATTTTTATCAAATGTATCATGTTACTTCTTTATTCATGAGTTCAATTGAATTTCTATGACTGTTTTGAGACTATTAAACTATAGAATCACACTACTACAAATGTATTGGTCAAGTACATCATCAATAAGGAAAAAATATCTATGATCAAATTACCCTATGACAAAGAAGTACAATGAACTATAAGAAAATGATTACTCTTTTAAGTGATCGGGCTAAAGGATTACGCATCTTATATGTTGAAGATAAGAGATTGATACGGGAAAATACAAGCTTGCTTTTACAGACTATATTTCCAGATATTGAAACTGCTTCTAACGGGCTAGAAGGACTAAACCTTTATCAGAACAAGCCATTTGATATTGTTATAACCGATATATTGATGCCGGAGTTAAACGGCGTTACAATGGTTAAAAAAATAAAAGAGATAAACAAATATCAGTCAATAATCATCACCTCGGCATGTGAAGAGAGTAATTATTTATTAGAACTGATTAATTTAGGTGTAGCTCAATTCCTCCTAAAACCAATTCAAACAGAACAATTGCTAAATATTATTTATGAAGTTGTAACCAATATCTATAATCAAAAAAAAGTAGATGAGTATACTGTACAACTTAGGCAAGATCTAGTTCACCAGACAACCTTGCTGGATCAATATAAAGAAGTTGTTGACCTTTCAACCATTGTTACGAAAACCGATATTCGCGGAAAGATTACCTATGTAAATGATGCCTTTTGCAAAACTAGCGGCTACACAATGGAAGAAGTTATTTCACATAAACATAATCTTTTTCGTCATCCTGATATGAGTAATGAGTTTTATAAAAATCTCTGGCAAATACTATTGGAAAAAAAGCCGTGGAGTGGAAGAATAAAAAATCATAAGAAAAATGGAGAATCTTTTATAACGGATACGACAATCAAACCGATTTTAGATGAGTTTGGAAATATCATAGACTTTATTAGTACTAGCCATGATGTGACGGAAATGTATGATCTAAACGAAGAGATCCGTCAAACCCAGCATGAAATGCTCTCCCTTCTAGGTGAAGTAGGTGAAACCCGTTCACAGGAAACCGGCAATCATGTACGACGCGTTGCAAAATTTTCCAGACTTTTAGGTGAGTTGTACGGATTAACAGAGGATCAGATCCAATTACTCTACAGTGCAGCACCGATGCATGATATTGGTAAAATTGGTATTCCGGACGCTATTTTATTGAAGCCGGGTAAATTGGACCCGAATGAATATGAAGTTATGAAAACGCATAGTAATATTGGATACAATATTTTGAAACATTCGAATCGACCATTACTGCAAGCCGCCGCTATTATTGCCAATGAGCACCATGAAAAATGGAATGGTTCAGGATACCCTAATGCAATTGTTGGAGAAACTATCCATATTTACGGGCGGATTGTCGCATTAGCAGATGTTTATGATGCATTAAGCTGTGATCGTGTTTACAAAAAAGCGTGGCCGATAGATGAAATAATCGAATTCATCACCAATGAAAGGGGCAAACATTTTGATCCTTCTCTGGTTGATCTACTTATGATAAACATTGACAGTTTTATGGAAATCACGTCAAAATATAAAGATTAAAAGAGGATTGCTATGGCTAAGTTTAACGAGTTAAAAAATTTATCTGTATTATATGCCGAAGACGATGTGACTTTACGTAATATAACAGAGAAAACGTTGCAACTCGTCGTTGGAAAAGTCCACTCCGTAAAGGATGGGCTAGAAGCGCTCAATATTTATAAAAATAATCCGATTGACATTGTGATTCTTGATATTTATATGGGTAGTATCAGTGGAATTGATGTTGCCAAAAAGATACGTGAGAGTAACAACAAAGTACCTATTGTGATTGTCTCTGGATCAATTGCTACTGAAGATTTATTAGCTGCCTGTAAACTTAACTTAATTGATTACATACACAAACCCATTGAGTTTAATGCGCTGATCAAAGTACTTTATTTGGCCGTTGAACGGCTCAAGGTACACGGGTTGTTGCTTGCAAAAATCAATGAAATGGTATCGTATGATTATTTTGCCAAAGCTTTTATACACGTAGATGGTAGACAAACAGCTTTAACAAAAAATGAAATTTTTGCAATGGAACTGCTTCTTGCCAGCCGTGGACACATTATCCCCTATGAAACATTTTCTCAAATCATTGATGAAGATTTATCTGCGGGTGCTTTAAAAAATCTGATATTGAGAATACGTAAAAAAATGGGTAATGATACAAATCTTCGGAATATTGCAAAAATAGGCTATTCTCTTGCTTGATATAATCAACAAATAATATTGACAAAAACGTTCATTGTGATTTTTTTATGATTTTTCTTTTATATACTTTTTAAAAGATATTTATTTACTGAATTGAGTGTATTACTATGATAGTTGAAAAGCATGAATGAACAATTAAAAGAGCTTCGAGTTTTAGCAGAAGATATAAGCGTACTCTATGTCGAAGACAATCTTCTACTACGTCAAAATGTCGAGCAGTTACTGCAAAAATTATTTACAAATGTTTTCGTTGCAGAAGATGGGCTAGAGGGATATCAGATTTTCACTCAGCATAAACCAAAACTGGTCATTACTGATATCAATATGCCTAAAATGAACGGTCTCACAATGGCAAAAAAAATAACCTTGGAAGAACTAAGTACGAAAATTATTTATATTACTGCATACGATGATAAAGAATATCTTTTTCAGGCGATCAAAGCAGGTGTCTTCCGTTATCTCCCAAAACCTGCAAAAGTCAATCAGCTTGTCGACGCTCTTTTTGATGCCGTAAAATTAATTCGTTACGAAGAGAACAAACATCTCTATGACAATCAGCTCAAAGATATTTTTAATTATCAAAACAATCTTTTAATCATGTTCCAAGATTCAAAACCTGTCATTGTAAACCAGCGTTTTTTGGATTTTTTCGGCGTTGAAACTCTTGAAGAGTTTTTTCAAAAAAATCCGTCGTTAGACTCTATTCTTAAAGAGCATCAGGGATTTTTATATACTACTGAAAGTGCAACATGGTTTGCAACGGCTGTAAAAAATCCTGGAAAACTCTATCATACTAAGATTTTTAATCATAACAACGAAAGTTGTCATCTAATCATGAAACTTCGTGAAATTCCAGAAAAACAAGGTTCCGTTATTGTCTCTTTTGATGATGTTACCGAGCTTAATCTGTTGGGCTTATATGACAAAGACGCAGCCGCACAGGATAAAGTATTTCAAGATAAAAACATTGTATTAAAATATATGAAAATCGTAAATGAAAACAATGGAGAGATTAAACTTCATAATTTTTATCGCGGGCTGACAATTACCAACCCTGCTGTTATCATTCATTTAAACGATGAAAATGTTGTCGTTAAAAGCACTAATTCCCAGCTAAAAGTTGTGAAGCTGGTCAAGAATATGACGATCAGTTCAGAAGTGTTCCCCTCAGCAGTATTATGCAAATCAGTTAAAGATATAGATTTTGAAAAACAGACCATTACTCTTACTGATCTGCAATTTATACAGCGAAGTGGAAAGGACCGTCAGAATATTCGTCTTGAGCCCGAAGAAAATCATAGTATTTCCCTCTTCTTTGAAGGGAAAAAGTTTGTTGGCGAGACCTCTATTGTTGATATTTCCATTGTTTCGGTAAAACTCGAACTCAATGCATTACCCTCTGGTATTTCTATTGATCAGGAGGTGAGTATTTCAATAGTTCTTCCAACGTCTGGTGCTCCATTAAACATTAATACACCTGCAAAAATTTTCCGTGTCGATGAGCAAAAACGCCATTTTCACATCGTTTTAATATTTAAGCTCACAGGACTGACATCCAACCAACTATCAGACTATCTCGCATTTCGTCAAATGGCACTTATTCGTGAATTCAAAGCTCTTGAGATTAATGTATGAATCTTGAAACACAAAAAAACGTGCCGTCTAATCATTTAAAACGTTATACATTTTTAGCGCTGTTTAGCATTATGGCTCTCTCCTTTGGAGTTATTTTTTACATCTTTTACATGTTTCAATCTAATAGATTGAATGAAACCAAAGCCCAATACTATCAAAAGATCAAAAACTCTTTTGAAAAAAATGTCGATTTGCATTTAAAAGAACACTATACGACGACTGCTGAAGCTTTTTTAACGGACGCCATGATAAAGGCAGTTGCACAAAAAGATAGAAAAAAACTGATTGCTTTAACATTGGATAAATATAAGCAATTAAAAGCAGAAGATAAATATTTAGAAATTATGCACTTTCATCAAAGTGATGGTATATCACTCTTACGACTCCATGATTTAACGAGTTACGGCGACAATATTGCCGAAAAAAGAACTATTCTGGCAACGCTTCATAAACAACATATAGTTATGTCAGACTTTGATCTTGGAATCAAAGGGTTTTCCTACCGCGTTATTATTCCCCTATTTTATAAAAACAAATATGTCGGAGCTTTTGAAATAGGGGCTAATCCAAAAAAAATTCTTGATCTGGTCACCAACTTCAATAATATACAGGGAATCTTAAAATTTAATAGACTTCTTGCATAACCCCAAAAGCGGTTCAAAAATTGCTTTGTGTTGGTATGAAAAAATATGAACGATTGCAAAAAATGAAACCAACTGATTTTAAACGATTAGTGGGCGTAAAA
>Ga0118677_10007745_pt1 | contig 17580 bp, 13 predicted proteins | sample AliMusrvi5mmetaG_FD_86154 | JGI IMG/M metagenome (GOLD analysis project Ga0118677, IMG submission 86154) | reverse complement strand
ACGGTGTCGCTATGGGCCATGGCTCGGATCTCCTTGGTTTGTATGATCTTTTTCGCAAAATCATTATACCCCAAAGAGCGCTCCGAGCCTCCTTTTAGTGATCATTTATGAGACAGCAGTGTTTTGAAGACAGAATTAGCCCTCTGAATATACAAAAACAGGCTGTCCGTAGCATGTTGGATGCTTTAAAGGGAAATCAGAGCGCGATGGAAGTTTCAAAAGGAGAAGTGTATAGCATCATTGAGCATCTTACAGAAGAACTCGTAAATACTGACCCAAACATCGTAAAGTCAGCGATACACTCAATGATTGAGGAGATAGTGGTGTGGCCGAAAGGCCCAGACAAGGAGAGGGTGGCTGAAGTAAGGGGAAGTTGCCTTCCCCTTACACGAGTACAAATGGTGACCCCAAGGGGACTCGAACCCCTGTTGCCGGCGTGAGAGGCCAGGGGATAATGGTCAAGAATGATCCGCCATGTTGTTTTTGCGCCATATTAGGTCGAAATAGGTAAGGTAAGGTTGGGGTGTTAACGATACAAAGCCCACAGCAAAGCCCACAGTTCACTTCGTCGTTGTCAGGCGGAAATATTCTGTTTCATAATAGCTTTTGAATTATTCGCTTTTTTTTACATCAGAAAAAAGATGGGAAAAATCAACGGGCTCTTCTATATCTTCATTATCCGGAACCCACGCCTCTCTCTTTTTTCGCTCAATTTCCTCGCGTGCTTCCTTGAAACGGCGTTTAAAATAACTCTCGGGGAATTCAGGATCAGCGAGATAGCCGAAGATATTTTTCCGTGTCCGGCTGACTATTTCGGCAACCAACGCCTCTTTTTCCTCCGCTGAAATAAAATTCCGCTCATTGACATTGGTAAGAACAATCTCTGTCCCTAAAGCGGCACGGATCTCCTCAATCAGTTCCGGCTCTCCACTCACCAGGCTCCAAAAGGTTTCAGGGACCGAGACCACAACATCGTGGCGCACTGTAACCTGCCAACGATCACCAGCCACCCTACGGGATTCATCATAAAAACGCACCACAACGCCGTTGGCGAGTTGTTCATCTTCCAAGTGTTTCACATCAGCTTCCATTTTTTATGACTTCCTCATTACTTCTCGCAGCATGGAGGCGAGGCTGGTTTGAAATGCCGACTTGTCGGCTGATTCGCCAATGGTCGATGTTGCGTGACGAATTGCATAAAGGACTATCTCGGACGAATCTTGCATGATCTTTCCCTTCGACGATGTCGAATTGTTTACTAAGTAAAAAGGGGAGAGCAGGCAGCAAAGGAACTATTCACTTCGTAATAGCTCGTAGGTATCCTTGTCGTTCATCTGGATAACATATGGGTGAATGGCACGAGCTTCTGCGGCAAAGTCAGCTTTCAATCCATATCGCTGTGAGAAATGAGTTAACAAGAGCATTCCTGCATTTGCTTGACGAGCTATTTCTGCCGCTTGGGGTGCTGTCAGGTGTCCATGAGCAAGCGCCTTGTCTTCATCCTCTTCCAGAAAGGTCGATTCGGTCACCAGCAGATCTACACCTTGTGCCAAAGTAATAGCAGCCTCGCACATTCTCGTATCCAAAACAAAAGCAAAGGACTGTCCCTTGCGAATCCTACTGACTTCTTCAAGGTGAATAGTCTTTCCGTCATGAGTGATTTTTCCCGTAGCTTTCAATATCCCAACGGAAGGTCCGGCGATACCAAGCGCATCTAACTCTTCCTGAATCAGATTGACACTGTCCCTTTCTTCTATCTTGTAACCAAAGGTCTCAATGGTATGGTCTAATCGTAATGTTTTTACGGTAAAATTATCATCAGAGAAAATAATCCCTTCATGTTTGATTGGATGGGGTTCGATAAAAGCGACATCGTAATAGCTTGAAACTCCCTTGATGTTTTCAAAGAAGTTTTGACCCGAGGCCGGATAATAAATCTGCACAGGATGCTGCACTTTATCTAACGATAAGCGCTGTAGAATGCTTGAGAGCCCCAGGCAATGATCACCATGAAAATGGGTGATGAAAATTTTGGTGATTTCAGTGGCGGAAATGCCGCAGAATATCATCTGTCGCTGCGTCCCCTCCCCAGGATCGAAAAGAAATCCTTCTTTATCCCATTTTAGAAACGAAGCGTGTTGATTACGTCTTGTATTAGGCACCTGGCTTGCCGTGCCGAGAGCAGTAAATCTACGAACTGACATATTGAGGGGGGCAATGTAAAAATAATTGATTCTAAAGACAAGCTTTCGCAGAGAGTCTAACCGAGATGCGATATAATCGTAATAAATACAGTGTGTGTAATCGGTTGCCCTCTCTGGCAGATACGACCTGACACGTTTTGAAACGATCTTACAAGGACGTAGTGATATTCTCCTTTAATAGATTAATTTTAACGTTTAAATACAGGAGATACCGTTCTTGACAGATTGTCCATCCTTGTGCCAATTCGTTTGTTCGCAACGTTTCAATTATTCATGTAAACAGTTGCGTAATTAAGGGAAATAGTCATAATTCGACCCCAAACGCCTGTCGAGGCGGCTGCCACCATTTAAGAACGCGGCTAATTCCGGTCATCCAGGTTTATTGACTTGTTGGCCAGTTATATTTTTTTGTTTTACAATTTTTTCAGCAAGATATTATTGCTCGGCCAGCGATAGATACCGATTTTAAGAAAGTAATGTCATGTATGGGTATAGCGTATTCTTCCTAACGTTCCGCTCGCCGAAACCGGATATAAGAACAAATTAAATCTAGCACCTTCCCCTTTTTTTCAACTTCATCTCCGCTAATGAATCTGGCAAACGTGTTCCAAAACCATCATAATACTCATCCTGAATCTGTTCGCTTTCACGCGAAATTTTTCTGGTCTTTTCCACGATTTTCTTTTTCATGACAGTGCGGGTCCTTGTCTCCAACTCGATAACGGCCCTCCGGAAGAAACTTGCCGGCCTGACCACAACTTCTTCCTGGTAAGTTTCTGTCTCGGGAATGATCTCTTCTACATCATAGCATTCCTCAACTTGCATAGTAACTGGCGTACAGGTTCGCTTCTGGATGACAGCTTCTTTTGCCTTCTTTTCAATGGCTGCTATCAGGTCATCCAATGTCTGTACGACAGCCAGGATGTCAATCAATGGCAATGAAGCACCTCGGGCGCTAAAGCCAACCATTCGACGGACCTTTTCGTTCCTTGTCGACTCCTTGGTATTTTCGAGCCAAAAACGAACCCTATCGAGCGCTGCCCGCACCTTTGTCAGTGCTTGTTGGCATTGCTCCTGACGCATAGCATCCAGAAAATCATGCACCCGGTTGTCATACTTCTTGAAATCGCCGTCACCAGCAGCCTTGAGAGAAAAAAACCTGTCAAGCTTTATGGCGTTACCAAGAATAGGTAAGGCTGCATCCACCTCCCCAAGGGCCATGCGCGCCTTAGCCGCTAGAAAAAAAGCCTCACCCAATGAAGGGTAAATGAAAATGGCTTGTTCGCAGTGGCCGATGGCTGCTGGCATCTTTCCCTGACAATAGGCAGCCCAACCAGCTGACAGAAAAGCCTGAGCAGAATGTTCTGCATAGCCTGCTTTGGCGTAGCGAGCAGCTAGCAGGAACGATTCCTCGGCTTTGGCCAAATCGACAAGCGTCATGTCGGAACCGAAAAAACCAAGACACAAAATTCCTTTCATCTGATGGAAACGCCATTCGAGCTTGTAGCCGGCTGAAACATGATCCCCAGATATGGCTTTTTCTAAAGATTCAAGACACTCCTGGTATAAGCCCTGCCTGAAGGCGTCACGAGCAATCTCGTATTGCTCGAAAGCAGCGGTTTGAGCCGGGGTTTTGGCTATCTGAATGAGTTGTGAAAAAGAGTCGTTCATGTGGCCTATGCCAGTAAGCATTTGGCAAAAGCCCCAGTGGAATGAGGCGGTTAGCTCGGAGATGCCCAATCTGATACCGTCAAGGTTATAGGAAAGCCGGTCAAATCCGGAGTCGAGCGCGTTGACCATTTGGCTGAATCCGGCGTCAAGCGCGCTGGTCACCTGGCCAAATCCGGTATTAAGAGCGCCAGCAATCTGGTCAGTACTTGCTTCCATCACTCGGATATTTTCCGCTGCCAAGGCCTGGTCTGAGGCTAGGATCTCTCTAGTGCTATGGGAAATTTCCATTGCCACCCGTTGCCCAGCACCATGCGTCGACCGTGTGATATCATCGGCAAAACTTTTGGCAGTAAGGTAATCGCTATAAGAAAGATTGCCATCATGAACGTAATAACTCATTAATTCCTCCCATGATATGGTTTGTTGCGTTATTACGGTACCGTTAAATATATACGATTTTTCTGCAGGAATTTTCTCGATCTTGCAGAGAAATTTTTCGAAGCCATAGGTCTTCCCGTCACAAAAAAAACGATATCCCATTTGCTAGGGGGCGGCCAACAGTATGATTAGGCCAAATTATACTTTACTAATAAAATTGCACTATTTGCCAATCAATCTATTTATTTTCGATATGTTAATTATTAATACATGATAAAATTCTCTAATAAGACAAAGTCAAAAGACAAGGGCCAGAAAGCGGCATAATTGTTCGCGCGCAGGTCAATATTTTCTATAGACAGTTGGTCAACATTCTTCCAATAAGTATTTCCCGCATGCCACATGTACAACGAGCTTGCCGCCAGAGAAGCCGTTATCCTTGACCATATGGGACCAATCACCTAACCAGCGGAATATCCTGCCAGCGCGTTGTGTACGCTGGTGAAAGCCGTTCTCGTTTCATCGCCCATTGTTGATTCACTCCTGTCGTCGCCAGTTTGATTGAGCCTACGGAATTATTGATCCGGTCAATTGCTGCCATAATCTGACTATTGTCCCTGATTGGCTTTTCAAAGAGAGTGATTTGCCTACGGGTAGACAGGGAAAAATCACCGAGCATAACCCCGGCTTTATTATATTCGTAACCTTCGCGCCATATCTGTTCCAATAACCGTTTGGCAAGACAGCAAAACTGAAAACTATCGTTGGTGTGATCCGGCAGTTTTCCGTGGGCGCAATTGGCATATCCAGGTTTATGCTTTGCAAAAGGGTTTGTCTGGATGAAGACGCTTATTGCCCGTGCGTATTGCCGTCCTCCCCGCAATTTACTACACGCCTGTTCGGTAAACTCGCTTACCGCCTGGCGCATATCCTCAATTTCGACAATTCGCTGCCCGAACGATCGAGAGGTTACAATCTGTTTTTTTGGTGACGGTACCTGTTCAAGTTCAAGGCAGGGCGTACCTTGAAGTTCCGATACTGTCCTTGCCAACACGATGCTAAACTGGCGTCGAATATCATGAGTGTCACTTTGACAAAGATCAAGAGCGGTTTGGATGCCCAAGCCATTCAACTTCTTAGTCAATTTCCGGCCAACACCCCAAACTTTATCAACCGATGTAAGGCTCATCAGTTTGCGCTGTCGTTCTGTATCCGTCAAAACAACAACTCCACCTGTCCCTGAATATTTCTTTGCCCCATTATTGGCAAGTTTGGCGAGTGTCTTCGTCGGTGCAATGCCCACAGCTACGGTGATACCGGTCCATTGCAGAATCGTTTTTCGAATAGAGAGGCCAAAGGCGTGCAAGTCACGGATACCTCGCACGTCAATAAACGCTTCATCAATGGAATAGATTTCAATGGCAGGAGCAAGCTTTTCCAGAATGCTCATCACCCTATGTGACATATCGGCATAGAGCGTGTAGTTGGAAGAGAAAACCTCTATACCGTGTCGCTCGATTTGTTCTTTGATCCGGAAAGCTGGAACGCCCATCTTAAGACCAAGGGCCTTGGCTTCGGCTGATCTGGCCACTACACAGCCGTCGTTATTGGAGAGCACCACCAGTGGCTTACCACGTAGCGATGGCCGGAAGAGGGTTTCGCATGTAGCGTAGAAGTTATTGCAGTCAACCAGGGCAAACATTACTTGAATACCCTGACTAACCCCTTAACTCGGCCAAATATTTCAAATTCATCATGATCTTTTAGTTCAATGGGTGGGTATTTCTCGTTGTGAGCAATGAGGCTTAATTCGGGGTAGAGTGATAACTCTTTGACAGTCATTTCACCGTTGACCATCGCAATGACAATGGAACCGTCAAACGCCTCTTCGGAGCGATCAACAGAAAGTATGTCACCGTGGTGAATTCCAGCGTCAATCATCGAATCACCATCCACACGCACGAAAAAGGTGGCAGGCGGGTTTGTGACCAGCAATTCGTTCAGGTCTAAAGCGCGATCAATATAATCGTCAGCCGGAGATGGAAAACCGGCGGAAACACCGGCCTGTACTAAGGGGATAGGTTGTGGAATGAACTCGCCCGGATATCCGACGAATTCAACGTTAGATACGCGTTGGTTCATATTGAACTCCAAAAGGATTAATGGCACAGATCAATTTTTTACCCTATCCCAAAGGTACCGTCAACGACACTGAGTCGTCACATACGGAAGGGAAGAGCAGGGGCCAAAGCCATTATCGACTTAAGAGTCTGATGTGGAACTTGCTATGCATCCCGGTCCATTATTTCTCGGATTGTTCACTTTGCTGCTCACTGGGTAGATTTCTATCAATGAATCTGGATACGGTTCAAGCATCGCCAGTAAATCTGTCAGTCCGGTACCAGGATCAAGCCAGTCAGCCATAATATCTTTTCCAAGGATAACCGGCATCCTATCATGGATTTCCCGCATTAGGGTATTTGTCGTAGTGGTAATAATTGCACAGGAATTAATAACTTCACCTTTCTCTCCTTGCCAGTGGTCCCAGAGACCGGCCATAGCAAAATAACGGCCATCGGCTGGGCGAATAAAATAAGGCTGTTTATGCGCTTCAACCTTTTGCCATTCGTAAAAGCCACATGCTGGAATTATACAGCGCCGATGCTTGAATGAATCTCGAAAGGACGGCTTTGTCTCAATGCCTTCTGACCTGGCGTTGATTAGAGAAAACTTGGTCTTGGCATTCTTTGACCAGAATGGCACCAGTCCCCAGCGAAGCATAGAGTATTCGGGTTGTCCAGTTTTCGGTGAAGCGCGGATAGCGATGATGTCTTGAGAGGGGGTGATATTGTAGTTCTCAAAGAGGGGCGGCTCCGGTAGATGGAGCGATTCATAGCCAAAGGAGCCATTGCCATAGAATGCGAAACGACCACACATTTTTCGTTTGGGTCAAATGATGAGTTTACTGATGGGGAATGCTACACTTGTTCGATATAGCGATCCGTGATTGTTCTCATGAAGGATCAAGTGGTGGCAATGTTGTGGTCAAATATTGAAACAACCATCTTGGTCATGATTGTCCATCATTATGCCAATTCGTTTGGTTATAGCATTTAATAATTCTGAAAAATAGGGGTGAAATTTAGGGTTAATTATGATGTTATTTGCGTATCAATATCTGCTTGTAGACTTTAAACAGTAATAATTTCAAAAGTGAATTTTAATTATTACATGCGCGCATCAATTGAGCTTACTGCCCCTGACTTATCAAACTCCCATTCTAAAAATATATTATGGTACCCGTAAGCAGTAGGAGAAATTCCAGCAATAGTTTTAAGGTTAATCAAATTACATTTCAAATCATATTGATTATCACATTCTAATAAAATTCTCGATTGGCAAGAGTAATCATATACAACTAATTTATATATGTTAATATTGAATATATCAAAAATTCTCTTTATTGAATTTAAAGCATAATCATATGATATGACGCATCCATCATTATCAGTTTCTTTTATAGAGATAAACTGATATATTTTAAGTTTGCTTGTTTTATTACATGTCTCATTACATTTCAGCATCTTGATAAGATCAAAAAATATTTGTCCTTCATCTGCATTTGTCATGATAAATATTCCATGTTTATCATGTTTTTTTATAAAATTAAATTTTTCATCGTATTGATAGCAGCTGTATATCCAAGGGTAATACCTCCCTGAACTTTTGCTCTTTTTTTGATTAAATACTTTTATTTCACATACCCACTCAGGTTCACCATATTTTTTTTTAAAACTTCTTAAATTGGCAATATCTATAAAAAATTTTTTAAATCCAAATTCTCTACCAATTCCAACATGTAACTTATCATTAAAATGGTATTCTCCTTTGTTTTTTCTTGGAGTGCTAAAAAAATCAGAAGGTTTAACTCCAAGGCTATCAATAATTAATCTTTGGAGCGTATCCTCATGGCCGTGAAAATTAATTCCATTTAATCTGTTTAAGATATTACTTGTATTTGATTTCATGAAAATGATCTCATTACTTATGTTTACATATCCAACGAATATTATTTCACAATATTCATTAGCTTAGCATAATCACTGACCACATCGTATTTGACTTGGTCAGTAGTGATGCCAACGAAGAATTTGCGTGCGCAGTCGATTTTGCATTCCTCTATCTTCCGTAGCTCCATTGACGACATGGAACCTTTTGTTTCAGCCACAAAGTAGATGTGCTTGACTGCCCCTTCTTTAAAAGCGATGGCCCAGTCTGGATTATAGTTGCCTACTGGTGTTGGGATGAAGAATCCTTTGGGTAGTTTAGCGTAAACGACAACTTCAACACTCTTATCCAGCTCCGTTACGAAGTCTCTTTCAATCTTGGAGTCTGTAAAAACGTAGTCATACACATGACGCTCAGTTTTTATCGCCCGGCTGAAATCTTGTTGCTTGTCCACGGTAAAAATCTTTTCAAGTTCATGCTTGTCATCAACAGGGCTATACGTCAAGTGCTCCACTACCACCGTGGCTTTTTGCTCGTTGATGATCCTGGCTGTCTTCAACATGAAATCTTCTGGATTCTGGCAATACTGTGCGAAAACTACTTTGTTGATAGCTTTCAGGATTTCAGCAACGGTGCTGCGGGTGAGTTGGGTGTCTTCGGCCAGCCTACCAATCAGATCGTATTTGACAGCAGAATGGACGGAATTGTTTATTTGCCCAGTTTCATTTTCCTTCAGGGTAAAGCTGTGACCGTTTTGAAGATCCTCGTAAGATACGGAATCGCTCTGCTCACCACGTTCAACGGTGTATTGCAGCTTGGTTACTCGTAATTCTTTATCAAGAGTGGCCACACACTTCTCGATTAGTTCAGTTGTATTAAAATGAACGGTATACGCTGCTTTGCGATTGATTTTTTCCCACAGGGCTTTGAATTCTGCTTTATCGTAATTCTTGCTCAAGGGGTTAGGTCTACCTTTGCGGTCGTTTTCTATTCCCGGCAGAGCGGCGTCACTAAAGACACTGTCAATCAATTGCACAATCTGCGATGCATAAGTGGCCAGCTCTGGTGGCAACGGAGCCAGCATATCGTTTTTTCTGGCCTCGTGATATGCAGAGGTAATGCCGTCGTTATCATCGGTGTAATCGTTTTTCAGAAGATATTTGTATATCTGCTTGGCTATCTGAGGTGTGACTTTCACCTCGCCTTCATCCGTCTTGAGGGTTTTTCCGGTGAAATATGCTTCATCTGCTTTACGCGGTCTGGCGGAAAGAGAATCGGAAATCTCACGTTGCAAACCAGCCGTAAAATCCTTGTAACTCTCGCTGGCAACAACGGTCAGAAGATTGATGTCATGAACATTGGTTCCGCTGTCAATTCGATTACCAGCTTGATTGACGCAGAGACGCAGGCCACGTCCTACTTCCTGTCGTTTACGGATACTGCTGTCACTATGCTTCAGTGTACAAATAACAAAGACGTTGGGGTTATCCCATCCTTCGCTCAAAGCTGAATGTGAAAAGATGAATCGTACCGGCTCATCCAGGGAGAGCAGACGTTCCTTGTCCTTTAGAATCAAGTCATAAGCATCAGCATCATCTGAAGTGGCCTTTTTCTGTCCAGTCTCTGCATCTTTGACGAGCTTGGTTTCTGGGTCAACCAGCCGTTTACTTTTCTTGTCGATGGAGAAATAACCGTTATGGGTCTTTTCGGTTTTGATACCGTTTAGATACTTACGATATGGCTCATCATGCAGTAGCGGAATCTCATTTACGGCATCCAGATACTCTTCCTCAAACATTTTGGCATATTCACCGAGCTGTTCGACACCGTCATCGTAACGACGATATTTAGCGACTTCATCAATGAAGAAAAGTGACAACACCTTGATCCCCAGCGGAAAGAGGGCCTGCTCTTTTTCAAGATGCGCCCTAATCGCCTCACGGATCTGAATGCGACGTAAAGTGGCTTCATTGACATCACCAGTAGCTTCACCAGACTCCATAATCTCGCCATTGGTGAAGGTAACCGTATCGTTCACCGCATTGATATCAGCAACAACAAACCCCTTGTATTGAGACAGCCCACCTGAAAGCTCATAGAGGTTGTCGTTTTTATCAAACTTACGAGCTATTCGTTTGATGCCGTTCTGTTGCTTTACCTCAAATTCGATGCGAGCAACAGGTGGACAAGCAGAGATATGGATTGAATCCAGATACAAATAGGCATTGGTGCCGGTCAACCCTCGAACGGTAATCCCACGTACCGAAATTTTCTTGACCAGCTTCTGGTTGTAGGCATCGAGAGCATCCAACCGATGAATTTTATTATGCTCAGTCTTGTGGGTGGCCGAATAGCGCAGCATGGCCAGCGGATTGAATTTAGCCATTGACTCAAAAGTCTTGGCACCTTCCAGTTTTTGGGGTTCATCAAGAATCATGATCGGATGATTACCAGCAATTACATCAATCGGTTTTCGTGACTGGAAATCATCAAGCTCTTCATAGATGCGACGTGCATCCTTGCCGGTCGCATTGAAAGCCTGGACATTGATGATCATGACGTTAATGCCGCCATCAGAGGAAAAATGATCTAATGGGGAAAGATCTTTTGAGTTATAGATAAAGAAACGGGCGCACTTGTTGTATTCCTCCATGAAGTGTTCGGCAGTAATCTCGAAGGATTTACGCGCACCTTCACGAATAGCAACCGAAGGCACTACAACGATAAACTTTGACCACCCATAGCGGCGGTTCAGCTCAAACATGGTTTTGATGTAGCAATAGGTTTTCCCAGTCCCGGTTTCCATCTCGATATCAAGATTCACCGCGCAGACCTTCGTGCTGACGACATTTAACGATTGTGGAAGGTTCTGTCGCTGCTGCACAGCCTGAACATTTGCAAGTAACTGATCCTTGGTCAATACAAGTTCTCGGTTCTTGAAACCAGCAGAAGAATAATCAATGCCAGTTTGGATTTTTCCAGTTTTACTGGTTTTCTGAATTTTGCCAGGATCAATTTTGTATGTGACACCCTCAGACTTAGGTTGTCCAGCAAAGCAGTCAGCAACCGCTGTTACAGCCTCGGTCTGGAATGCTTGTTTTTTAAATTGCAGCTTCATGAATGTCCCCGTGCTTTAAATAGATTTGACTTCAGTTCCAGGAGACAACAGTTTGAATATCTGCTCGACATTAATTTTGACACTATCGCTGCCAAAGGCATCATCACGGAAGACGACGCGCAATGGTTTGTGGGTAGCCAACTTCTTGACCAGTTCTTCGTTGATACCGGAATCGAAACAGGCAATCAGGACGTTGCCGTCCACAAAGAAGACCGTTTTGCCATCAATAGTCTCTACGGAAATTGGGAATGTAAGGTCAATGCCCCAATCAATGAAAACCTGAAACAGCAGATCTTCCGGACGGCGAGCAGGTTTAATGTGGTCAGCAAACAGGTCAAGCTGCTTCAATTCATCCGGGGTATAATAGACGTCCTTCATGTTGGAGGTGTCTACCTTGAAAACGCGGAAACCGATGTCAATATTATTGGATTTGTCTGAGATTTCCTCTTTTATGTTCTTGCCGGCGCGGCGAATGCGCTCTTTGCTGATTTCTGCAATAGTCTTGTAACCCGACTTGAATGCTTCTGATTTTTCGTCGCATGGTTCGGGAAGTTGTACCATGATGAATTTGCGATTGCCGTTGTCTTCGGCGTTGAGTTGCATGACGGCATGGGCAGTGGTGGCGGAACCGGCGAAAAAGTCGAGGACAATTGAATTAGCCTCGGTTGAGAGATGCAAAATGCGCTTCAACAACCGAACAGGCTTGGGCGTTTCAAAAACCGCCGATTCAGGGAATAGAACATTAACTTCCTTTTTCCCTTCTTGGCTGTGTCCGACATCACCATATTTCCAAATCGTTTGACAAGCTGTTCCTTGTTTGACTTCTGAAAGAAATCGTTTCACGGCGGGAACATTGTTGCCGTCTGCCCCAAACCAAATGCGCTTGTCCGCAACCATTTGCTGAAAAACTGGTTCGGCGTAAACCCAGCAACGGCCATTAGGTAAGACGTGTTGCTTACCGTTCGGAGCGGTCAACACATAGAACTGGCTTTTGGTTCCGTGACCACCTTGAGCAGTAGCATTTTCTGGTTTCCATACTCCACGAGGATCATTATCAAGATTCCGATAGCGAGCGTTCATAGCATCAGAACGCTCCAATAGATTCGGATACCAGTTCAGCTTGTTCTTGGCGTAAACCAATAGGAAATCGTGTGCTTCTGAGAACCATTTTACTGCATTCTGGGGGCTATAACGTTTTTCCCAAACTACTGTGCTTACGAAGTTTTGGTTACCAAAAACTTCATCGCACATGCGCTTTAAGCTCGCTTGTTCATTATCGTCAATGCTAATAAAAATTACCCCATCATCTCTCAAAAGATTTCTCGCCAATTTAAGCCTTGGATATATCATGCTCAACCAGTCCGAATGAAAGCGTCCGTTTGACTCGGTGTTTGTTACTAACGGATTGCCCTCAGCATCCTTCTGATTCGACCGTTGCAAGAAATCCTCGTAGTTCTCGGCAAAGTCGTCCTCATAGATAAAATCATTGCCAGTATTGTACGGTGGGTCGATGTAAATCATCTTGACCTTGTTCAGATAGGTCTCCTGAAGTAACTTGAGCGCATCCAGATTATCCCCTTCAATAAAGATGTTCTTGGTGTTCTCAAAATCAATGCTTTCCTCTTCGCAGGGCCGCAAGGTCTTGGCTATCGGTGCATTGGCGGTCAGAATCGCCTCGTTCTTGCCAGGCCAGTTCAAGGTGTATCGTTCTTGCGGTCCTTCCACCAAGCTGGATGAAAGTTCCTGCCGCAACTGGTCGAAGTCCACTGTTCGCCGTACAATACCGTTTTCATCTTGGGCTTCGGTGATGCAATTGGGAAATAGTGCAGCGATTTTTTTGATATTTGCGTCAACCAGATTGGGGCTCTGCATTTTCAGCTTATCCATTAAATTTCCTTTTCAATATCCAAATCATGCTTTCGTCAATGCGGTCAAATGAGATTGCAGACTTCGCACCTTGGTATTTAATTCGACTTTGCGGTTAAATTGCTTTTCACTGTTCATCTTTGCTTCCAGAACCCGCAGTTCACGGTGGTACTTCCTAATTAATTTGACTCGATCCACCTGGGTTTCTAATGCTTCCCCATCGCGTGGAGGCAGATCAATATAGGCGAAGAGCATTTGCTCGTACAATGCCTTCAGGTCAAGCGCAACTGGTAGAGGTATCGGGGAGGCTGCGACATTTGCCCACCCGGTTTCAAAATACTCTTCAACCAACCATTTGCCGGAACCATCAGCAGCTAACCGCTTAAACGCCGCAATACCTTTAACCTGATCTTCATAGCGTAACCGGAAAAAGATAGGATACGGGATTGCTTTGTCGATGACACTCAGAACGTCGGTGCTTAATTCCGGGTCCTTGAGAAGAATCTCGAATATTTGAATTTCGGTAAATCCATCCCGAGCTGCCAGGTTGGTAGTGTCCGACGACAATTTATACTTCCAGACAATTTCGCTGACCTGCGAGACGAACTTATCCTTGATTGACTTGGAGGGCCTAGCGTTGGCGTATATCTTTGTCTTTGGCAAGACACGGTTAAAGGCCGCCTTTGCTGGATAGATAAACACGTTTAGGCTACTTCCCGTACAACCAAAAAGGCAATCAGCTCAAAATCATCCAGGCCACTAATGGTATTGAGCAAAGCAGTTGTGCCGCCGACGGAGAAAAGGCTATCGAGATCCTTCTCCTCTTTGAGAGTGATCATGGAATGAATGGATTGCTCAAGCAGGTGGGAATAAGTTTCCATCTTCCGGCCATCATTGGTCTCTCGATTAAATGGCTCGTAGAGTGAAGGAATAGGTTCAGAGCGGTCCTTGCAGGCTGAACGAAGAAGGTCGAGTATCTTCTTGACCTCCACATGATTAATTACAACCTCGCCATTGATATCAATATAGATGAGATAATAAGGGTGCAGGCGGTTCTGCTGGTTAACATTCACGCCATTGTCGGTGTTACGAAGCACGAAAATGACACCAGGGCAAAGTCCCTTTTCCGAATCAACACCAATAACTGCATGCATCCCTCTGGGGGCGCTATCCAAGCTACCATTGGCTTTGACATAGTTGACCAGGTCCATGCGGAAGTCGTTTAACCCCAGGTCAGTTATAGAGACTCCAGTTTTCACATCCTCCAGATCTATAACCTCATCCTGAAGACGCTTGAGCTGTTCTTTGCGGAAGGCAAGGTCATTGGCTTCGGCACTGAGGATATTGTCGTCACCGGTGGCGGTAACGTCGGCAATAACCATGCGGCTTTCAACACGGTTTTTCAGGTTGATGTAATCATCGAGCGAAATATCAGGCCAGAAATTGACCAATTGGATAGTCGAGTTTTTTGAGCCAATACGATCAATACGCCCAAACCGCTGGATAATGCGGACCGGATTCCAGTGGATGTCATAATTCACCAGATAGTCGCAATCCTGAAGATTTTGTCCTTCTGAGATGCAGTCTGTACCAATCAGAATATCAATCACAGCTGGTTCTTTCGGCAGAATGATGGATTTTTCCTTGGCGACAGGAGAGAACAGGGTCAGTAAGGATTGATAGTCGTAGCTGTGCTTAAGCGTTGACTTGCAGCTCCCACTGCCAGTGACTTTGGCTGTATGCAAGCCGAACTGTTCTTTGTTAAAGGGTGCCAGATTGTTGTAGAGATAAGCGGCTGTGTCAGCAAAGGCGGTGAATATCAATATCTTCTTGTTGCCGGGATTGATCGGTTCTTTCTGCTTGCCTGTGATGAGTTCTTTGAGATGTTGCAGCTTGGCATCATCGGGAGGGGTTATCTTCCGCATTTCTCCGAGCAATTCGGTGAAAATATCCAGGTCATTTCGGAGATCGAATTCCCAGGAATCGAGATCCATATCTGCCAGGCTTATTTGTACCTTGCCGCCGATGGTGGCATCATCACTGCCTGATGCTTCCATCTCATCTTCATCTGCATTTTCAAAAGCAGCTGAAAGATCCTCAAAGCTGTCGGCAATGCCAGATTTTTTGAATTCTTCGATCTTGGTTAGTGTCTTTTCATGCTTGTCCTGCAACATTTGCAGCGTTAACCGGAATGCCTCCACAGAGCTTTCGAGCCGTTTCAGCAAGTTGACAGTCATTAACGCCTGGAGGCTCTTTTCCCGGTCCCTTTGTTTAAATCGTGAGAGTCCGCCTTTGACTTCAGTGTCATACTCTTTTTCATATTTTTCGAGACGACTGGCCAGGATGTAACGAAACGGCGCGTACACCCCCATGTTCAGGGTAATCAGGCGGTTGAATATCCCATTAAAGTCGATGACATCTGTGCGATGAGTCAGGGGGCTGTGATAAGAAATTGGCTTAAGACGCTGCGGGAATGGACCAATATCTTTGGTGTCGTAGAATTTTTGGATATGTTTGCGTGAACGGGCAATGGTGACGCTGTCGAGTATCTCGAAAAAATCGAAATCAAGCGCGTTGAGAATTGCTGCTGGTGTTCGTTGTTCTGGTGGCAACTTCGCCCAGACATTGAAAACACCCTGAGCGCGACGGAATATTTCGTTAACATCACTTTCGGTGCGCAGCTTTTTGTCCAAATTTTCGGAATCACCTTCGTAAGCGAGTGCCAGCTGGTTACGTAGGTCATTAAAACGGTTATTGACCGGAGTGGCTGAAAGCATCAGCACCTTTGTCTTTACACCGGCTTTGATGACCTTGTTCATCAACTTCTGATAACGGGTCTCTTTGTCTTTGTAGGCCTCGTTGTTGCGGAAATTGTGCGATTCGTCGATGACTACCAGGTCGTAGTTGCCCCAGTTGATGCGATCAAGCCGTATTCCAAGCGAATATCCACGGGTACGCTGTAAGTCGGTATGGCACAGGACGTCGTAGTTAAAGCGATCCTTGGCAAAGATGTTGGTTACCAGGTTCTGATTATAATTCTGCCAGTTGTCTGAAAGCTTTTTGGGACATAGCACCAATACTGATTTGTTGCGAAGCTCATAGTATTTGACCACGGCCAAGGCGGTAAAGGTCTTGCCCAAACCGACACTGTCCGCCAGAATACAGCCGTTAAAGCTTTCCAGTTTATTAATGATGCCGATGGCAGCATCTCTTTGAAAGTTAAAAAGTTTGGCCCAAATCAAGCTGTCCTGGTAGCCCGTCAAGTCATTGGGCATGACATCTTCAGATACCTCTTCGAGAAAGTCCTTAAACAGGTTGAACAGAATTAGGAAGTATACGGATTCAGGGGAATTCTCAGTATAAACTGCGGCGATGTGCTCGCAGATTTGGGCAGTTATGTCCTCCACTTTTTCGCTGTCATGCCAGATCTGGTCAAAAAGGCGCAGGTAGGTAGACGTCTGGCCGGGGTCATTCATTTTGTTGACGAAATTGGATACAGCATCACCACGCTGGTAACCAAGATCCACCGCCGTAAAACCACTCAATGGCAAATACACTGATTTTATCTGTTCACCGTCTACGCAAGCAAACTGCTGCATTGGTGCTTGAGAACGATTCGATTTGAATTTGACCTTATGTTTGATCCAAACGGCGCACTCTTTTGCAATGGCACGCTGGGTAAGCTCATTCTTCAGGCGGATCTCAAACTCAGAACCATAGAGGCTGCTCTCACGCTTAAGCTTGGGGATGTGGAACTCCCGTTTTTCTTTGCCGAGCTTATCGGTGATTTGATTGGAGATGAAGGTGGGGGATGTAAATATGAAATTTAGCGAGTCAATCTGTTCCAACTCCACTTTCAGGGCTTCGTATGCGTAGATAGAAAAGCAAGAAGCCGCAATTTTCAGCTTTGAGTAGGGTTGAAGTGTTTTCTTGAGATTATCGCCCAACAGCGAGGTTATGTTGTCGATAATTTCCATATGAGGTCTCTGGTCAAAGATAAATTTAATACTTTCTCATCTTTCACGGCATTAAGTCGGTTGTCAATAATGTCATTCGCCATTTATACACAAGAAATTACGTTGTAATTTCTTCTACCTTTGCCACTGACAATTTAAAGGAGGAAACATTTTCTTCGATGCTTTGGATAAGCGTGATGAGTTCCGTTATGTCTTTTTGCTCAAATTCAGGCTGGCTATCATCCCCGTCTTCATGAATGCGTATTCCGGTTGAATCCGGCCACCATTCCGGCGGGAAAAAGACCACCGTTCCGATGGGAAAAAGGCCAGCATTCCGATTCGATTGCGGGCACCATTCCGACGAAAAAGGCCAGTGCCT
>Ga0118677_10007744_pt1 | contig 17581 bp, 14 predicted proteins | sample AliMusrvi5mmetaG_FD_86154 | JGI IMG/M metagenome (GOLD analysis project Ga0118677, IMG submission 86154) | reverse complement strand
ACTTTGCGACATCAGGCCTTTGCCGAAACGACATTCGAAGTGAAAGCATCACCGTGAAACCCTGCGTATTCTTTGACCGCGACGGCATCGTCAACGAGTCTCCCGGGCCCGGCTACGTGGAATGCTGGGAGGATTTCCATCTGCTTCCGGAGTTCGTGGAGATCCTCCGCATCGTGAGTCGGCTCGGGTTCGCGGCAGTCATTGTGTCCAACCAGCGGGGCGTGGCCACCGGCCGCATGACCGCCGCGACGGTCGACGACATTCACCGCCGCCTACGACTCGCACTAAAAGCCGAGGGACTTGGGCTGGACGACATCCTTTACTGCCCGCACGAACGGGATACGTGCGATTGCCGTAAGCCCAAACCGGGCTTGCTGAAGGAAGCAGCCCGTCGCCACCATCTCGATCTCGGCCGATCCTGGATGATCGGCGACGCTCAGACCGACGTTCAAGCCGGACAGGCAGCCGGTTGCCGCACGATTCTGGTCGGACCGGCTACGGCGACGGTCGCGCCCGATCACCGCTTCGACACGCTGGCCGAGTTGCGGTCCGCGATTGCGGGAATCCTGGCAAGTGCGTAATCTGCTGTACGTTTTGGTCTGAGGACGGGGGACACACCATGCAATTATTTGTACCGGGCCGCATCTGCCTCTTTGGCGAACACACCGACTGGGCTGGCAGCTACCGCCGGATCAACGGCGAGTTGGAAAAGGGCTACACCATCATCACGGGCACGAACCAGGGCCTGCACGCCAAGGTCAAGCCGCACCCGACCAAGCTGATCATCAAAACGACGCTCGGCGACGGCACACCGGTCGGGCCCCGTGAACTGCCCATGGACCGCGAGGTCCTGCTGGAGGAAGCCCAGAAGGGCGGGTTCTTCAGCTACGCCGCCGGCGTGGCCTACCAGGTGCTGACCCACTACCGCGTGCGCGGACTCGAAATCGACAATTACCAGACCGATCTGCCCATCAAAAAAGGGCTCTCCTCCAGCGCCGCCGCCTGCGTGCTGGTGGCCCGCGCATTCAATCGGATTTATGACCTGAAGATGACGGTGCGCGGCGAAATGGAATTCGCCTATCTGGGCGAAGTGACCACGCCGTCGCGCTGCGGTCGTATGGACCAGGGCTGCGCCTACGGCAACCGGCCGGTGATGATGGTCTTTGATGGCGACCGCATCGACGTGGTCGAGTTGACGGTCCCGCGCGATCTGCATTTCGTGATCGTGGATCTCGGCGCCGGCAAGGACACCAAGGAAATCCTCAACCGCTTGAACCACTGCTATCCGTTTGCCGAGACCGACATCCAGCGCGGTGTGCAGAAGTATCTGGGCCCGCTCAGCGCCCGCATTACGGCCGACGCGGTGGTGGCCATCCAGGAGGGCGATGCCGCCCAGGTCGGCGCCCTGATGCGCGAGGCCCAGGCTGATTTCGACCGCTATTGCACGCCGGCCTGCCCCTCGCAGCTAACGGCACCCGTACTGCATCAGGTGCTCTCCCATCCTGCGCTCCAACCGCACGTGCTGGGCGGCAAGGGCGTGGGCTCCCAGGGCGATGGCACCGCCCAGTTCATCGTGAAGGATACCGCCAGCCAGGATAAGGTGGTCGAGATCCTCGAACACGACTTGCACCTGAAGGGACTCAAATTGGTCATCCAGGCCGGTCGGCGCGTCCGCAAGGCGCTGGTCCCGGCCGCCGGATTCGGCACGCGCCTGTTCCCGGCGACCAAGGCGCTCAAGAAGGAACTCTTCCCCATCATGGGCCGCGACGGCCGCATGAAGCCGGTCATTCTCGCCATCGTCGAGGAGGCCGTCCACTCAGGCATCGAGGAAGTCGGCATCATCACCCAGACGGCCGACAAGGAAATGTTCGAGGACTTCTTCTGCTCTCCGCCGCCGATCGAAAACTTCAACAAACTCCCGCGCGAGAGCCAGGACTACAGCCGATACCTGCTGGACATCGGCAAGCGCGTGAGTTTTCTGACGCAGGATACACAGGACGGCTTCGGCCACGCCGTCTATTGCGGCCGGCAATGGGTCAAAGAAGAGCCGTTCCTGCTCATGCTCGGTGACCATCTATACGCTTCGGACACCGACCGGTCGTGTGTCGGGCAGTTGCTGGACGTGTACGAGAAGACGGGGCAGAGCGTGGTGGGACTGAAGGTGACGCCTGCGTCTGAAGTCCGCAACTTCGGCTGTGTTGCCGGCATCTGGCAGAACGGCGGCGAGATCCTGAATATTACCGAGTTCGCCGAGAAACCGGACGCCGACTACGCGCGCAACAACCTGGTGGTCGATGGATTGCCCGAGGATCACTTCCTGACGCTCTTCGGCATCTACATCCTCAAGCCGCGGGTGTTCCAGTTGATCGGGGATCACATCCGCCACAACATCCGGGAGCGGGGCGAATTCCAACTCACCTCCTGCCTCGACGAACTGCGCAAGGAAGACGGCTTCGCCGGAGTCGTCGTCAAGGGTCGCCGCTTCGACGTCGGGCTGCCCGACGCCTACCGCCAGGCAATGATCGACTTTCGTCTGGCGTGAGGAATGCTATGGCAATTGCCGTCGACACGGCATTCTGGTAAGAGCATGACAACGACTGCGGAGGGTGGCACGATGTTTCTGGTCTATCTCAACGCCGAAGGTAAACGCACCTCAGTGCATCTGGCCGGCCGCCCAAGCGTTACGTTCGGGCGCTCGCCGGAAGCCGACATCAGCATCCCCGACGCCAAAGTGTCGCGCATCCATGCCGAAATCAAGTTGTGGGACGGCGAGTACGTCATCAAGGACCTCCAGTCGCGCAATGGCACCTTCATCAACGGCACTCGTGCGGATGTAGCGGTGTTGAAGTCCGGCGACGTGATCCGCGTGGGACCGACCGAGTTTCAGGTGGGCAAGGAACCGGAGAAGGGCACCGGCACCATCATCCGGGAAGTCACCGACGAGATGGATGAAGGCAAGAAGGGCTATCGCACGATCCTCCGCGAGATCGTCAAGAGCACCGACGAGCAGACCAAGGGCCGGAAGTCCTGACGAGACTTCACGGAGCGCCCTCCGACAGTGAGTACGGGTCACGCCGCCGGACATGGCGTCCATGACACCGATTTTACATTCCACTGAAGCGGCTCTGACAACTGCAGGCCGCGTTTGTCGTTCACTGTCTCCAGCAAGACGAGAGGTCCGCTATCGCGGGCCGCGTCGAAAAAAGGAGACGACCATGAGAAGCTCAGTAAGACGGACGATGATGACGGTGGGCGTGGCGCTGGGGCTGGGGCTCTGGTCCGGGACGGGCAATGCCTATGCGCCGCACGAGGTGGCATGCCGGGTGGACCTTGACCGCTCGGTGCTGCCGGCGGATGCCACAACCCGGGTGATCGTCAAGATCACCTTGGACGCCCCGGTGACAGAGCGGCACGAGCGGCTCCCGGTGAATCTCGGCGTCGTGCTGGACCGTTCCGGCTCGATGGGCGGGGAAAAAATTGCAAAGGCCCGGGAGGCGGCCATCGAGGCGCTCCGGAGACTCAACGGCAGCGACCTCTTCTCGGTCGTCATCTACGATCACGAGGTGGAGACGCTTGTACCGGCGCAGGCCGCCGGCAATACAGAATGGATTGAGAATCGTATTCGCGGGATTGAAGCGCGCGGCAACACGGCGTTGTTCGGAGGAGTCAGCCAGGGCGCGGCCGAAGTGCGCCGGAACGCCGACCGCAAGTACGTCTCCCGGATCATCCTGCTCTCGGACGGCCTGGCGAATGTCGGACCCAGTACGCCGGACGACCTGGCCCGGTTGGGCGCGGCGCTCCGCAAGGAAGGAATTTCGGTGAGCACGGTCGGCGTCGGCACGGACTACAACGAAGACCTGATGACGCAACTGGCCCAGAAGAGCGACGGCAATACCTACTTCGTTGAATCGAGCCGCGATCTGCCGCGGATCTTCGCGGCCGAACTGGGTGACGTGCTGAGCGTCGCGGCCCGGGATGTGCAGGTCGAGATTGAGTTCGCCGGTCGGCCCCTGCGGGTGATAGGGCGCGAGGGCCGGATCCGCGACAACCGGGTTGAGCTCGATCTCAGTCAACTCTACGGCGGGCAGAGCAAATATGTGCTGGTCGAGGTCGAAGTGCCCTCCACTGCCGCCGGTAAGGAGAAGGATATTGCCTCGGTTCGGTGCCAATATCGCGATACCGTCAGGGAGAAGACCCTGTTGGTGACGGCCCACGGCACCGCGCGGTTCAGCGCCGATGCGGCGGCCGTGGAGCGCTCGGTCAGTTCGGCCGTCAGCCGCGATGTGGTGCTGAACGAGGCAGCGGAGGCACGTGACCGTGCCATCGCGCTGAATGACGCGGGCCGCAACAAGGACGCGGCGGCGGAGTTGACGCTGCAGGCAACACGACTTCGCGAGATGGGCTACAAGTACAAGATGGATGACCTGGTAAAGGAAGGTATCAAGCTCGAGGGACGGGCCAAGGCGGCTGAGGCGGCACCCATGTCCAGCGTGGACCGGAAGGGCCTCCGTACGGAAAGCTTCCAGACTCGGAACCAGCAGATTGCGCAGTAGGGGCGGCGGTGCACGTCGCCACCACCCCATTCCTGCCACGGCTGGTGCGACGCCAGTGCGCAGGAAAACCCCTTGCCGCTTGGCACCGTCGGGACCTACGAGATCCATGGAGGAGAGCAAAAAGGGAGAGTCAAATGAACCGGATGATATCGCGGGGCATAATGCTTGCCATGTGGCTGATGTCGGGTGCGGCGTGGTGTGGGGAGTCTGTCGGCGGCCGCGCGCCGATCACAGTGGCGGCAGACCTCACCGATGGGTCACACGTGGTCGGCATCCCCGCCGCCACCAACGTGGGCTTACGCACAGTAGTCGGGATCATCGATGTGCCGTTCGCTGAGATCACGTCCATGACCTTGCGTGGCGACGAGAGCGCGGTGGTGGACCTGGCCAACGGGGACCGACTCTCCGGCGCCTATGGCTTCGGCATACTGCAACTGGACACGTTGGTGGGCCGAGTCTCAATCGAGGCGCGGTCGATCCGGACGATCAAACGAGTTCCCGTGATAGTGGGAGAATCCGCCGCCGCGGGGGAACTGAAGAAGGACCTTATTCTCTACTATCCTTTTGAGGACGATCGCGGCGGCGTGGTTCGCGATCGTAGTGGCGCGGGACACGACGGCCGGGTGCAGACCGTCATCACGGTCGTAAGCGATGATTCAGCACTCACGGTCGATGGCGTCAGCCGGATCCTGCAACAAGGCGGCCCGTCAGTGAGCCACGACATTGTCCTAAGCGACGGCAAGGCAGGGATGTGTTGCGACCTGACGGGTGGTCATCGCTTCCTGACTGTCGAAGGGGTTGACCTTGCGCGCAGGTCGTTCACACTGTGCTTGTGGGCGAAGCTCAACACGTTGGGCCGAGACAATTTCTTCTTCTTCCAGGGGTCCGAGTCTCAGGACTGCCGGCTCCACGCCGCTATCTTCAAAGAGTCAAACGAACCGGGGATCGACTTCTGGGGAGACCCCCTTCATTCGCCAAACGCCCGAGCAGATACCGACTGGCACTTCTGGGCGTTCACTTACAGCACGACGGACCGCAACCGAAGGATCTACCGTGACGGTATCCTCGTCGGAGAGGACACGTCCCACGGCGACTACGCAGGTTCGGGAACGTTGTACATCGGTCGGGGCACCCCCGATAACCCCGTTGTAATGGATGGGCGGATTGACGAAGTCATGGTGTTCAAGCGATGCCTGAAGGAGCCGGAAGTGCGCGCGCTTTCCATCGATCCGACTCTGGCGGCCCGCGCCCTGGGCGTGCCCGCCCGTTGAACGAGGCTGGGGCCTGGCGAACTTGTTGTTTCGACTAAACGCAAAGGAGGGTCGTATGGACAGAATGCTAAAATTCGGCGTGGTTCTCGCATGGTGGTTGGCGGCGGATGTGGCGTGGTGCGGAGAGGCGGCGAATGAGTGTCCGCCGGTCAGGCTGGCCGCGGATCTGAGCGACGGGTCGCATTTGATCGGGACGCCGGTGGCCACCAATGTGGGCCTTCATACGTCGCTCGGGTTGATCGAGGTGCCATTCGCGCAGATGCTGTCCATGACCTTTCGAGATGCGGAGAGTGCATCCGTGTCGCTGGCCAACGGCGACCGGATCTCCGGCGTGCATGACCTGACCAAGCTGCGGTTCAATACGTTGATGGGCGAGGTCAGCATCGACGCCTTGATACTCCGGAAAATCGAACGAATTTCCGGGGGGAACGGTCCGACCCGAAAGGGCCTGGTGCTGTGGAACCGGCTGGACTCCGAGAGCGACGTGGCGGAGGGCTGCGTCGGGCCGGGCGGTGTGATGAAAGCGGGGCGCTTTGTGCCGGGACGATTCGGAAAAGGCGTGGAATTGACGATGCAAGAGCCCTTCGGCGTGACGTTTCCGGCCAAGGTTGTACCGGGCCCGGACGGCTGCATTGAATTCTGGGCGAAGCTTGTGGATTTCCCGACCGAACTGGCTTGGGGAGATCGGCCCGGCCTGATCGCGGCCTGCGCCGAGGACGGATCGTGCGGGTTCATGCTGCACTTCAACGGCAATGACGGCTCGTCGAACGGCGGACTCTGCGCGCGCGTCGCCGGCCTCTGCTCCGCGGGAACCGGAACCTTCGGGACGTGGACCTATTCGCGGGCCCTGGGGGCGGATAACGTCGGCGACTGGCACCACTACGCCCTGGCATGGGCCACGGACGGCATTCCCGGCGTTGACAACGGCGCGCGCAAGGCGGCCGTTTACGTCGACGGCAAGCTGAACACCACGGTCTGGAACGGGGGCATTGGCAACAAGCTTGAAGTGCCGACCACGGGGCAATTCGGGTTTCTGCACCATCAGGGCCTAACGACCGGCCGCGTCGTGTTCGACAACCTCAAGATCTGGAACTACGCCAAGACAGATTTCGCCGACCGGAATAACGAGTAACCAGGAGGCCGTCTCGGCCGGCCGCCGGGGGATCGGGGCCTAGCTTGACACGGCCTCCAGAGCAGTGGACGATGAGTCACGGAAGGAAGGGCGCCGTGACGGCGCCGCGCCACGCGATGAAGCTTCGAGGCATTCTCCTCTACTGGATCGTTCTGGTGGCCGCGACGCTGGCCTGCGCGGTGCTGCTCGCGCGGCTGCTCGGCCATGAGCGGGAGCGCCTGCGGCAGGCCGTACGCGCCGCCGCCGAGGACCAGGTTCGCGTCACGGCCGAGCAGATCCGCGGCACCGTGCTCGAGGTGGAAGCGGATCTCGTCGAACGCCTCCGCGCGATTCCGGCGGGTGAGGCGCAACGCACGCTTCCCGCTTGGGCCCGGGCAAATCCCCTGGTACGCAATGTGTTTGTCTGGGACGAGCATCAGGGGGTGCTTCTGCCCAACCCGGCCCAGGCGCTCACGCGCGAGGACGCGCTTTTCGTACGGCGCTACGAAGCGCTTTTTTCCGGGCGAACCGCCTGGGATGGCCCGGTGGTCGAAGGCGCGAAAGCACAAAAGGCGCCGGTCGCCATGCAGCAGGAACTCCATCAACTGGCCCAATCGCTTGCGGCCCCGGCGCCAGCAGGTTCCACGGCGCGGGCGGATGCCGCCGGCTGGATCACGTGGTATTGGGAGAGCCGCCTGAACTTGCTGGGCTGGGTTCAACCGCGAGTGCCGGGCCCCCGCTACGGCGTCGAACTCGAAATGGCCGCATTGCTCTCCCGACTGATCGCGGCAATCCCGGCGCGCGTACCGCCGGGACTAACCTTGGCACTGGTGGACGATGGCGGGCACCTCGTGTACCAGCGGGGTGCACAGGAGGCGCGCCCTGGCACACCCGCGTTGATGGCGGTAGAGCTCAGTCCGGCGTTGCCGCACTGGCAGGTAGCGGCGTATGCCGATCCGGGCTTTGGCGTCAGTAGCGGGCGCCTGTACCTGCCGTTCGCCGTCACACTTGCCGGGGTTCTGCTCACGGCTATCCTGTCCGGCGGTTCACTGCTATGGTGGCAGGCGCAACGCAATGAGCGGGAGGCGCGGCAGAAAACCACGTTTGTCGCCAACGTCTCCCACGAACTCAAGACGCCGCTGACCACGATCCGCATGTATGCCGAGATGCTGCGCGAGGGACGCGTGCCGGACGCGGCGAAGCAGCGCCATTACCTGGACGTGATCGGCCACGAAACCCAGCGGCTCGCCCGACTGGTCAATAACGTGCTCGACTTCAGCCGCATCGAGCAGGGCCGCAAGCAGTACCGTGCCCAGGAATTCGATGCGGCCGAGACCGTACGCGCCGTGGCCGAGACCCTGGCGACGCGTCTTCGGGAGGCCGGCCTGACGCTCGACCTGGCCTTACCGCCGGGCCCTTGTCCCGTCCGAATGGACCGCGATGCGTTGGAACAGGTGCTGTTGAACCTGCTCGACAACGCCATCAAATATGCCGCTGCCGGCGGGCGGGTTCAACTCCGCCTGACGGATGAAGCCGGGCGGATCACAATCCGCATGGACGACGCCGGGCCCGGCATACCCACCGGCCACCGGCAGCGCCTGTTCCAGCAATTCCACCGCGTGGACGATACGCTGACCGCTCGCCAGCCGGGCTGCGGCCTGGGCCTGGCCATCTCGCGCCGTCTGCTGCGCGACCAAGGCGGCGACCTGACTTACGAGCCCTCGCCCCTGGGCGGGGCCGGGTTCCTGATCGTGCTAACAGAGGCAAAGGGGGAACGGATATGAGCCGCGTTAAAATCCTGGTGGCCGAGGACGATGCGCACATCCGGGACGGCCTGCGCGACGCGCTGGAGAGCGAGGGCTACGACGTGGAACCCGCGGCCGACGGCAAGCGGGCGCTTGAAGCTTACCGCCGTGAACACTTCGACCTGATCCTGCTCGACATCATGATGCCCGAAGTGAACGGTTACGAAGTCTGCCGGACCATTCGGCGCACGGAAAACGCAACGCCCATCATCATGCTCACCGCCAAGGGCGAGGAAGTGGACAAGGTGGTCGGCCTGGAACTGGGCGCGGACGATTACGTAACCAAGCCGTTCGGCGTGCGGGAGTTGCTGGCACGCGTGGCCGCCGCACTACGGCGGGCCCGCGGATCGTCCGGCAAGGCGAACACCGCGCACCTGCCGGATGCATTTGCATTTGGCGCTGCGCGTATCGATCGGCGCACCTATACCAGCACGCTGCGCAAAAAGGTGTCGCCGCTCACGGCACGCGAACTGAAGCTACTGGAGACGCTCTACCTGCGGCGCGGCGACGTGCTCAGCCGCGACGAACTCCTCAATGCCGTCTGGGGCGTCGAATACTACGGCACGACCCGCACCCTCGACCAACACGTTGCCCAGCTTCGCAAGAAGGTCGAGGTTCATCCGGGCGACCCTCAACATCTGCAGACCGTGCATGGGGTTGGATACCGTTACATCGAGCAAGCCTGATCTTCCGGCCCCTAAATCTAATATCCACGCCCTCGGTTCCGTGTGAGGGTCGAGATCAAGACCTGAAGCCTACTTTTCCGCCAGCCTGTGATCGGCATGATGCCGGATATCGCGGCCCTCAACGACGAAGATCGTGTTCTCCGCAATATTCGTGGCGTGGTCGCCGATGCGCTCGATATTGCGCGCGATCAATACCAGGGCCAGTGCTCGCGAGATGGTCGCGGAATCTTCAGCCATGTAGGCCGCCAATTCCACGGTAATCTCGGCCTTCATCCGGTCCACCTCGTCGTCGCGGACCAGTACGTCGCGCGATATGGCTACATCGCGGTTCACGAACGCATGCAGGCTGTCGTGGAGCATCTCGCGGGCAATGCGGGCCATTTCTGGGATGATGATGAAGGGCTTAAGCGGTGGCTCCTTCAGCAGTTTTTCCGCCTTGTTGCAGATATTCACGGCCTGATCCGCCAGGCGCTCCAGTTCGGCATTCGTCTTGGCCGCGCCCATGATGAACCGTAGATCGCCAGCCGCCGGCTGGTGCAGCGCGATCATCGTCAGACACATTTCGTCGATCACAATCTGTAGCCGGTTAACCTGCTCCTCCCGTTCGTAGACGAGCGGGATGGCGGCCTCGTCACGCTGAACGAGCGCCCTTATAGCGTCACCGATCATCGTCTCGGCCAGCGCACTCATCTTCATCAGGTGCAGCTTCAGCGTCTGCAGTTGTTCATCAAAATGCCGTTCCATGGTCGCGCTCCTTGTTTCCCGGCCGCCCGCGCAGCCTCAGCCATACCGCCCGCTCACGTAATCCTGCGTCCGCTTATCCTTCGGGCTCGTGAATACGCCCGCTGTCAGCCCGAACTCCACCATCTCGCCCAGCAGCATGTAACCCGAGAAGTCGGAAATACGGGCTGCCTGCTGCATATTATGCGTCACAATCGCAATCGTGTAACGCTTCTTCAGCTCGATCATCAATTCCTCGATGCGAGCCGTGGCGATGGGATCGAGCGCCGAGCACGGCTCGTCCATGAGGATGACCTCGGGCTCGACGGCCAACAGGCGGGCCACGCACAGGCGCTGCTGCTGGTCGAGGGGCAGGTCCAGCGCCGGCTCATTGAGCCGGTCCTTGAGCTGGTCCCACAGCCAGGCCGCCGTCAGGCTGCTTTCGACGACTTCATCGAGACGTGCACGGTCGCGAATCCCGGCCACGCGCAGGCCGAACACGACGTTGTCCCGGATGGAGAGTGGGAAGGGATTGGGCCGCTGGAAGACCATTCCCACGCGTTTGCGCAAAAGGCACACATCCAGGCCGGATGCGTAAATGTCGCGCCCCTCGAACAGCACCTCGCCCGTAACACGGCAACCGGGAATCAGATCGTTCATGCGGTTCAGGCAGCGCAGCAGTGTCGACTTGCCACAACCCGACGGACCGATCAGCGCGGTGATCTTGCGCGTCCGGACATCCAATGGCACGCTCTTGAGGGCTTGGAACTGCCCGTAATGCAGGTTCAGGTCCCGAATGGTGACAATGGCGTCCATGGCTTGCGGCGTCATCCGAACCGTCCTGTCACGTAGTCGCTCGTGCGGGAATGCTGGGGAACCGTGAAGAGGTGCTGGGTCGGACCATACTCAATGAGATCCCCCATGAGGAAGAACGCGGTGTCGTCGGCCACGCGGGCCGCCTGCTTGGTATTGTTGGTCACGAGCACGATCGTGTACCGCGCCTTGAGCAGCGTCAGGGCCTCCTCGATCTTGGCCGTGGAAATCGGGTCCAGCCCCGAGCACGGTTCGTCGAGCAGGATCATCTCAAGCTCCTCCATGGCCAGCACGCGGGCCAGGCAAAGACGTTGCTGCTGGCCGCCCGACAAGCGCATGCCGGAGGTCTGCAGGCGATCCTTGACCTCATCCCAGAGGAACGCGGCCTTGAGGCTGCTTTCGACCAACTCGACCAACCGCTTCCGGTCGCGCACGCCCGACAGGCGCGGGCCGTACACGACGTTTTCGTAGATGCTGAGCGGCAGGGCCACGGGCAGCGCGAACAGCATGCCGACCCGCTTGCGCAGGCGCACGACGTCGTAGTCCGGGTGGTAGATGTCCTCGCCGTCCAGCAACGCCTGACCCTCGGCGCGGATGTCGGGCGACAGATCGTTCAGTCGGTTCAGCGCTCGCAGGAACGTCGTCTTCCCCGAGCCCGACGGCCCGATGATGCCGAGGATGCGGTTCGCCGGAATCGACATCGTCAGGCTCCGCAGGGCCTGCTCCTTCCCGTGAAATACGGAGAAACCGCGCAAGGCCACCTTGACCGCCCGGTCGCTCATCAGCGGGTCCTCCGGGAGATAAACCGGTGCATGAGCCCATAGGCGACGAGGTTGACGGCCAGCACGGAGATGATCAGGACGGCGGCCGTACCATAGGCATTTTCGTTGGAAATGCCTTCACGCGCCAGAATGTAGAAGTGCACGGACATGGTCCGAACCGAATCGAAGACGGAAGTCGGCATGCGTAGCGACGAACCGGCCGTAAAGATCACGGCGGCGGTTTCCCCGATGCAGCGGGCGATGCCGAGCATGATACCCGTGACAATGCCGGGCAGGGCGTTGGGCAACACGACCTTGAGCACCGTTTCCCACCGCGTGGCGCCCAACGAGAAGCTCACCTCGCGATAGGCGTTCGGCACGGCCCGAATCGCCTCCTCCGACGTGCGGATGATCGTAGGCAGGATCATGATCGCCAGCGTCAGGCCGCCGGCCAGCAGGCACCAGCCCATATGAAGCATGACGACGAAAAAAATGAAACCGAACAGGCCGAAGATGATTGAGGGGATGCCCGCGAGACAGTCCGCTCCGAAACTCAGCATCCGCGTGACCCGTGTTGCGCGCGTATATTCCGTCAGATATACGGCGGTTCCGACTCCCAGCGGCAGCGCGATCACCAGCGCCAGGAGGGGCAGGAGCACGGTGCCGATCAACGTGGGCAGGATGCCGCCCGCCCGCCCCATATCGCGGGGCACCGTGAACAGGAAGCTGGCGCTGACCGTGGGGAGGCCTTTGGTCAGTACGAAGACAATGATGAAGACCAGCACGACGAGGGTGAGCAGTGTGGCGCCGCCAAGCAGCGTCACGGCCAGAACCTGCGTGTATTTGGGGGGCACCCTCATGACCGGCGGCTCCCGGCCTTGATTGCCGATGTGGCGAGGGCGTTGAGGATCATGATGACAACAAATAGAACGACGCCTGTCGCAAACAGGGCTTCCCGGTGCAGGCCGGTGGCGTACCCCATCTCAAGGGCGATGTTCGCTGTCAGGGTCCGCGCGGAATCCAGCGCGGAGTGCGGCACTTTGACGGCGTTGCCCACCACCATGATCACGGCCATCGTTTCGCCCAGGGCGCGCCCCATGGCGAGGATGATGCTGGCGATGATGCCCGACCGCGCGGCCTTGACCGTCACCATGTGCACGCTTTGCCAGCGCGTCGCCCCCAGCGCCAGCGCCCCCTCGCGATAGGAATTGGGCACGGCGCCGATCGCGTCCGTGGAAATGCTGATCACGGTCGGCAACACCATGATGCCGAGAATCACGGACGCGGCCAGGACGGACAACCCGGGCCCGCCCAGGTGTGCGCGAATGAAGGGCGCCAGCACCATGACGCCGAGAAATCCGTAGACGACCGACGGTATACCCGCCAGCAGTTCGATCGCGGGTTTCACCACCCGCAAGACGGAGCGCGGCACGAATTCATTGAGAAAGATCGCGCCCGCGATCCCGAGCGGCGCCCCGATGGCCATGGCGCCGAGGGTGACCCACAGCGACGCCACGATCATCGGATAGATGCCGAACTGGCCCGCCTGGGGATCCCAGATGGAACCAAGCAGAAAATTCAGCGGACCGTACTTGAACAGGAAGGGGACGCCCTCTTTCAAGATGAACACGGCAATCAGCAGCAGGCTGGCAAGCGCCGAAAAGGCCACCAGCATCAACGCGCGACGCACGATCTGTTCGCTGTTAATTTTCACAGTAAACTATTCACCGTTTACCGTTTACCGTTTACCGTTCACTGTTCACTGATTACTTGGCGCGAATCAGGCCGTTGCTGTGGATCATCGACTGTCCTTCTTCGGATAGGATGTAGTCGAGGAAGGCCTTGCTGGTAGGGGCGGGCTCGCCGCGGGTCAGGAGATAGATCGGCCGCACGAGCCGGTAGTGTCCTGCCATGATCGATTCCTCCGTACACAGATAGCCATCCACCTGGACCGCCTTGATGCGGTCGTTCAGCAACCCGTGCGACAGGTACCCGATCGAGTTGGCATCATTCGCGACGGTCTCGCGGATGGTGCCGTTCGAGTCCTGAATGATCGCCTCGGAAGTAAGCTTCAGATTGCCGACGATCTGTTCGAACGAGGAACGTGTGCCGGACCCGGCCTCGCGGGAGACCACTCTCACCGGCGTGTCTTCGCCGCCGAGCGCCTTCCACGTGCGGATCTCCCCATTGAAGATGCGTCGCACCTGATCCAGCGTCAACTGCGTCACGGGGTTCTTCGGGCTTACCACGATCGCGATGCCGTCACGCGCCACAACCACATTCTTCAGGGCCGCTGCTTCCGGCGGGAGGGTCACAAGGTCGGCCATGCCGATCTGGGCTGCGCCCGACAGTGCCGCCTGCACGCCCACGGCGGAGCCGCCGCCCTGAACCGTGATGGCCACATCCGGATGCACCGCCATGTACTGGTCGGCGAGTTTCTCGGCAAAAGGCTGGAAGGCCGTAGACCCGGCCATGGTAAAGGCCGCCCGCTGCTTGCCGCAGCCCGACAACGCCAACGCACCTGCCAAGAACGCCAACCCCATCCACCCCATCCATCGTTGCAACATGATAGTCCCCTTCCCTTGGAATTCGTCGTGACTCGTGAACCCGCTTGGTTGCCGCCGTAACCCGGCGCACGCAGGCTTGAACAGAGGCCTAACGCTATCCCAACGCTTTGTCCGAGGTCAAGGTGAACCGACATGCGAACGGGCGGGCCGCCTCCGGTACTGACCGCATTTTGCGGCCACCAGAAGGGCGGGCGTATAACAGCGGGCATGTTGAAATCCGTCCACAGCCCGGCTTACGCGCACGTGCTCGCCAAACTTGTCGAGATGCGCAAGCAAGCCGGCCTGACGCAGCGCGATCTGGCCCGGAAGCTCGGCCGCGAACATTCGTTTGTGTGGCGGATCGAGACCGGCGAACGCCGTCTGGATGTGGTCGAATTCCTCTGGGTATGCCAGGCCTTGGGACAGGATCCCGCCGCCGTGTACCGGCATGTGGTTCGGGCCATTCTCGCCGGCGACGGAATGTTCCCGGTTTCCGAGCCGCCCGTGCTTAAGGCCGCGGAAACTGGGCCAGAGTATCGGAAGCGAAGAAGAAACTGACCACTTGCACCCGCAACCGGACCCTGTTGACTAACCCCCCTTCCCCCGCCATCGATTTTTGGCGTTTTCTTCTTCCCTGCATCGGTCGTTTCGTCGAGGATGCGCCGCGTGACTGAACCCGAAGACCATCCTTGCCTCGCGTTGTCGCCGCAGGGCCATCTCGCCTGGCATGCGGTCGACGGCGAAGCCTGGCCCGTGCCGGCAGCGATGGATCGGGTTCGGGAGGCGTTCGCGCACACGGTTGCACGCGGGTTGCTGCAGCTCGCCACACGCGAGGCCGACACGCAATTGCCGGCCGGTCCCGCGTTTTGGCGCGGGTTCGCCCGTCAGTATCTCACCCGTTTCTGTCACCGGCCGGAGACCGACGATTTCAAAACGCCGACCGCCCTCCTCGCCGACGCCGAATGGCAGACCTTGGCGGACCATGCGCCGCCGATGGTGGGCGGTGAGTATCTTTCGACCGACGTACTCGCGGGGTTGTGGCGGACGCTGGATGAGGCGGTGCGAGCCGAGGCTGCGGCGTGCCCCGGCGGCGCGCCGGAATTCCTCAAGCAACTCGGTTCCGTGTGGCGCCTGGTGGGCCGTGTCTGCTTCCATCTGGCCGAAAACCGCAAGAACGCCGCTTTCCCTTTCGCCTTCCTCGCCACCTACTCGACGGGCCTGGCGGCAAGCGGGCAACTTCAGCACCGTCCACTGGGCCAGGCACTGAAGGAATATGCGGGCGAAGGCAACAAGGCAGCCCTGCTGGCGCTCCTCACGCCGGTGCAGCGCGCGGCCGAACGCAGTGCCCTGGCAAAGAAACTCGTGGAAACCGGCGCGCTGTTCCAGCCGCTGGCCTGGCGGCCCGATCAGGCCTACGGGTTTCTCAAGGACATCACCGTGTTCGAAGAAAGCGGCCTGGTCGTGCGCATGCCGGATCGCTGGGGCGGGAAACGCCCGTCGCGGCCCACGGTCGGAGTCCGCGTCGGCGACACACGAACGGCCGGCCTGGGCAAAAACGCATTGCTGGATTTCAAGGTCCAGACAACCCTTGACGGCGAAACCCTGACGCCGGAGGAGTGGCAGACGTTGATGGAATCGTCAGCCGGCCTGGTATTGATCCGGGGCCAGTGGGTGGAGGCCGATCCCGAGAGGTTAAAGGCGGCACTCGCTCAATGGAAGGAGATCGAGAAGACGGCGGCGGATGGGCTGGCGTTCGGCGACGCCATGCGCCTGCTGGCCGGCCTGCCCCGCGAGGCGGCGGGCGAGGACACGACCGCGGCGCAGGAAGACCGTCTCTGGACGGGTCTTCAGCCAGGTACTTGGTTGGAGGAAATGCTCGCGAAGCTACACGATCCCACCCGCTTGGCAACCGGCGACGGCAACCACGGACTGCGGGCGGAATTGCGGCCCTACCAACGAACCGGCGTGGAATGGTTGCGCTTTATGAGCGAACTCGGGCTCGGAGCCTGTCTGGCCGACGACATGGGCCTCGGTAAGACGATCCAGGTCCTGGGGCTGCTGGCCGATGGCAAAACCAGTACGCCAGAACCGCCCAGCCTGCTGGTAGCTCCCGCTTCGCTTCTGGCAAACTGGCGGTCGGAATTGCAGCGCTTCGCGCCGTCGCTGCGCTATCGCATTCTGCATCCCTCGGAACTGCCGCCTGACGAATGGAAGCGGGCGCAAACCGCACCCGAAAAGGCGCGTAAAGGCTACGACTTGATCCTGACGACGTACGGCCTCGTGGCCCGTTGGCAGGGCCTGCGGACATTGGACTGGCGGCACGCTATCTTGGACGAGGCGCAGGCCATCAAGAATCCCGCCACCCGCCAAACGCGAGCCGTGAAGGAACTGCGGGCCACGCACCGGATCGTCCTCACCGGAACCCCCATCGAGAACCGCCTCGGCGATTTGTGGTCGCTGTTCGATTTTCTTAACCCCGGTCTGCTGGGCTCGGCCCGCCGGTTCTCGACGTTCGTCAAGGAAAGCGCGGACGATGCCTCCCGGCTGGGCGCGCTCCGCGCCCTGGTCCGTCCGTACATCCTCCGGCGGCTCAAGACCGACAAGCGGATCATCTCCGATCTTCCGGACAAGACCGAGGTCAAGGCCTACTGTTCGCTCTCGAAGAAGCAGGCGGCCCTGTACGAACAGGCGGTTAGGGAGTTGTCTGGACGGCTGGAAACGGTCGACGGCATCGAACGGCGCGGTCTGGTATTGAGCTACATCATGCGTTTCAAGCAGATCTGCAACCATCCGTCGCACTGGTTACGCGACCAGGCTTACGCGCCCGACGACAGCGGCAAGTTCCGCCGCTTGCGCGAAATCGCGGCCGAATTGGCCGAACGCCAGGAAAAGGCGCTCGTATTCACGCAGTTCCAGGAGATGACCCAACCGCTGGCCGCCTGCCTGGCCGAGGTGTTCCGACGGCCCGGCCTGATCCTGCACGGCGCCATCCCGGTCAAAGACCGGCGTCGCCTGGTCGACACGTTTCAAACCGAGGAAGGGCCCCCGTTTTTCGTGCTCACCACCAAGGCGGGCGGCACGGGGCTGAACCTGACGGCCGCCTCGCACGTGATCCACTTCGATCGCTGGTGGAATCCCGCGGTTGAGAACCAGGCCACGGACCGCGCTTTCCGTATCGGGCAAAAACGCAACGTGCTGGTTCACAAATTCGTGTGCCGGGGAACCTTTGAGGAGAAGATCGACGCTCTCATCGAGGACAAGGTAGCGCTGGCACGCGACGTCGTGGACGGCAGGGGCGACGGCGAACGCGCGTTG
>Ga0118677_10007743_pt1 | contig 17582 bp, 11 predicted proteins | sample AliMusrvi5mmetaG_FD_86154 | JGI IMG/M metagenome (GOLD analysis project Ga0118677, IMG submission 86154) | reverse complement strand
ACCAATTACTACCTGAGTAAAATAATTAAACACACCCTCTACATTAGTAAGCTTTTTCTTGCGTAAAAATGAAAAGAATTCAATAATATAATCAAAATTACATTCTACTTCATGCTTACTCATTCCAGCTAATTGCGTTGTCGACTTAATATTAACATCTCTTAAAAAAATAGAATACAATACAAGAGCATCCGTTTGAACCGAGTCATGAGGCATCGTCTTATTTGCTGCAGGATCTGAAAAAAGACTCCCTAAAATCTCGAGGAATTCCCGACATTGAAAACCAATCTGTAAGGGGGTGAAACAGCTATCTAGTGATTTAATTGACACCCATAATGGATAAGAGCGCAAGACTTCCTCAACCGTTGCTTTGTCTTTCCTTTTGATTGCCTGTTTAGCAAAGAGCCAAAAAATTTTCTGGGGATGGGGCATATCTTCTAAAGCTTTCTTCATGAGGGGATTTTTCATTGCATGAAGAGCACCTATATATCTTAAAAGAGAAGCATGTTGTGCTGTTTTATCGTAGGCTGCTATAAATGAGATAAAATCGATAATGCTAGAAGCATTTTCCTGAATATCATCAATTTTTACCAATTTCAGCAGATCCCTTGCAAAAGCCACAACATCTATTTCATCAGAGCGGCGACCCTCTAGAGAATTTTCTAATAAAGAAAGGCTTCCCTTTTTAAGAACAAGTTTAATAAGAGGAAGAAACAATAAATGAGGTTTTTTAGAATACGTTCTCATTTGACTCATAAACTCATAGGTAAAAGAAGGGTCTATACTAAAAGTGTTTATAAGAAGAGAGATATTTCCTTTAACATCTATCTTACTCAAACACTTTTCAAGATCAGCTAGATTAATCCAATCTTGAATCCCGTCCTGCTGAGAGAAGCTAATCTTTTGCCATAATAGGGGCCAGCACGGGTTTTCCAGGGTATAGAGAGCCACCTGTTTATGAAACTCTTTTATGTCAGTCAAAAATTGCTCATCTAAAGCAGCAACAGCCCCATCAACCGGTGCAAGATATAGGGATAGATCATTTAGTGTGGCTTCAATCAAAGCCCTGCAGCTTCTAGTTTCTCTTATGCTCGGATTCCTTTGGAGGAGCTCCCCTACTATCTTTATTGAGTCTGGGAGGATTTTGAGATCTTTTGTATCTGAGCGGAACCTGCTGAGAGCATGAAGAATGTGTAGGCATTTCTCTGAATTTATCTTTGCAAGATGTAGAGATACTTTGGTAACCATCTCGAAATTTTCAACCGCAATAGCCCTGTCAACGATAGCCCCTGCGAGATCTGGATCTGTCATAAAAATAGGGGTGAAATTAGGCATCTTAGACAAAAATTGCACCGCCTCTTTATCCATGCCGGATATCCAATCAATAAACCTCGATCGAATGCCCTCATAAATAGATAATTTTTCAAAAAGAACGCTAGATGAGCGATTTCCTTTTGCAGCATTTTCAAATAGCGTCTTTATTATGATCGACTTCTCTTCCTCACCACAAAAGGCATCGATAATCTCTTTGGATATTTCTATAAGCTCAGGGGATAATTCTTTTGCTTGGAGCTTTTCGAAAAAAGGCTCAATAATAGAGGTAAATGAGGTCGATTTTCTCTTTATAAGGGCTGCATTTTTTTTAAGAAATTTAGCGTATTCCCAAGGGCTTCCTTCAGATAAACTTTCAAATAAGACTTGAAGCTCCCGATGATCCAGGCAATCTTCTGCTTTAATAATAAACTCGAGGACTCTTATAATTTCTCCTGTACATCCAACCTCTAAACAAAGTCTTGCGCCGTCAAGAACTTCCGCTAAGGAAGCATGCTTTTGCGAATATAAAAAATAAGGAAAGGAAAGGATTCTTTTCCAAAAACTTTCCAGCCCCTTTTTTTTATAATCCTGGATTTTTTCTTTTTGACAAAGCTTGTCTATGTGCTCTTTTCCAAAATCGATCATAACCTGTACATCTTCTACTGAGGCAGATCCCCACATTTTCGGCTTCTTTAAAACCATATAAGTAAAGCAGGTAATGATTGTTTGGAGGTGAGTCTCTTCAAAAGAGCAGATTTTGTCTTTTCCTACAAGGGCATGCAATCTCTTAAGAAGGAGAAAAATATGTCGGGTCTTTGCTTCTAAAACAGGTCTAATACTTTCAATTTCAAACTCTTTCATCCCAGTAAACGCTTGTAATAAAGTTGGAAGAGGAATCGTCTCTATTTCAGATTCAGAAAGGCCTAGTACCCAATCAAAGAATAGCTTTGAAAAGCCAGCTTGTGAATCAATTCCAAATCGGCACATAGCAGTTGCTAACACCGGATATAAACCAGGTTTTACAAGAGTTCTACAAAGATCTTGAAGAAGAGCTTTAGTATCAGATCCTTCTGCCTTAATCTCGACGGTGTTATCTTGAAGATCTAAAAAACCCGCAGGGAAAAAGCAGGTATCAAGTCTTTTCAATCCCGAAACTGGCACGATAATAAATACAGAGGCCTCTTTTGCAAATAGTGGATTAGAAGGTAGCTCCAACTGCAAAGACTCCTCCTTCCTATGAACTACCTTGCGACATGATTTAGCTAGCATTAACAAATACCAAGAGCATTGGGGTCTATTTTTATTATCTTGAACAAGAAGATGCATTATAGATTGCTGGGCGGTGGAAGGATCAAAAAAAGAAGATTTCAAAATCTCAGTTGTTTCAGCAACTAAAGCTTTTACTCTTGCTTCTTCTAATTTTATATTCGGCAAAAGCCAAAGAGAAAGAAAAAAGACTGAAGGGTTAATCCCTTTCAAGGTAAAGTGCTTTTGGATATCTTGAGCAATTGATTGCGGTGGAGTTTGATCTCCTTTTTTTACCCGAGTGGAATCCCTTATTTTCTTACGCGACTCGTCATTCTCAAGAAGTTGTGCTAGCAAATCCTTTTCAGGATCGAAATACCCTGATTTGATGAGTTTAACGAAGTACCTTTCAACACTTTTATTTTGGATATCTGAGGGGTTATGGCAATGGATTTCTCTTTCTTCTAGCTCTCTAGTTGTGCCCAGGATATCGGCTGTATTAGAATAGATTTTAACTAGCCCTTTCTCAATACAAAGTTTTAAAGCTCCTGAATTGAAATCATAATCCCTTAAGGATTTTTCGATATTCCCAGTGATTGCACTAATAGTAAATTCTACGGGGGGGCTCCCCTCCAGATATAATTGGTGGATATTATAAGGGTATCCCCATTTGGAATAAGGGGTATGCTTATCCTCAAACAGAAGAGCTTGGGGAGCTATTGAAACAGCTGATTGTGCTGTAAACGCAAGTTTCTCTGATATAATTTTGGCTATTGTTTCAAGCAGCTTCGCGGTTACTGTCTTGCCGGTTTCAAATACCTTTTGTGGCCTTTGTTCCTTGTCGGCAAGATTGATTGTAGCATGAAAATCGATGTCTGAAAAAGGTTCTTTAGAAAATAAATGGGTAACGGAGCTCCCTTTAATAGAAAACTCGGAGAGGTTAGAAGATTCCGCTAAACTCCTTTGACATTTTTCATAAATTTCTCTTAGATCCGTTGTGACAAAGTGAACCTCATCACCTTCTCCGCGGTATTTTAAGATGATTTCTTTTCTTAGATACGTGGAAGCTTCTTCATGACTTAAAGTAAGCTGTGAACGAGAAGGTTCATAAAGAGGTTTAGCTGGCACTCCCATAATAAAAAATCCTTTTTATACTAAATCAACGATTTAATCATCATCATAATTAAAGCGCAATAAAAAGAGGACTTTAAAAAAGTATAATATACACACATAAATATTAAAAAAATCCGTTGTAAAGGTTCGGTCTGCGGCTGCGTTTAACCTGAGTATCAGGTGGGACCGCTTCCTGAAAGGAACACAGCTCTTCTCTCGAAGTGCGTACTTAGTTCAATTTCAGCGTCGTGATCCCCTATAAAAACAATATCGTTAAAGAGCTATATTGATGCAGGCCGGGTGTCCATAAACAACAGAAATTACGAGTATACCTAATAGGGATATTGGGAGCAAAAGCTAAAGAATTTTTTGCATTCTTAAAGAGAGAAAAAACTTGCCCGAGTTGCCAACCCAATGGTTAATCTTCGCCTCCGGATGGAATCCCCGAAAATGGGGGAGCCAATTAAAAAATTGATCAAGGTGCTCGACATCCCATTTTTCTAAGAAGGCAAGCCTTGAAAAAAGATCTTCATCTGAAATAAAAAAAGGATGTTCAGTCAAGGTCTTTTCGGCCCATCTAAGAACAAGCTCCGATCCATAGTGAAATCCAATAACCCCTGAATTGTAACCCACTTCTTCAGCAAGGGTTATTCCCTGCTCCAGATAAGATTTTTGAGTGGCTTCTGTTCGTGGGGTCATATAAATAGTATTTTTAGAAGAAATCCTTTTAAAAAGCGAGGTTAGGTCAGCACATACTTCACAGTCGACATCAACCCAGAGGGTTTGCTCATAGGGACTCATAAGTAAAGCAAATGGTTTGTAGTGGCATTTCATCCTTTTATTCCACCAAAATGGATCATCTTTCCACTCGAAAGTATCTTTCCAAAGAGTTTGCAGAGAAGAAGGAACTTGCTGCTGCTGGGGAGTAAAGGTTTCTGGTAGAAATAGATCTAGAAGAGATCCTCTTTCTTGGCAAAAGGCTCGGGCTCCAGCGCTTAATCCAAAGTCGATAAATGCTACAGGGAGGGTGTTACTCTCTGAGTATTTCTCCCACCACCAGGGAAGCATCCACTCCTGCGCCGCGTCACATCCAACAATAATTCCAGAACCTTTTAGGGGCTCTTGTGTCTTCCAGGTAAGAGTCACTCGCTTTCGTCTGGTACGCTGATAAGATCTTTCCAAGCCTGTCTTGTGACCTGCCGTCCCATAACTGCGATCGATTCCGTAAGAGGAATCTCTTTCGGACAAACTTCTACACAGTTTTGTGCGTTGCCACACTCACTTATTCCCCCTTCCTCCATAAGAGGCCTGAGCCTATCAGTAGCTGAGAGCTTTCCCACAGGATGAGCATTAAATAGTCTTGCTTGAGAGATAATAGCCGGGCCCACAAATTTGGAATTTGCATTTACCTGAGGACAAGCTTCGGTGCAGCAGCCACAGGTCATGCAGGTAGATAATGTATACATCGCCTCTTGTACTTTAGGACTGATCTTCGGTCCAAATCCTCGATCAAACGAGTCATCTGCATCAACCCAGGCGTGTACTTTAATCAGATTGTTAAACATGACATCCCGATTCACAACGAGATCTTTTATAAGGGTAAACTTTGTCATCGGAGCTATCGTTACCACATTACTGCCACTTCCTTCTATGAGCTTATGAATTAGTGCCGTGCAAGCTTGTCTTGGCCGTCCATTGATAAGCATCGAGCAGGAGCCACATACCTCTTCAAGACATCCTTGTTCCCAAGCAACGGGTGTGACTTTTTGCTTCTGCCGATTGACCGGGTTACTCCGCACTTCCATAAGAGCGGAAGTGATATTTAGAAATGGTCTTAATTCAAGCTCGAACTCTTCCCAGTACTGATGCCCAGGTGTTCCCCTAAATATTTTCAATATAAACGTTTTAGACATGATTATTACCCTTTGCTTCATCTATACCGGCAATACGATATTTTGGGGAATGTTTTCTAAAGTAGGCTGTACTTTTTTTGCTTTACTATAGTCTCTACCAATCGGCTTCAAATGCCTAGTATCTACTGGAGCATACGTAATTACCGGCTCATCAAGAGAAGGATTATACGTTGCAATCGTGGTCTTTAACCAATTCTTATCGTCACGCTCTGGAAAGGAAGGCTTATAATGGGCTCCACGAAATTCATCTCTTAGAAGAGCTCCCTTTGCAATTACTAAAGCAATTTCAATCATAGAAGAAAACTGATTGGCAAACTGGTAGGTCTGGTTAACAACTCCTGCCCTGTCATCCAACGAGATGTGAGTCATTCTTTCACGAATTTCCTTAATTCCATGAATCGTCTTTTTTAGATCTTCATTGTTACGCTTTACAGTAACATTACTTACCATAAGAGCTGCAAGCTCCTCATGTAAGCTATGAACATTTTCTGTTCCTTCTCGTGTAAGAAGATCGTGCTTCAGAGCTTCTTCTGCAGCAAGGGACTCAGAGAAACATCGGGAAGGAAGATTTCCGTAACTTGCAGTTAGTGAATCTAAATACCTAGGGATTTCCATTCCAGCAACAAGACCTGCAAAAATACAGGAAAGAAGCGAGTTAGCTCCCAATCTATTTGCTCCGTGGTAGAGATAGTCAGATTCTCCGACATTAAAACATCCGGGGATGTTGGTCATTTGACGGTACCTTGTCCAGCGATCTGGATCATCGGCCGCTGGAAAATCTACCCATGCTCCACCCATAGAATAATGGACTGCCGGGAAAATTTTCATAGGTACTTTATGAGGATCTTCCCCAGTAAATTTCTGATAAATATCGAGGACCGATTCAATCTTATGCTGTACTTTAGCCTCTAAATGCGATACATCGAGATATACTTGGTTCTCTCCATCGACACCTAGACCGAGCTCGCATACACGGAGAACTTCTCTTGCCGCAATATCTCTTGGAACAAGATTGCCAAAAGCCGGATACAGCTCTTCTAAGAAATACCACGGCTCTTTAGTTTTACCACAAGGTATGACTTTACCTTCTGGGGTTGTAATCGTTTTTGAAGCATCTCCATGTACCCACATCCGTCCTCCCTCTCCTCTTGAGGACTCAGAAATTAAACGAAGTTTATCTTCACCAGGGATTGCTGTCGGATGGATTTGGATAAATTCGCCATTCGCATATTTCATTCCCTGTTTAAACAAGCGGCCATTAGCCGCCCCTGTACAGAAAGTGGAATTAGTCGACTTTTTAAATATAAGACCAGGGCCACCAGTTCCAAATACCACTGCATCGGCCTTTAAAACAGAAAGCTGCATATTGAAAAGATCCATTACTACAATGCCGCGTGCGATCCCATGGTCATCAAGGACAAGGCGCATAAATTCGTGGTGCTCAAATTTTTGCACTTTCCCTTGCGACTCATATCTTCTTACCTGTTCATCGAGTGCATATAGAAGCTGCTGACCAGTAGAAGCTCCGCAAAAAGCTGTTCTGTTATATAGCGTTCCACCAAAACGTCTGAAATCGAGATTCCCTTCCGGTGTTCTATTGAAGGGGCAACCAAAGCGCTCCATCATTCGAATGATCCCTGGCGCTGCCATGCACATTTCTAAAATAGCCGGTTGATCCCCTAAGAAATCGCCCCCTTTGATTGTGTCATATGCATGGACGATCGGAGAGTCATCTTCGTTTTTAAGATTCATCGCCGCATTTATCCCCCCTTGAGCACAAACAGAGTGAGAACGTTTGACTTTTGTGACAGAAACAACCTTCACATGGCAGCCATTTTCTGCAAGTTTCATAGCTGCAGCAAGGCCGGCTAAACCACCACCGACCACAATCACTTCTTTTACTTTTTTATTAAACGACATCGCCTGCCTCTGCATGCATTAGGTTAGTATTTTAGATTAAGCCAATAGGTGCCCCAAATTGCAGCCAGCCCTAAAAATGCCACTACAAGCATAAGAGTAACACATAAGGTTGCCATAGACTTCTGTGCAGCTCGTTTGAAAACAAGTCCCCACGATATCACAAATGTCCAAAGTCCGTTAAATGCATGAAAACACGCAGAGAGTACAAATATGGTATAAAGCCCCGCATATATAGGACTTTTAAAGGTGTCACGAACAGAGAGCATGGTAGCCGTTCCAAAGCTATTTGATACGGCAATTACCTCTGTCGGTTTAATGGGTGTTTTACATAGAGCATCTACCCATTTTACTTTCTGCTCATAGTCTTGCGCAGAAACCAAAAGCATCTGTGTTTGCTGGCTAAATTCTTCAGGGACAGCGCCGTATATAGGGTCTATCACTTCCTCATCTCTCAAAGTTTGAGCAACCTCAGTCAAAGAGCCTTCATCTTCTCGAGAGGAAATAAGTGCCTTTTCAGCTTCAATCTTTTGTGAGTCGTATAGATCGACATCAAGCCTTGCAGCCACAGTATAAAGACCTGCATCTGTAGATACGCGTACAAAATAATAGGACTGTGTTCCTTCGTTTACAGAAACTGGATACTCAATAAAACGAAATTTTGCTACGTGGCATATAATGCCGATCAGCAAAATCCATGATGTGATCCTCTGCCAGGAGTAAGCCTTATTTCTTTTGTATTCTTTAAGAGAAGGTTTACTTCCATCGGAGCCTTTAGCATTACTCTTTGATGTGAAGAGATATTTGATACCCCAAACAGCATGGATAAGGATTGGTGTGCCGATCAAAAAAAGCTCGATCGCTGGTAGATACGGAAGATCGTGTATTAAATTCACCATTCTTACAAATCCCCCGCCATTATCTCCAAGGAGAAGCGCTGCCTGTGAATTTGTCAGTAAATGTTCCGTGAGAAATAAGGCGAGCCAAAGTCCCATTAAAGAATGGACTCTTCTCCACACAAATGCCCTAGGGAGGGTGTACGTTGCCATCAATTGCCCTTTAGTTCAAAAATACTTTTCCAAAGCGTTATTAAACTACTGCGGGCAGTTTTCAAAAAGAAAAAAATTCACGAGCGTTTGCAGAAGTGGCTTTTGCAACCTCTTCAACAGGTATGTTTTTAATAGAGGAAATCATCTCTGCCGTCTCACAAATAAAAGAAGGTTCATTTTGCGTTCCTCTTTTGCTTTGAGGAGCAAGATACGGAGAATCTGTCTCAATAAAAAGACGATCTAGAGGAACAAATTTGGCAACCTCTTGTAATTGCAGAGACTTTTTAAAAGTGACAATGCCACTTATTGAAAGATACCATCCTCTATCAAGGACTTGTTTTGCCTCTTCTAGTGTTCCCGTAAAGCAATGAAGTACTGCAGGCAGCCCGGCATATTCATCATTTGCGATGTCAAAAAGATCCGCAAAGGCCTCTCTACAATGAAATATCACAGGAAGCTTACTCTCTCTTGCCAAAGCAAAATACTTACTTAAGTATTTTTGCTGTGTCTTCTTATCAGAATGCTCGTAAAAATAATCAAGGCCCGTTTCACCAATAGCTACAAGGTGGCCCTCTCTTGCTGCCTTTTCCACAACAGGAAAAAAAAGCTCCCCTTCCTTTACCACATCATGAGGAGTGGTGGATGCTGTATTATAAAAAAAGGGGTAGCGAGATCTAAGCTCGATACCTTTTTTTAACGAGTCAATGTCTGTACATATATTGACTATAGCATCAAGGTTCGAGTGCCTTGCGCGCTCAAGCACCTTATCGACAATCGGAAATATTTGCTCTGAAGTTAGATGGGCATGAGAATCGATATACATAAATACATCTTAAGTAATGAGTTAAAAAGGTAATCATAGCAACTGGCTGGAATTAATGTCTTGGAACTTCCCAAGCAAACAGATTGACAAATTAAAAATATTCCCGCACAGATAGAAGAAAAACAATCCCGCAAGGAATATCCTCATGATGGCATTACTATTTCTTCTATTTACAATCGTGATTCTTCTAATCATTAAAGGGAAAAGAAAAGAATCTGTGTTACTGACCTTTGTGACACTTATTCTATCTCTCTTTATGTATTGGCACCATATCACCTTATCCTTAAACGTTCTTCTGTAGAGGCACTTATGAGAAACAAAATCGTCACCTTTCTAAATTCTCTTTTTCCAATAGTGCTAGCATGTGTTGTCCTCGGTGGATATTACATCCAGATCACTCGTCATGAGCTTCCCTGTCCTCTTTGCATGCTTCAAAGGATTGCGATGATAGGAACTGCAATGGGCCCACTACTGAATCTCCGTTTTGGATTTTCTACCTCCCACTATGCGATATCTCTTTTCGCTGCGATATTTGGTGGATCCATATCTCTCAGACAAATCTGCCTGCACATTTGTCCTGGATTTCCGACATTTGGAGAGCCGGTGTTAGGTCTTAGTCTCTATACATGGGCATTTATCGTATTCGCCTCTTCGATTTTTGCCGTCGCGATACTATTACTTATGCACACACCATCAAAAGACTTCCCAAAGCCTAGAAAGGTAGCTCCTCTTGGAATGGTCGCTTTTGGGCTTGTACTGCTTGTCGCATTTGCTGACGTGATTACAACATTTATGGAATGCGGGCTTTCGGCTTGTGTAGGATAAAGGTTTTTATCGGGGCTTCTTTTGTGTTGAGGACCGAATAAGAGATCACTAAACATACAGGACAAAAGAGATTCCAATATAAACCATTTTGCCAGCTCTGACAAAATGGTTTTTTGATTAGAAGATTTCCCTGCTCTTTTTCGTAATAGTCATTCCAGAGCTTTAAATCCTTAAGTTTCTTCCAATTTTGCTGGCATATCGCATTTAAGACTTACGCTCTTATTCAAGAATGCTTAAATAAGACCCCTGTTTAGGGCATCCTTATTTAAGCAAACTTAAATAAGGACCTGATAAGGGATCAATATTACGGTTGGCCTTTTAAGACTTTGCTCGCAAGTCGATTATTTACAGATGATTACGGAAATAAATGGGACGATCTTGGAAATCACATTAGACCGTCGAAGGTTGTATAACTGTACTTGGCATACTTCCCTCGACCAGGGTTTTTAATTTTTGAATTTTCCCCCATTAATTCTTTCATAAGGCGAATGGCCTGAAAACGATCAAAATGAGTAATTTTACGTATCTCTTGGTTGCTTAATCCTGTCTCGCTACGCTTAGAACGTTCCATAAGAATACTGAGGACGCGGGTTTTTGCAGCTTCCCAACTAATTCTACGGCTGAGCTCAGGATCGCTACCATTATCCAAACATTTTTGCAGAACAGGATGTAGAGTCCAATAAGTACCTCTTCCCGATCCTCCATGTTCTAAATACTTCCAACGTTCCATCATTGCCAGCGCATCACGGGTTAGCCCCTCATCACGTTGGCAAAGAGTTGATGCGTTCGGAGTATCAATTTCGAGATGCTTTAGAAGAAATTGTAAAATAAGTAGGTGATCTATACTTAAAATACGTCCTTTTTTACTTTCTTCCGCGACAAACAGGCGGAAGGCAGGAGATATATCGCAGCGTAGAAAAGTAATAGCGATAGATTCTCCAATTTCACGAATGCATGGCGGTTCTTTGCCTTCAATCAGTAGAGCCTCGTACATGCGACTGATACCCAAATTACTGCGATTCACAAGCCTGAGGCGTGTCAGAGCTTCCACTAGAAGAGGGTTTCGAGCTGCAGGAGGGTGATGTAGAATGTTAGCGGGAGTAATTCCAGCAATGAACCCTCCGTTATTACTAATTTCCAACCGTCTGGTATAATGTTTGACCATAATAGGGCCAGCTATCTGGTAGTCTGCATGGCAAAAAGCATTCCTTGACGGTAACGGAAAGCCTCTTATTGCCAAGACATTCGCTTATGATGAGATTGGCAATGTCGTAGAAGAAGGCCTTTGGGGTGATCTGACAGGAAACGGCGCAACCCTCATACTAGATGAAAGTGGTAATCCGACTGGAGAAGGCTGCCGCAAGTGGTCTACCTATCTTCCCCATTTCAACGTGCCAATTTTGGAAAGAGAAGAGAATGGACTCATCTATAAATATGAATATCTACCAGATACAAACCTCCTATCCGCAAAATTTACCTGCCTCGGAGAGACCATCGTCAAACGAGAATTTTGGGGTTATGACCATAACAATCTCCTTATCTATGAAATCGTCGATGATGGTTCGGCTGCCGAAAGGAATGATTGTTCCCATGTCGCAGAGCGGCACAAAAAAGATTACATCCTCGATCCCGGATCAGGCCTTCCAGTAGACATCCGAGAAATTTATTGGGATCCACGCTCTGGACATGATCGTCTTTTACAAAGTATACACCTGACCTATTCCCCTGCCAAGCAGGTCATTGCTGAAGATATTTATGATTCTGAAGGAGTGCATCGTTACACTCTACGTACAGAATATGACGCTTACGGAAGAATTCTCCGTAAAACAGCACCCCTTAGTCAGGAATCCATCTATAGCTACGACGCCGTTGGCAATCTCGCCTCATCTAAAGAGCCAAGTTCGGAAAAACGATTTGGTTATGACGCAGCAGGTCGCCAAACCTACTGTCACGATGTTCGGACAGGAACTAGCACTTCTACAACCTACGATGTTAAAGGAAGAACGCTTTCACAAACCGATTCTAAGGGAAATAGCGTCTATCACATCTATGATGGTTTTGGACGTTGCGTACAAACAAAATTTTCCGAAGCCCTCGATGAGAACGGACGTACCTACACCCCTACCGTCCATTTTACCTATGATATTTAAGGCAACCTCTCCAGCTCGCAGATGCCCGGGGGAGAAATTTCCAGCACATTATATACAGCTTACCGCAAGCCTAAACTGATCCTCAGACCTGACGGATCAGAAATTCGACATATCTATAATAAAAACGGCAGTCTTGCCAAGACGATCCATCCAGATGGCTCTGAAGAACATTTTGAATACGATCCATACTTAAGAATAACCTCTAAGCAGATCTACTCAACAGCGCAAGAACTACTCAGCTCTGAATCTTGGTCATATAGCGCATTTCAGCTTATCTCCCATACAGACGCTCGCGGGCTGAGTACCACATTTGTCTATGATGGAGCCGGACGCAAGATTGAGGAGCGCGCCGAAGGGCGTGTGATCACCTATCAATACAATACTCTGGGCTTCCTGGAACGAACTGATAATGCTACCTCAGCACATATCGAAATTCACGACGTCCTCGGCCGTATTGTCGAACAGTGGCAAGAAGATTCTTCCGGCCGCATTGAAAATTGGATGGCATTTACCTATGACAGCCAAAATCTCAAAGTAGAAGCGCGAAGAAACACCTCGCAGGGCCAGGCCCGCGATCTCTTTGCTTATGATACCGCTCGCCGCCTCATCCACCACACCGACCCTGAAGGCAACATAACGCGCTGGATCTATGACGAGACACATCAAAATAGCCTCGGTCAACGCGTTCTGCAAAAGACAATAATTGATCCACTTGGATCCCGCGCTATAGAAATGCAAGATGCCGCAGGAAGACCTGTCTTTTGCGAAAAACAGGACAGCTCAGGCAGGCCCCTTTCCAAAGATGCCTTTTTCTATGACCGCTCTGGCAATCGCGCGAAACGGATGACAACGGTCTATAAGGAAGATCTCCAGATCCGGAAAACAACCTCTTCGTGGATGTATGATTGCATGGGACGCGTTGTGCAAGAAACCGAAGCTGATAAAAAAGTCAGTCGATTTGCCTACGATCTCAAAGGCCGCCTCACCTACAAATGCCTTCCAAGCAATATCTCCTTTACCTATGTTTACGATGGAGCTGATCGAATTTTAGAACTTCAGAGTTCCGATGGATCGGTTCATTATAAGTATTTCTATGCTCAGGGCCCCGATCCCATCTGCATCCTGGACTGTATCCAAAATTTTTCATTAAAAAGAACTTGCAATCTCTTCGGTCAAGTCACTCATGAAAGAGGAGTCTTTGATCTAGAATGGATTCATGATGCTCAAGGACGATGTAGCTCCTTTATACTACCTGATGGCTCTTCCATTAATTATACCTACACAGGCGTTCATTTAAACTCCGTTCAAAGGCAGAGCCAAACCCGCCATTATGAACATCGCTACTTAGATTTTGATGTGAATGGGCATGTCATCGAAGAACAACTTATCTGCTCCCTTGGCTCTATAGAAACCACTCACGATATACTCGAGCGGCCGTGCAAGCAGAGCTGCTCCTACCTGCAACACAGTTTGACGTATGGTCCCACAGGACTGATCACCTCTGCCCAGAATAGCCTCTTCGGTAAAAAATCCTACGAGCACGACCCTTTAAGCCAACTAAAAAAAGAAAACGATCTCACGTATTTTTTTGACTCCTTGGGCAATCCTACCGATTGTAAAATTGGTGCCTGTAATGAAATCCTCAGCACAGACCAATGCACCTTTTCTTATGATCTCGACGGCAACCCCACAGAGCGTATCGAAAATGGCCAAACGACCCGCTACCACTACGACGCGCTCGGACGGCTCATTGAAATCGTAGAACCCGAAAAGTCGACTCGTTACGTCTATGACCCTCTTTCCCGTCTTCTCTCTAAGGAGACAGCAGATAGCAAAGTCTTCTTCCTTTATGACCAAGATAAAGAGATAGGAACAATTGATGAACAAGGCCAAATCCTCGAACTCAAAATCCTCGGCTTAGGAGTCAAAGGAGATATCGGTGCAGCTATTGCCCTTGAACTTGAAGGTGAGCTCTTCGCTCCTCTGCATGATTTGGGTGGCAATCTCATCGCCCTTCTTAATCTAGATGGTCACATTGTTGAGTCCTACGATATGGACGCTTTTGGTAATGCCTCCCCAAAAACGACACCGATCAACCCTTGGCGTTTTTGTTCCAAGCGGAGCACAGGGAACCTTATCTTTTTCGGGATGCGCTTTTACGACCCTGCGCTCAAGCGATGGCTAACACCCGACCCTTCAGGCTTTGCTGACGGGCCCAACCTTTATCTCTACGTCTGCAATAATCCTCTGCGCCGCCTCGACCTTTTTGGGCTCTTCTCAGAAGATCGGTACAAATTTACCATGCAGATCGATGTCCCACTCAGTGCCATTCCTAGGACGCCATCTATCACCTCGATCATTTCCTCTGGGATCCTTAATGGAACCCCTGTCGATTATTTTGTTTCCTGCGGACATTGGCACCAGGTTCAATTCACCCCAGAAGAAGTGCATGCAGGTAAGCTTAACTTGCTCGACCATTTCGGTGAGCTACTTCCTTCAAGTGGAAAAAGTATCGGCTTGGTGACAGTGGGAAATGGGATTAATACAAATATTGACGAATTTGATCAGATGAATAAATCAGTACGAGATGTAGTTGGAGGCACGCTGATTGTAAGTCTTCATAATCCCACAGAGGGACTTGTTAAAGATGCCTATAGAACACTTAAAGAAAGATCGGGTGTTAACACCCCAACTGTTTGCCGAACAAGACAATTTATGGCGACTATTTCTGAAGCACTCCATAAGGTGAATCCAGATGTTCTCTGGCTCTATCTAGCGCATAGTGAAAATGGGGTCATTAGTAAAAGAGCGATTGAAGGCCTCTCCACCGAACATAAAAACCTTTTACAAAAGGAGCTACACATGTACGCTGCTGGGCCAGCAGATCCCCTTCCTAAGGAGCTTGGACAATCCGTAATTAATGTGTATTCAACTAAAGACTATATAACTAAATGGTTTGCAAAACCTTATTTAGAAGATCGAAATTATGATATTCGATTCCTTAACTGCGAATCACCACGATCGGAAAGGATACTTGGGGGGCCAGACCATGGCTTTTTGGCCCCCACTTATAACAAGGGATGGACTGGTCGTATCTATGATTTAAGGGACGACTTTGTATTTTATCAAGGAGGCAGCAGTGAAAAAACTCGTTAAATTATGTTTTCTGTGTCTTTTTATTTTAACCGGTTGTGAGGCGATGCAAGAAAACAATAAAGAAGAGAACTACTTACATTATGTTAATCAAGTCACCAATAGCTTCATAGAGGAAATGGAGAAAGAGACTGGATTATGTTGTTCTGGTAGTGGAGGCTCTATGCCTCATGATGTAGAAAAAATTGAGGTGATGTTTGTTGGGTACCGAAGAGCTACAGTTGAAGAGGCTAGAACATTGACAGTAAAGGGCATCCAGAAGTTACTCGAAAAAATTAATTCCCATGAAAAAATACGACCATTCCTGAGAGAATATCCTTTTACGGAAAGTAGAGTGCGTATTTCGATTGCTTTTCAGACTAAGCAAGATGAATATTATTTCGACGGTAGCGTTGCACGTGTATCTAACGCAAGAAATCAGATTTTCTATCGAAAAGCAGAAAAACAATTGATCAAGCATGGCCCAACAATTAATGGAGCTACTGGTGGCATTTTTAGTCCAGCATATGAGTCGATAGAAGAAAGGCTAGAGCTCATAATTACAGAACCCTACGAAGACGCAGTAAAAATGGTGGAAGCTGCTCGGCTACCTCCGCCTTTTAAGAAATTATAGAGACTGTAGATTTTGATGCTCATTGCTATTAGTAGCCAATCGAGGGGGGGATTCGTATTTTGAGAATAAGGGAGTGTAAAAGTATTGTGTTTGATCAAAGGGTAGTTGTGAGCAAACTCGTTAAACCTATATTGAATTGAAATATTTAAAGGCACCCGGCTAACACCTACCTTAATGCATCGAAGCCATGGTTTCTTCGAAATCCGGATATAACAAAAGGAATTGTTGACTGATCATATTTTGAATATCCATATTTAGCTCGATAAATCCAGGAGATAGATCTTGCTGAAAGGATCCCTGCAAAATTCCAGCTAGCAGAAGAGCTCGGGTAAGTTGGTATCTATCGTCATCAACAAGGTTATAATTATCGCTAAAATTAACAGGGAATCCGCAGTTAATTAAGTAGATTCCATTTACGTGGATATGCTCGTGACAATCTGCAATATGATCAATCTGTCTTCTAAGTTTTACTGAGCAAAATTCCCTATCTGATGATGACCCACTAATTAAAGCCGTTTCAGGTGCAAGTAAATGAAAATTTGAGGAATTCAGTACTTCACTGCCACTGCAGCCAATAATCATGTTGTATTGATTAAAATTAATGGATTCAAACTCCTGAATAGAACTCCTATTGCTCATAGGATCATAAGAGTCGATTTCATAATAGGGTATTAACCTCTCTTGCACTTTAGAACCTATTACCCCATTTCCAAAAATAAAAGCTTTTGTTGGTCTAAGATCTATCATATCTAATGCTGCCCAGATACTTTTAATTATTGCATCTGCTATCAAAGAGGCCTCAAGATGTAGCTTAACATCAGAGCGAGCTACATTAATGACTGGGAACCCTATGGATAATTTCTGCAGTTTTGTGAAGCCTGAAGAAGTTTGTTCTATCCCGATTATTTGCATACCTGCTGCAAAAAGTTTGGCTTTAGCACCTTGATTAATGAGATGGATAAGTTCCCCACCATCATCAACGATGATAAGCTTTCGGCATCCACTAGCTAAGATTTTTTTCAGCCTAGTCTCGAGAAATCGAACCATGTTTTTTTTATATTGGTTATCAAAGGATTGCCGTGGACAGAACTTTTGACTAGTAGGGCAAACATCAAGTCCTTTGATATTTTTTAAATCATAGTAAACAGAGGGATTTGTGGAATAGCATTTACCAATTACTGAAAGGTTACAGGTCTCTAATCCCATTTCAAATAAATTATAGAATAAGGTGACAGAAGTTTCCAAAAGATGCTGAGCACATATTACATAAGCGTCTTCCAAATTAGCAAAAGGATAAGACTTTCTGACCTGCTGTAGAAGAGGCAGCTGTATTCTTTGTTCTATAGATTGATGCATTGCAGATCTGATTGTGGAATTCATGCTAATCACATTAATTTAATTAGAATAATCAATGAATATTATAACACAAACCTTTTTTAGATCCTAATTTATAAGCCTGCATAGTCG
>Ga0118677_10007478_pt1 | contig 17582 bp, 12 predicted proteins | sample AliMusrvi5mmetaG_FD_86154 | JGI IMG/M metagenome (GOLD analysis project Ga0118677, IMG submission 86154) | reverse complement strand
GCAGGAAGTCGACCAGTGAGACCGGCTCCGCGACGCGCGCCGGGCGCAGCCGGCCGGGCGCGTGGATGACCCAAGGCACCCGGGCCGAGCCCTCGTAGAAGCTCATCTTGTACCAATGGCCGCGCTCGCCGAGCATGTCGCCGTGGTCGGACGTGACGATCACGATCGTGTCCTCGTCGAGGCGCGCGTCCTTCAGCGTCTGGACGAGCTTGCCGACCTGGTCGTCGACGTAGGCGATCGAGCCGTAGTAGGCGCGTCGCGCGTCGCGGACCTGGCGCTCCGTAGGCGTCTGCAGTCCGAGACCGATGACGTGGCGCACGCGCGTCGAATGGGGATCGAGCTCGTCGACCGGCATCGACACGCGCGGCATGTCGATCTCCGAATCCTCGTAGCGATCCCAGTATTCCTGCGGGGTCGTGTACGGATCGTGCGGGTGGGTCATCGACACGACGAGGCAGAACGGGCGCTTGTCCTTGCCGCGCGCGATGTCGAACAGCTTCTGGCGGGCGGCGAAGACGACCTCGTCGTCGAAGTCGACCTGGTTCGTCCGGGTGCAGGGACCCGCCTGCGTGACCGAGTCCATCGTGTGGTACCAGCCCGGACGATCCTCGAAGCGTGTCCAGTCCGGAGTCCAGCCGTAGTCGGCCGGATAGATGTCGGTCGTCAGGCGCTCCTCGAATCCGTGCAGCTGGTCAGGCCCGCAGAAATGCATCTTGCCGCTCAGCGCGGTCTGGTAACCGCAGGCGCGCAGGTAGTGCGCGAAGGTCGGCACGTCCGCCGCGAAATCCGCAGCGTTGTCGTAGGCGCCAATCCGCGAGGGCAGTTGCCCGGACATCATCGAGAACCGCGAGGGCGCGCACAGCGGACTGGTCACATAACCCGCGGTGAACTTCACCCCGGTCTTGGCAAGACGATCGATGTTAGGCGTGGCCACCACCTGTCGCATCAAGCAACTCACATCACCATATCCGAGATCATCCACCATCATCACAATTACGTTTGGCTTGCGTTTGGCTCCCGGCTCCGTCCCCCACGCCACACTGTAAAGAGCGAGTGTCGCAAAACCGAGCATCAGGCATTTTGTTGCTGTCTTCATGTTATTCCTTTCGTTTCCATTGTTCCTTGAATTGTGCTGATGGTGATCACGGAATTCTCCTGGATGGATTGTGACATCAGGGCACCTGCTTCAATTCGCGTGCTGCCACCGCAATCTCATCGAGTACAAGTCCCCGCGCCAGTGCAGCGCACATCGCCGCCAGTAGGTTCGATACGTTCACCCGCCCCGTCAGCGGAGATTGGATTTCTATCGAACCAATATCTGTTACAACATTAAATCGCGTCTCGTTCGCCCGCATCTGTATCCGCTCCGCGTGAAAATCTCCGTGTCCCTCCGAGCTGTACATCATGCGCTGCGAGTGGCGTGCGGCGCGCAAAATGGCTTCTGTTGCCGGATCGTCTGCGTTGATTACAGCTACGCGCGGAGCCGCCGCACCCACCCCCTCAAACATCCGCTTCTTCGCCGCTAGATAATTCTCCATCGTCCCGTGATAGTCCAGATGGTCCTGCGTCAGGTTGGTGAAGATCGCAACATCGACCGGAATACCCCACACGCGTTCCTGATCCAACGCATGCGAGGACATCTCCATTACTACTTCGGTTGCTCCCGCCGCCACGCCGTCCGCAAAGATCTTCAGCACGTCCGAAGCCTCGGGCGTCGTGTGCGGCGACTCGCGCACCTCATCGCCCACATGCGTCTCGATCGTCCCAATCAGCACGCACTTCCGCCCCACGCTGCGCAGCATCTGCTCCGCCAGATACGCTGTCGTCGTCTTGCCATTCGTCCCCGTAATCGCACTCACCGCAAGCTTTCGTTCTGGATGCCCCATCACCGCGGCGCTCAACTCGGCCAGCGCACGCCGGCCATGAGCTACCCGCACAGCGGCCATCGTGGGATGTTCGATCCGCAGCTTCGCATAGGCCTCTTGCGAGTCGGTCACAATGGCCGTCGCGCCCTGTGCAATCGCCGCATCGATATACCGATTGCCGTCGGTCGTCCCGCCGCGCATAGCGACAAAGGCCGTGCCGCGTCGTATGCGGCGCGAGTCATACTCGACGCCCGCGACTTCGCAGTTGCCCCCGCCGCACTCGATCCGCGTAATTTCTTCTAGCACGTCAGCCCACTGCATATTACGATTCTATGTCCCTTGCCGGCTCGCTGACTTGCTGACCCGCAGAGTGACTACCGTGTGAACCGCACCACCACTTCCGTGCCCAGTGGAACCATGGTTCCCGCCGCCGGAGCCTGTTCACGCGCCACACCGCTGCCCACCGGTTCCACCCGCAGTCCCAGACCCGCCGCCGTCTCTACCACGGTGCGCAGGGCCGTGCCTGTAAACGATGGCACTGCCACGCGCCTGCCCGCATCCACCACCACAGAGCCGTTACCGCGTGGCTGCACTGGCTGTGCAACCATGGAGGCATGCAGCGCAGTGGAATTGCCGGATGCACTGTCAGGCATCGCCGAATTGGTTCCCCCATTCGCCTTGAAAACCGCCAGCGCCTTCGCCGGCAATAGATCCAGAAAGCGCGATGCCTTCGTGTTGACGGAGGGCTGTGGGCTCGCGGTAGATGCACTGCCGGTTTGCGCCGAAACAGCGGCATTGCTTGCGTCCGCATTCGGCCCGTTGCTGGACGTAGCCCGCAGTGGATCGTCCGCCGGCAGATTGTTGATCGCATCATACATTGCGTTCAAGTCGCCGACATTCTCACTTGGAGCATCGTCCGGCATTGCCTCTGGAGTCGCAGCCGCGCGCAGTTCCTTGGGCGTCTTCAGAGTTTGGTCGTACGGAACTCCGAGATACTCCAGCACCTGTTGTGCCACGGTCTGGAATACTGGCGCCGACACCGTCGCGCCATACAGGCTGCCCACCGTTGGTGTATCGATCACCACCGCGATCGATACCGCCGGCGAACTGACCGGTGCAAACCCAGCGAAGCTCGCTACCAGTTTGGTATGCGAGTAGGTATGCGTCGCCGGATCCACCTTCTGCGCCGTTCCCGTCTTGCCGCCTGCGCTGTATCCATTCAACTGCGCAGCAGTGCCCGTTCCCTCCGTTACGATGCCCTGCATCATGGAGCGCATCTTGGCCGCTGTGAGCTCCTGGATCACGCGGTGCGCGCCCTCCGGCAGCGCCACCGGAAGCTGGTTCGCCGGATGGAAGGCCATGGGCTGCAACCGCGCATCGCCCTTCGCCTCATCCGTCGATTGCAGCAGAATGTGTGGCGGCATATACACCCCGCCATTCGCGATCGCGCTCACCATGGTCACAAGTTGAACGGGCGTCACACCCACCTCCTGCCCAATCGCCAGCGACAGAATACTGGTAGAGCCCCACTTCTTCGGGCTCTGTAGCAACCCGCGCGTCTCGCTGGGCAGCTCGATGCCCGTGCGATCACCGAATCCAAAGCCCTTGATGTATTTGTAGAATTTGTCGGGACCAGTCTTCAGCGCCATCTTGGCTGCTCCCACGTCGCTCGAGTGCTCCAGCGCGTACTGCACCGTCACCGCGCCGAAGTGGTCGGACTTATCATCGTGCAGTGTGCGCCCATACATGGTCATCGAGCCGTTCTGGCAGTCCACAATGTCGGTCGGCTCCACGCCCGCCCCATCAATCGCGGCCGAGTAGGTCACCAGCTTGAAGGTCGAACCCGGCTCATACACATCGCTCACCGCCAGGTTTGTCAACGATCCCGGCTCCATGTGCCGCGAGTCGTTGGGATTGAAGCGCGGCGAAATGGCAAGCGCCAGTATCTGCCCGGTGTGCGGGTCCTGCACCACCACAGTGCCGTGCGCAGCCTTCACCTTGGCCATCTGCGCGTCCAGTGCGCGTTCCGCCATGTACTGAATGTTTGCATCAATGCTAAGCACAAGATTTTCGCCCGCTAGCGGCTCGTTCTCCACACTGCCCATCACATGACGCTTGGCATCCACCGCCGTCAGCATGTGGCCGGGTGTGCCATGCATCTCGTCGTCGAACTCCTGCTCCAGACCACCCAATCCCGTATCTTCGCTGCCCACATAGCCCAGCACCTGCGCGGCAAGGTCGTTATTCGGATAAAACCGCTTGAACTCCTTCTGAAAGTGAATACCCTTCAGATTCAACTCGCGTACGCGATTCGCTGTGTCCGCGTCGACCCTCCGCGCTACCCACGCAAAATCCTTCGAGTCGTTGAATCGCGCCAGCATCTGCGCCTCGGACGTGAATCGGTCTTCGTCATCCTTATGCACCACCTTGGAAAGAATCTCAGCCGCGTTGGCTCGGTTCTCGCCCAGCTCAGAGGGATCGACAAAGATCGAATCCACCAGCACTGTCATCGCCAACTCGCGCAGATTGCGGTCGTACAGCACGCCGCGTTGTGGCGCTAGCTCGTAAGCACTGTTCTGCTGGCGTTTGGCTTTGTCCACCCACTCGCCGTGTTGCACCACCTGTAGCGAAAATAGCCGCACTCCGATCGCACTCACCCACACGCAAAAGAAGATCGCCACCCACGCAAAGCGCACTTTGCGGATCGGTGCGGTCAGTGTCCGGCGCGAACTCGGTCGGGTTGCTTGTTTCATGAAAATCCAAAATACAGTTGTGAGTGGTTAATTGTGTGTGATTAATTAAATTCGTTTCGAATTGATTGCTACAACAACGTACTCACAACCTGCAACTGTACTTATGGCAGCGTTGGAGTGGATGCCTGCGCCAGCACAGGCGCGTTACTACCGGCTCCATCCGGGCGCACAATCTGGCCAGGCGCTGGTGCCTCCAACCCAAGCTGTGCACGGGCAATCTGGTCGATGCGCACAGGATTGCTCAACTGCGCCTCGCTCAGCCGAAGTTGCCGGTTCTGCTCCAGCATCTGGTCCACCTGCTGCTTCTGCGTCTCCACCTGGTAGCCAATCTCGATAGCAGAAAAGTGCTGCCACACATACACCATCACCAGCACAAATAGAATGCTCATCGTCAGAGTGAAGACGCGCATCTCGCGCCTGCGCTCCGGATCGTCGGCCTTCACAATGCGGCTGTTGTCAATGTGCTTGACGAAGAAAACCTCAGGCGTCGGTCCACGACGAGCGCTCTTTTGCAGATCGAACAGCTCGCGGTTGCGCTGCGTGCGCGACTGCGGCGCATGGCTCATGCTTCCCATGTCCATTCCGAAGATCGCTCCCTGCCCTGCTGTAGCCATCGTCGCCATCGCCCCTCCTTTTCCGTCGTTCTTATCTTTTGTACTTGCTCACTGTGCCCTGTTCCCTGGCCCCTGTTGCCTGTCTCTCCGCCGCCCGCATCTTCGCGCTTCTCGATCGCGGGTTTCGCATCTGCTCCTGCTCCTCTGCAACCACCGGCTTCTTGGTCAACACTTCCAAAATCTTCATCCGCCCGGCCTCGCGAAAGCTGTCTTTCACCAGCCGGTCTTCCAGAGAGTGGAAACTGATCAACACCAGCCTTCCTCCCGGTTTCAGCAGAGACGGCGCGCTCTCCAGCAGCGTCCTGATCTCTCCCAACTCATCATTCACTCGAATTCGAAGCGCTTGAAAGGTCCGTGTCGCCGGATGAATCTTGTCGCCTTTCATTGATGGGGCCGCGGCCGATACGATTCCAGCCAATTCCGCTGTCGTCCGTATCGGCCGGGCCCTAACAATGGCTCTGGCGATTCTCCGCGACCTCCTTTCCTCTCCGAATTCGTAAATCAGGTTGGCGAGTTCGTTTTCGTCTTCCTGATTTACCACTTGCTCGGCCGTCTCCCCCCCGTGTAATCCGCGCCGTGTGTCCATGCGCATGTCCAGGGGGCCGTCTTGCCGAAAACTGAATCCTCTCTGTGCCTCATCCAACTGCAGGCTGCTCACTCCAAAGTCCGCCAGCAATCCATCCAGGCTCCCCGGCTCAATCACTCCTGCCAACTCCGAGAACGCTCGTGGCTCAAATACCACCTTGGGCATTGCTTCTCCCAGCTCAGCCCTTACCTCGTCCATCCGGGCCTTCGCCAACTCCATCGCCTCGGGATCGCGGTCGAAGCAGATCAGCCTGCCCGTTTCGCCCAGCCTCTTCGCTATCGCCGAAGAGTGCCCGCCCAAGCCAACCGTCGCATCCACAATCACGCCGCCGGGCCGCACATTGAGGTACTGCAAAACATCCTCTAAAAGAACCGGCACATGTTGCGGTTTGTTCATCCCATCCGCCTCTGTGCTGCCCCTGGGGGCCTAGCTAAACTCTCCCTAAGTCTCGTTCGTCTTCCCCGCAAACGAGCTCAAATCCTCGTCCGTCAGCTCCACCACGCCCGTCGCCTTGGTCATCATGCCGGTGAAGACCTCGCTGTTCACAACCTCCAGCAGCGTCTGCGACCCCAGCACCTCGACATCTCCCGTCACCTTCGCCATCTCGCGCAGCTTCTGAGGAATCAGCAACCGTCCCTGCGCGTCCATCTCTGCCATCTGCCCGTAAAAATTCGTCACATCCTGGAACTTCCGCCGCACAGGGTCCATGGGAGACATCTTCTGTAGCGACGCCTCAATTGCCTCCCACTCCTTCAGCGGATAAACCTGCGCCCGCTTGCCATCCATGCTCGTGATGTAGAACAACGGCCCGTACAACTCGTCCACCCTGCGCTTGAACTCAGCCGGCAGCTTCAGCCGGCCCTTCTCGTCCACGCGCGTTGGGTGATTGCCTCGAAACATCACAACCTCAAGATCCGAACCATACTAGCCAGCCCACTAGATACAGCTTTGGGGAGTAAACTGGCCTTGAAGTGAACGATTCAATCCGCTGTACTCCAATTTTTACCACTTCACTCCACACCGCAATCCTGCCGGAGCGGAATCTTCTTTGCAAGCCCTAAATTAGGAATGCAGAGAACTATTTTTACCCTGAATGTGGAAATATCTACATGTAGAGCAAGTTAAGCCACAACCGCTATATGTAGTGTTGAGCAGGATGGTTCGCCCGCAAACTCCCTCTTGCAGCCTATCCTGACTTGCGATAGCAAAAGAAAAGCGAAAGTTGTCCGCCCGATCAGTCCACAGCAGACGGTCTCATCCGCCGATTGCGACCTAGTAACCACAGCAGGTATGCCAGCACGATCAGGTTCGCAACCAGCAGACAGACTCGCACCCAATCCGGGTGCGTCGCAAACTCGTAGAGCTCCCATGGCAGAAATATCGTGGTCGCTCCGACCGTCAGGTACTCGGCCCACACCTGCTCCAGCACCAGCCCGATCCCTTCGGTCACCCGCAGGATGGCATAGAAGAACGTAGCCACGCCAATCTGTTTCAATCGTTGAGCCGTGATCGCGTCCAAATGGTCCAGTACGTACGACACCAGCCGCCCATCGGGATCGATCCGTAACCGCTCGGCAAGGCGCAGCGCCGCGTCGCCCAGGTCATGGTGGATGAAGTGGATCGCTCCCACGCCGGCCAGAAAGAAAAAGACCGCCTCAGCCAGCTTGAGCAAACCTATCGCCAGCAAGCCGCTGTCGTGGTGCCTTGCAACGTGCTCGCTGGTTGTGCCGGCTCTCTTGCCGCTGACCGCGCCGGCTCTTTTTCCGCTGGCTTCGTTCATTTCTTCGATTTCAATCCCACTCATACGCTTCGACGCCGCGTCCCCACTGCAAAACGCGCCCAATCCAGTTGACGGCTGCCACGCCCGAATGTCAACCAGCGGCCTTACAGCTTCAATAGCAGATATCCTCTACCGCAAAGCCATCCGCCGGCTCTCCATCGCTACTAAATACGGACGCTCCTTCTCCAGAGCAGTCTCGGAGATTCCTTTGCGCCGCGAAACTCTCACGGTAAAGGAGGAAGTTCGCTGAGGTAGTGCACCAGGCTCTGCAGCTCTGCCTGCGTAAGTTTCGTGCCGTAGGAAGGCATAGGATTGGGAGCGCCTGCGCTGGTCTTTGCAGGAGGACTGATGAGAGCCGCTCGTATCTGCTCCGCCGTCCGCCGCGTTCCCAATCCGTTCAACGACGGAGCAATGTCCCCTCCCGCCTGTCCTATGCGATGGCACACCAGACAGTTGTTGTCCGCAATCACGCTCTTCACATGTTCGACACTCGACACATTCGTCGCAGTGCTATTTATGGTCGAAGCAGCCACGGTCGGCTGTGCCGCAGGGGCCGAAACTGCCATGCCTACGGGCGTCAGGCGGACGAGACGACCCGGCTTCGCGTCCTCGATCATCCATAACGCTCCATCGGGCGCTACCTCCACATCGCGGACCCTGAAGCCCATGCTCCAACGCTCGACCGCCTGAGCTCCTCCCTTGCCGTCGAAGGTGATGCGGATAAGCGCCATCGATGCCAGACCGCTGGCAAAGGCCGACCCGTTCCATTGTGGGAACATAGTGCCTTTGTAAAACATCAGGTTTCCCGGTGCGATAACCGGGACCCAGTAGATCACGGGCTTGGTCAGGTCGGGCCGCGTATCCGGAATGGGGATGGGAACGCCGTTATAGTTGATTCCGTAGGAGACCAGCGGCCAGCCATAATTTTTACCGGGCTCCATCAGGTTCAGCTCATCGCCGCCACGCGGGCCATGTTCCAGCTCCCATAGCCGTCCATCCGGCGCAAAGGCCAGGCCATAGGGAGTGCGTATGCCACTGGCCCACGTCTCCGCGGGCGTAAGGTTCGGGCCGGGAAAGGTGTACGTCCGTACCACCGGAGCCGTCTTCGCCTTTTCTGTATCCGCAGGCGGATTGATGACTGGCACCGTGGCCGCGCCCGTCTTGCCAGCCATGGGATTGCCCGGGGCCGGTTTGCCATCCAGCGTCAGTCGAAGCAGCTTGCCGAGAGGCTGGTTGGGGTCCTGGGCCGGAGTCATGCGTTGCCTGTCGCCAACCGTGAGGAAGAGATACTTGCTGTCCGGAGAGAAGGCGACCTCGGCGCCGAACTGTCCGCCCTCACCCCGCTCGCCATCGCGCCAGATGACTTGCAGCCCTTCCAGGCTCGCTGCATCGTTGCCGATCTTCAACTGTGCCCGCGCCAACGCGAGGCTCGAACCACCGTCACCCGGTTCCGAATAGGTCAGGTAGACATTATGGTCGCTGGCATAATGTGGCGAGAGGTAGACGCCCAACATTCCACCCTGACCCTGCCACATAACGTCCGGAACATTCGCAACCGGCGTCTTTGTTCCCTGCTGGGTCACCAGCTCCAGACCACCAACTTTTTCGGTGATCAGCATCCGCCCGTCCGGCAGGAACGCAATCTTCCATGGCAGACTCAACGTCGTGATTTGGGTCACGGTGAAGGGCAGGTTTGGGTCTGATTTCTGCTCACCTGCATTAATTTGTGCCAATGCGCTGCTCGAAGCCATGGCAAGGAATAGCCCCGCGATCACTAACTGCTTCATAATTTTCTTCCTTTATTGATAGAGCGATCGGATAGCAATACGGTATTCCCGGCCCCACACCTGTTGCCGCTATCTTCCACTTAGATTATCGCGCTTATATGCATTAGCGCCATTTGACTCAGCGGTCCATGCTGACTTACCGCAACGCCATCCGCCGGCTCTCCATCGCCGCCAGATACGGCCTTGCCTTGTCCAGCGCCGCCTCGGCCGTGATGCCATACTTCGCGCGCAGGGCCTCCTGCTTGCCATGTTCGATGAACTGGTCCGGCCAGCCTACGCGCACCACCGGCGTATACAGTTCCATCTCGCTCAGTGTCTCCAGCACCGCGGACCCAAAACCGCCAGCCAGCACATGGTCCTCTAGTGTCACCAGCAATCCACAACTCCGCGCGTACTCCACCACGCATGCGCGGTCGATCGGCTTGGTAAACCGCGGATTGATCACCGCCGCCGAAAATCCTTCGCGCCGTAGCATCACGGACAACCGCATCGCCTCGGGAAGCATTGCGCCCAGGCCGAAGATCGCAACATCGTGGCCGTCCTCGATCACCTCCGCAACGCCGATCTCCAGAGCCACCGGTTGCGCTTTCATCGCCACGCCCGGCCCCGCGCCGCGCGGGTAGCGGATCGCCACAGGCCCGTCGTGCAGCATTGCAGTAAACATCATATCGGCCAGCTCGTCCTCGTCCTTCGGCACCATGTGGACGAGGTTGGGCAGGCTGCGCAGGTAGCTGATGTCGAACAGCCCGTGATGGGTCGGCCCGTCGTCACTGGAGAGCCCGCCGCGATCCATGCAGAACACCACCGGCAGATTCTGCAGACACACATCATGCACAATCGGATCGAACGCGCGCTGCAGGAACGTCGAGTAAATAGCGCAGAATGGCTTGTATCCCTTGGTCGCCATCCCTGCCGCAAAGATCACCGCATGTTCCTCCGCGATGCCTACGTCGAAGTAGCGCTTCGGGTGCCGCGGCCGGAACAGGTCGAGCGCCGTGCCGTTGGGCATCGCCGCCGTAATCGCCACAATCTTGTCATTATCGTCGGCTAGTTTCGCCAGCGTCTCGGCAAAGATCTCCGAGTAGGTCTTCTGTCCCGCCGACTTCGTCTCGCCCGTCTCCGGATCGTAAGGTCCCAGCCCATGGAACTTCTTCTGCTTCTCTTCCGCCGGCTGGAAGCCGCGCCCCTTCTGCGTGATCGCGTGCAGTACCACCGGCTTGTTCTGCTGCTTCAGAAACTTGAATGTCTCGATCAGCAGCGGCAGGTTATGACCATCGATCGGCCCGTAGTAGCTCAGCCCGAACTCCTCAAACAGCATACCCGGCCCAATCAGTCCCTTAGCCGCCTCCTCCGCCTTGCGCGCCACGTGGCGCACCGCTTTGCCTCCGAAGCGCTCCAGAAGGCCTGCCGCCCGGTCGTGCATCGCGGCCATCGTCGGATTGGTCACAATCTTGTGGAAGTATTGCGCAATCGCACCCACGTTTTTGTCGATCGACCAGGCATTGTCGTTCAGCACCACAATCAGCCGCCGAGTCTGCGCGGCAATATTGTTCATCGCCTCGAACGAGATGCCATTGGTAAACGCCGCATCCCCGCACAGCGCCACGATATGTTCCTTGCCGCCGGACATATCCCGCGCCACGGCCATGCCCAGTGCCGCGCTCAGAGCCGTCCCCGCGTGTCCCGCGCCATAGCTGTCGTGTTCGCTCTCCGTGCGCAGCATAAAGCCGTTCAGCCCACCAGGCTGGCGAATGCTCTCGAAACGTCGATTGCGTCCGGTCAGCATCTTATGCACATACGCCTGGTGGCTCACATCGAATACGAAGCTGTCGCTCGGCGTGTCGAAGACGTAATGCATCGCCAGCGTCAGTTCCACCACGCCCAGGTTCGGACCCAAGTGACCGCCCGTCTTGGCCACGCCCACAATCAACCGTTCGCGGATCTCTTCGGCAAGCTGAGTCAGTTGCGGAATGGTCAACCGCTTCACATCCGCCGGAGACTCAATCCTGCTCAACAGCTCTTCCATGCACTCGCCTGTCCGGGACCCACCGCCCCAATGTTGTTCGCTTGCGTAGAAGCCCCGTCTTTCAGTATACCAACCACTCACTACTCCCGCTCCATTCCTTCTGCTCCACCCCACTCGGCTGATTTCACGCGTCTTCTAGGCCCCCGAAGTCGCACACGCTTGCCCAAAAGTATCAGTGTCTTATACCTCTCCAATCCATACCATCAAAGAGGGTAAGATGAACGCTATCTTGGATAATCGGGAAGTTGCGCGCAGCGAAGCTTTGCGGCTGGAGATCCTCGATCAGTACGAGGTCCTCCGAACTGCGCCCGACCCAGCGCTCGAAGACCTCGTCGAGCTGGCTGCTAAGGCATGCAATACCCCCATCGCCGGAATCTCCTTCAGCTCTGCGAATCGCATCTGGATCCATGCACGTTACGGCATCGGAGACTCCGAATTGCCACTCGGCAGCCTGCCAGCAGTATCCGCGTTGCGCAGTCATAGCGTCTATGAAGTCCCGGATACCGCACAGCTTCCCGCCTATTCTCCCGCAGGGATCACCCTCGCAGGACGCGCCTTCCGTTTCTATGCCGGCGCTCCGCTCATAACGCCCGCTGGCATGCGCCTCGGCTCGCTCTTTGTCCTCGATAACCCCGCGCGAAGGCTTACCCCTCTGCAGTTGCAAACCCTCACCGTTCTTGGCCGTCAGGCGATGAACACCATAGAACTCAACCACACGCTGCGCCAAATGGAGCGCGTGGCCCGTGCCCGCCAGCGCGTCGAATCCGCTCTCACCGTCGAACGCAACTTTGTCTCCACCGTGCTCGATACAGTGGATGCCCTCGTCGCCGTCTTCGATACCGCGGGCCGCATCGTCCGTTTCAATCGCGCCTGCGAGTCCGCATCCGGCTACGACTTCCCCACCATGGTCGGCCGCACCCTGTGGGACATGCTTATCCCAACCGCCGATGTCCCCGCCGCGGTGCAGAACTTCGCCCGCCTGCGTGCCGGCGGCTCTCCCGCCGCATTCGAAAACCAGTGGCTGCATCGCGATGGAAGCCTGCGCCGTATTGCTTGGTCCGCATCACCGCTCTTCGACGACCAGGGCCGCATCAACTTCATCATCGCCACCGGCATTGACGTCACCGTGCAGCGAGGCGCCGAAGAGACCCTTCGCGAAAGCGAAGCGCGCTACCGCCAGTTGGTCGAAGGCTCGCTCGGCATGGTCTGCACCCACGACCTGCAGGGAAAGCTGCTCTCCCTTAATACCCACGGAGCGCAGACCATTGGCCGCACTCGAGAAGATGTGGTCGGCCATCGCCTCTCCGAGTTCATGCCCGAAGACCAGCGCCCGGAGTTCGACAATTATCTCAGCCAGATCGCTCTGTCTGGCGAAGTCCAGGGCCTGCTTCACCTCTCCCATGTCGATGGAAGTGTGCGAGTCGTCGCATTCCGCAACAAGCTCATCCAGTCCCAAGCGTGCGATCCCTACGTCCTCGGCTTCGGCATCGACATCAGCGAACAAGTCCGGGCCGAAGACAAGCTGCGCGCCCTCATCCGCCAGTCCAACTCCGTCCTCGAGTCCGTCGGGGATGGCATCTACGGCATAGACCTCGATGGAATCTGTACGGTCGTCAATCCTGCCGCCTCGCAAATGCTCGGATTCAAGCCTGAAGAACTGCTCGGGCGCAACATGCACTCACTCATCCATCACACGCGCGCCGATGGCTCACCCTACCCAGAAAATGAGTGCCCCATTAAAAACACCCTCAGTGACCTGGATACCGTCCGCGTCTCCAATGAAATCTTCTGGCGCAAGGACGGAACCAGCTTCCCGGTCGAGTACGTCGCGCGCCCACAGATCGAAACCGAGCATGGGTTACGACCCAGAATCGAGCCCAGAATACAGTCCGGAATCCTCTTCGATTTCGAACAGGATATCAACCCCAATATCCCGCCCGTCTCCGAGGATGCAAAGCACGCAGGCAAGGCGGTCGGCGTTGTCGTTGCCTTTACCGATACCACCGAGCGCCGCGCCCTCGACCGCATGAAGGACGAGTTCATCTCCACCGTCTCCCACGAGCTGCGTACTCCGCTCACCTCGCTCCGCGCCGCCCTCGGTCTCATCACGGGCGGCTCCCTCGACGCCCGTCCGCAAAAGATCCGCCAAATGCTGGAGATCGCAGCCGGTAATACCGACCGCCTCGTCCGCCTGGTCAACGACATCATCGAACTAGAACGCATCGACTCGGGCAAGGCCGAGTTGCACGGCACCATGTGCTCCGCGGACGACCTCTTCCGCCGCGCTGCCATCCTCATGCAGGCAGACGCCGCCAGTGCACATATCCGCATCACCTTCAACTCCCAGGGAGTCAACGTATGGGCAGACCCCGACCGAATCCTTCAGGTTCTCTCCAACCTCATCTCTAACGCCATCAAGTTCTCTCCAACACACACCGAGGTCCACCTGCGCGCGCGCCGTATCGACGCCAACGAAGCCGAAATCCTGGTCCGCGATCAGGGCCGCGGTATTCCCGAAGACAAACTCGATAGCATATTCGAACGATTCCTCCAGGTCGACGCATCCGACTCCCGCGCCATGGGCGGCACAGGCCTCGGTCTCTCCATCTGCCGCGCCATCGTCGCCCAGCACAGAGGACGCATCTGGGCCACCAGCACCCCAGGAACAGGCTCAGCCTTCCACTTCACTCTTCCCACTCTGCCAGCCAGCAACCTACTCTAGCAATTTCATGCGCCGCCCCTATCGCAACTCCACGCGCATCGTATCGCCATCCGCATCCATATACGTCACCTTGCTGCCTGTCATCGAAACATTCGGATCGTATCTCCCTTTGCCCTTCCCGCTGTTGCCATTCCAGTTCAGTGGAATGATGGAAGCGTGATCGGTGTCGGTCAGGCATGCCATCCAGCGCAGGCACATCAGCCGATCCGGCGTCCCCGGCATTTTGTTCCAACCCTGCAGCAAAGTGCGGTACTCCCCCGGTTCCGCATCCTGCCACAACAGCACGTCGTTCGAGTAGTTGATGAAGACCTGCACCCCGCTCTGCTTCACATCGTTCTTGGTGACCGTTGCCAGCGGGTCGCGCACATAAATGCGCTGACGATTCACCGCAATCAGAGCCAGCAACGCCACTAACATCAGCAGCAAGAATATCTTCATTGCACCCCTCGAACCTGGCGCTTAGTACCTGGCGCCTAGTACCTCAATCACTTCTTGTCCTTCTCCTCGTGATACTCCTGCTCGGTGTTGATCTCCCACAGCGCCTGTTTGTTCACCTTACCAGCAACCAACCCATCCACCACATGCATCGCGGTCAGCATGCTGTGGTCCTGGTTGTTGTACTTATGCATCCCGTTGCGTCCCACTAGAAACATGTTCTCGATGCGGTCGGTAAACGTCTTCAACTCTTCAAAGCGATCGTAGGTGCCGAAGTACGCGGGGTAGGTCTTCGGCACGCGCACTACATGTCCATCGCTCACGTCCCCCGCATCCAGTATGCCGATCTTCGCCACCTCGCCAATCGCAAACTTCTTCACTTCCTCGTCGCTCATCTTCCACAGATCGTCCGTGTCGTAGCAGAAGTACTCCAGCCCAATCCACACCTTCCCCGCCTCGCTCACCAGGTATGGACTCCAGTTGTTGAAGATCTGCAGCCGCCCCAACAGCACGTCCGGCTCCTGAATATAGATCCATGTATCCTTCAGCAGGCCGCCATCCGGTTCCGTCACCTTAAGCCTGTCTACCAGCAGTCCTACCGTAATGAAGTCGCGATACTGCAGTCCGTCGCTCACCTCCAGTACGTTCGCCGGAATCGGCGTCTGCATCGCCCGCAGCAGTTCGCGCATGGGCATGGTGGAGAAGAAATAATCCCCCGCAAACGTCCTGCGCTCCCCGTCCGCGCGCACCGCCTCAATCGACGTAACCTTCAGCTCGCATCCCTCTGTGAAGTGGATCTTATCCACTCGCCATCCCGTATGGATTTCGCCGCCCTTCTGCCGGATCAACTCCGCCACGTGCTCCCACAGTTGTCCAGGGCCGTACTTCGGATACATGAAGCGTTCGATCAGCGAGGTGTCCGTGTCCTTCTGCGACAGATCCCCGCCCTCGCCCCTGCCGCGGAACAGCTTCTTCACAAAGTGCTTCACCGCGCTGGTCAGCGACAGTCCTTTGATGCGTTGCGCCCCCCACTCCGCCGATATCTCATGGCACGGCGTGCCCCACACCTTCTCCGTGTAGCTCTTGAAGAACGTCAGGTACAGTTCGCGCCCGAAGCGGTTGATCAGAAAATCTTCCAGGCTCTTCTCCGGCTTAATCTGGCGCACCCGCGATATCGCGTAGCTCGTACCCACTCGTACCATGCGCACTACGCCCAGGTTCTTGAGGGTTGTCGCCGTCAGCGTGATCGGATAATCGAAGAACTTCCGCAGATAGTAGATGCGGCTGCGCCTTGGCCGGATCAGCATCACCAAATCTGGATCGGCAGGCTCCGCCACCGCAATCGTCTCGGCAACATCTACCGCTGCGACTGCGGCCTTCTCATCCACTTCAGGGCCACTCTCCCCGTGGTGCAGCGTTCCAAATCCGCGCAACGGTCCCAAGCCGCGCAGCGGAGGTTCTTCTTCCAACCGCGCTGGCACCGTCACCACCCGCCGCTTCCCCTGGTAACTGATCTCCGCCGTCTGGCTCGGTGCTTCCGGCTCCTTCATATCCGGAGGCAGCAACTCCATCCACCACTGCATCACCCGGTCGCTCTTCGAGAAAAATCGATGCCCCCCAATGTCCATCCGGTTGCCCTTGTACCGGATCGTCCGCGAGATGCCGCCAATCTCTTCGCTCGCCTCCAGAATCACAGGAACAATGTCCGTACGCCGGAGCAGTTCCAGCCCCGCCGTTAATCCCGCCGGTCCAGCCCCAATAATGACCGCCCTCTTAGCCATCCGAGTCCCTGTCTCCATCCATCCTGGATTGGTGCTGTGAGTTTAGCAGGAGCAGCAGGAAGCAGAACCTCCGGGAACCACGGACAGTACACACATCCTGTTCCCCAAATATCCCAGTGCCAACAAACACGCCGCCCATGCTGAGAGGTTTCTCCGCCAGAAACGTCTAAGATGGACAGAGCCTTTAATGTCGAGTGCAGAATTGCTCTTCGTAGCATGGGCCAATACCGTTCCAGAATTGAGTTTGTACTTTTATGGCTGAGTTCGTAGTCAGGTTGGCAGATGAGCGGGGCCGGGTGCAGGAGCAAACGCACACCGCAGCCACCGAAGAGGAGCTGCGCGCAAAATTCACCCAGGCCGGGTACTACGTCTACTCGGTCAAGGCGCGCAGCCTGCTGGCGGGCTCCGGCAAGGCCAAAAAGGTCAAGCTGGAGACATTCCTCGTCTTCAACCAGCAGTTCCTCACCCTTATCCGCGCTGGCCTTCCCATCCTCGGCTCCATCGAACTGCTTGCCCGGCGCCAGAAGATCCCCCACTTCCGCGCCCAACTGGAAGACGTCGCCACCCGTGTCAAGAACGGCGAGTCCATCTCCGAAGCCTTCGTGGCCCAGGGCGGATTTCCCATCGTATATACCACCACGCTGCTGGCAGGCGAGCGCTCCGGCAATCTGGAAGAAGTCCTGCAACGCTACCTGGACTTCCAGCGCGTCAGCCTCACCTTCCGCAAAAAGCTCATCGCCAGCCTCATCTATCCCGCCGTGTTGGTCGTCATGGTCATCAGCCTCTTCATCTTTCTCATCACCTATGTCGTTCCAAAGTTCGCGGAGTTGTACGAGCAGCTCGGAACCAAACTTCCCGCCATCACCTCCTTCCTCCTCGAACTAGGCAAGCAAGCGCAGGTTTATGGAATCTACGCCGTCGTGGTCTTCGTCATCGCGGTCTTTCTCTTCATCCGATGGATCAAAACCGACGCCGGTGCCAATGCGGTCGATCGCATTCGCATAGGCCTACCCCTCATTGGCCCCGTCTGGCTCAAGTACCAGGTCGGCCTCTTCGCGCGCACCCTTGCCACCCTGCTCACAGGCGGCCTGCCTCTGGTGCCATCGCTGGAAACAGCCGCCCGCTCCATCGGCAGCCGTCAGATCAGCAACGCTGTCTTCCGCGGTGTGGAAACAGTACGCGAAGGCAAGGGCCTCTCGGTCAGCCTCGCCGCCACTAAGCTCATTCCAGAAC
>Ga0118677_10005920_pt1 | contig 17583 bp, 15 predicted proteins | sample AliMusrvi5mmetaG_FD_86154 | JGI IMG/M metagenome (GOLD analysis project Ga0118677, IMG submission 86154) | reverse complement strand
CCTCAAGAGGCAAAAGCATTCACAGTTACCAGTTTGTGTTTTTTTTTTGATAGGTTATGGTAGGTGAGTCAGGGGCTATGGATGAAAGACCGGTGAACCCCGCCAGGGCAGGAATGCAGCAACGGCAGCTGTCTCTCTCTTGCCGTAGTCCCCTGACACTTTTTCAAATTACTTTTACGGACACCCATTCTTGTTTCCGTTAGCGAAAAAACCCTCTAAGAGTAAGTCATGCGTCATGGTCGTTTTAATGAGCCTATGTCAACCCTGCTCAGGGATTACGGTGAATCCATTTCCTTTGACTGGAGGCTTTATGCTCATGACATCAAGGGAAGCATTGCACACGCACGTGCCCTTAAGCAGGCCGGATACCTTACCGAAGATGAATTCGTCTCGATCGAAAATGGACTGAAAAAAATTGGCGCTGAAATCGCCGCGGGACAATTTGTTTTTTCTCCGGATCTTGAGGATATCCATATGAACATTGAGAAGGAGTTGACCCAGCGTGTGGGCGATTCAGGTGCTAAACTTCATACTGCAAGGAGTCGTAACGATCAGGTTGCCACCGACCTGCGTCTGTATCTCAAAGATGAAATAGTCACACTTCAGGGGGGGATCCGCACACTCCAGTCTGCATTGGCAGATCTCGCGTTATCAAATCTTGCTGTGCTCATACCGGGGTATACCCATCTGCAGCGTGCCCAACCCATTCCACTTGCTCATCATCTTTTGGCCTACATCGAAATGCTTGAACGAGATCATGGACGTCTCAGTGATACCTCACATCGCATGGATGAGCTCCCGCTTGGGTCGGGTGCACTCGCCGGATCTACACTGATTCTAAACAGGGAAGATATCGCTAAAGAACTGGGTTTTGCCAGAGTTTCTCAGAACAGTCTTGATGCAGTGAGTGACCGTGATTTTGCAATTGAATTGCTTTCTGCCATTGCGATCTTGGGCATGCATCTTTCACGCCTTTCGGAGGACGTCGTTTTATGGACTACTTCTGAATTTGCTTTTGCCAGACTTAACGACCGCCATGCAACTGGATCCAGCCTGATGCCTCAGAAAAAGAACCCAGACATTGCCGAACTTACCCGTGGAAAAACTGGGCGCCTTTATGGAAATCTTTTCAGGTTGCTTACCGTGATGAAAGGTTTGCCTATGGCGTACAACAGGGATTTACAGGAGGACAAGGAGGCCATCTTCGACTCGCTCAACACTGCAGGTAAGGCCCTTGCTGTGACCGCCGAAATGATGGCGGCGCTTGTTATTAACGGAGACTCATGCGAACGCGCGGTTTCGGACCCTTCTTTGCTGGCCACGGACATTGCTGAAGAATTAGTCCGTCAGGGTATCCCTTTCCGCAAAGCCCATGATCTTGTGGGACAATTGGCGGCTGAATCGGCGAAAACAGCTGTTCCCCTGAATCTCTTGCCTGACGAGTTGATACAGAAACTTTGTCCAGAACTTACTGAAAAGTGGACGGAGCTTTTTGACGTCCGTCGATCACTGAAATCGCGCTCGGCCGCTGGTGCACCATCACCTGCCAATGTCGAGGGACGTCTCGCCTACTGGCGAGGAGTTCTTGGCTAGAGTTGTTCCGCGGAGCGGCAATTTTTGATCATGGAGTTTAACAAAATATTCTCCTTCCGTGAACAGGAGGACGAACCTCGTCCGTTTATGGATCATCTGGGCGATCTTCGCCGGATGATAATCAGGATGTCTGTCGCGCTGTTTATCACAACTTTGGGGGCATTTTTCTTCCGAGACGCCTTGGCGTCTCTTATTCAAAGACCTCTCGTTGGAGTCGATCCAGCCCGCGCCAATTCCCTCCAATCCCTAGGCGTCGCTGACTCAATGACAATATCACTATCCCTAGCATTTTATGCAGGGATGGTGATTTCATTTCCACTTCTAACCCTCTTTCTAGCGCAATTTCTTTTTCCAGCGCTCAAGCCCGCAGAACGCAAAATCCTCATTCCAGTTGCTGGATTTGCTCTACTTCTCTTCCTGAGTGGAATTTCCTTTGCTTATTTCGTAGTCCTTCCCGGGACACTCGAGTTTTTCTTCAAAGACGCCAAGTCGATGCACTGGACGCCAACCTGGACGGTCAGGGAATATTACTCTTTTGCCACACAATTTCTTATTGCTTTCGGGCTATCATTTGAAATGCCGATGGTAGTACTTGCCTTAGTAAAGCTTGGGTTTCTAACTTCTTCAAAACTTAGGAAAGCTCGATCGATTGCCATAGTCGCCATTTTTACCGCAGCCGCTATCATCACCCCTTCACCAGATATGGTTACTTACCTTCTAATGGGTGGTCCGATGGTACTCCTCTACGAGCTTTGTATTTGGCTCGCAAAATGGATTGAACCGAGTCAATAAAACCACCTGTTTCGGGTCATTTTGCCGTTGCCGATTGATTGGTCTGAAAATTACCACTCTTTAACAAAAAATATAAATAAAGAGTTTAAGTTCCTTAGCAACAAATGAAAAAAAGCCGCAACTCCTTGTTAGGAGAAGCGGCTTTTTTGCTGACATTTATGAGTGTCAGACGTTGATCTTGACTCCTGCTGACATAGCAGCGTGTTGCTCATCAGAGCAGGGTGAGTTGAGAGGCACATCCGTTGCAGCCGAACTGGATGATACAAGACTCTGCTTTATGAGATAAGCCTCCACTTCCTCACCGCTTATATCTGGGAGCATAACTCCATTGATTTCCACGCACGGTGAGAGGGATTGACCGCTTCGCTGTTCCATTTCAAACCGGAATGCAGGGTTTTTGATGATGTCCTTTTCAGAGTATGGAAGGGAATATTTTGCAAGAACAGCTCTTACTCCATTGCTCCATCCGCAGGAGGTTTTGAGGTAGGCAGTGATTTGGGGTAGTGACATAATAATGGATATTTTTATTTTTTTGGCTGTCCGGGACGATATTCCTCTTCAGCTGCTGTGAGAGCAGCTCCAAAGCTGACCATGTCTTCCCCGCTTCGAACAGACTCTAGCGCCTCGCTTTCCTTGCGGAGTGCATCCTCGCTGTAGCCGGTTGCCTTAATGGAGAGTCCGAGTCGACGCTCGGTTTTGTCGATTTTGATCACGCGAGCTTCGACTTCCTGTCCTACCTTAAGAACGTCCTTGACCTTTTCTACACGGTCTTCGCTGATCTGCGATATGTGTACTAGCCCATCAATATCTCCAGGAAGTTCAATAAAAGCCCCGAAGTTAGCTATCTTGGAAACAGTACCATTGACAACATCACCGATCTTGAACTTGCTCTCGATCTCCTTCCAAGGGTCTATCTCTAGTTGTTTGACCCCAAGACTTATACGCTGATTGGCCTTGTCTATGTCAATGACCACAGCCTCAATCTCGTCACCCTTCTTGAGAGCTTCGCTCGGGTGGTTGATTTTTTTGGTCCAACTGAGGTCGGAGACATGAACCATGCCGTCGATCCCTTCCTCGAGTTCGACAAAGGCGCCGTAAGCGGTCATGTTTCTGATTTGGCCCCGTACCTGCTTTCCGATGCTGTAGCGTTGCTCAATCTCGTCCCAAGGATTGGGTTCTAGTTGTCGGACACCTAGCGAGATCTTCTGATCCTCCTTATTAACTCCCAGAACTACCGCCTCAATTTCCTGATCTAGAGTAAGAACATCAGAGGGGCGAACAATACGCTTGGTCCAGGAGAGTTCGGAAACATGAATCAGTCCTTCGATGCCTTCCTCTATCTGGACGAATGCTCCGTAAGGCATAAGGTTTGTGATCTTCCCCTTGATTTTTTGGCCTGTGGGGAAGCGTTCTTCAATGCGATCCCAAGGATTGGACTGGAGCTGTTTCAATCCCAACGAGATACGCTCCTTGTCCTTGTTAATTTCGAGGACAATGACCTCAAGGCGATCACCGGGTTTGACCGCCTCGCTCGGATGGCTGAGACGAGCCCAGGACATGTCTGTAATGTGCAGAAGACCATCAATCCCGTCCAAATCAAGAAACGCACCAAAATCAGTGATATTCTTAACAGTACCTTGTACCTTGTCGCCGGGACTGACATTACCAAGAAACTGTTGGCGACGCTCACTCCGCTCGGCTTCTATGAGTTCACGGCGGCTTATGACTACGTTCTTGCGATCTTCATTGATCTTAACAATCTTGAAGTCATACGTGTTGCCGACGAACTGAGTTAGATCCTTTGGGGGGTTTATATCGACTTGAGAGGCAGGGAGAAATGCTTCCACACCGACATTGACAATAAGACCTCCCTTAACAACAGACTTAACATGTCCTTTGATGAGCCCCTCAGCTTCGAAAAGTTTAACTATCTTCGACCAGTTCTGGCGCTGAGCAGCCTTCTGCTTGGAGAGTACCACCATGCCAAGATCGTTTTCGAGGCGTTCAAGAAGAACTTCCACTTCATCACCTACCTGAAGTTCATCGGGGTTCTCAAACTCCGAAGCAGAGATTACGCCTTCGGATTTGTAGCCAATATCTATGAGAAACTCCTTAGGACGTTTCTCAAGGACATGACCCTTGACTATGCTGCCTTCACGGTAGTTTTTGACCGAGGCGGCGATGAGTTGCTGAAGATCAGCCATTGTTGTTGTCATAACAGTTTATTAAAGCTTCTGCAGCGAGGAATGAACCTGCCTTTCGTAGCCCTTTCAAAGCGACGACAGAAGAGCGATATAGAATAGCCATACTTGCTTGCAGGGCAATAAATTTCTCCAACTTCTCTACAAGCCATCTTCACACAAAACCATCCTTCATGACATCTTCTACAGTTCTTCCGCTTCATTCACTGACCTTGGGCGATTTGCAGGACACCCTCAACGAACTAGGGGAGCCATCATACAGAGCAAGTCAAGTCATGGAGTGGGTCTATCACCGTAACAAACGCGTGGATTTATGGAATTCCATGAGCAATCTGCCGGCTACGCTACGTTCCTCGCTTGAGAAGAGGCACCCTATGATTCTCCCGGAAGTTCTTCAAATTAGTGGCTCTAAGGACTCTACCAGAAAACTTCTATTGAGACTAGTAGATGGGGAGTTAATCGAAACAGTGCTTATTCCTGCCTCTCCAGCCCTTTATGGGGAGGAGGCTGATCGCCGCACTCTCTGCGTCTCATCACAGGTTGGTTGCGCTTATGGATGCAGGTTCTGTGCGAGCGGACTTGATGGATGGAAACGCAATCTTAGCGCTGGAGAGATTGTCTCCCAGTTTCTTATTGCTGAAAAAGCTCTTGGGGAACGAATCAACAACGTTGTTTTCATGGGGATGGGTGAACCAATGGCAAACTACACTAATCTCCTCAAAGCTATGAACATCTTGAACGCCCCATGGGGCGTAGGACTCGGTGCACGAAAGATGACCGTCTCGACCAGTGGTCTTGTACCACGCATCCGCGACTTAGCCGAGCAACCTTTGCAGGTCAGACTTGCAATCTCCCTTCATGGTGCCAGTGACGTCGTCCGGGGAACGATCATGCCAGTCAATAAAAAGTACCCGGTTATGGAGCTGATGGAAGCTTGCTCCTATTATTGCGATAGAAAGAAGCAGATGATCACCTTCGAGTATATCATGATCGAGGGGGTAAATGACTCGCTTGAAGAGGCAAGACTGCTCGCTGATCGGGTGCGCAAACTCAGGGCGAAGATAAACCTGATTCCCTATAACACTGTTGAGGGACTCCCTTGGAAGCGATCCTCTGATTCGGCTCAAGAGGAGTTTCTCAATACTCTACGTACTCGTGGAATTGCTGCAACGATCCGTCGTGAAAAGGGTCACGACATCGACGCTGCTTGTGGGCAACTTCGCCGCCGGTTTACGATTTCATAGTCGCGTCATAGTTGACTTTGATCTGAGGCGACAATATCACCCGTGAAGTAGCAGTTTGTTTCCTGATGAAAGATGCACAATCAAAGCTTAATGGCTCGGCAGCTAATAACGGCAGACGCACCATTATTATTGGCGATGTGCATGGATGCTATTGTGAATTGACTCAACTGCTAGAAGCCATTCAGGTCAAGTCGACTGACGATATCATTAGCGTAGGGGATTTGATATCCAAGGGACCGGACAGCCGCTCCGTAATGAATTGGGCGATGGAGACTCCGAATCTACGATGTGTTCTTGGCAATCATGAGGCTCGTCTATTGGACCGATGGATGGGTGGCAAAATTCCGGAGAAACATTCTTCAGATGACGAGACCCGTGCGCAACTCGGTGACAGTTTTGAAAAATCGATGAAATTCATCAGTTCATGGCCCTTGTTTGTGAGAGGGAATGACTGTCTTGTTGTTCATGCCGGTCTTGATCCCCGCATCGTTAATCTGGAGGAACAATCCCGCGAAGATCTTCTGACAATAAGAGTGCCAAAGGGAATGAGTATTCCATGGTATGAGGCCTACTTGGGTCAGCAGTTAGTTGTCTTCGGACATTGGGCAAAACGAGAGCCAATTATTCGAAGTAATGCCATTGGACTCGATACAGCCTGTGTTTACGGAGGAAAGCTTTCGGCACTTATTCTTCCTGAAAGGAGAATCATCAGTATTCAAGCATTGAGAGAATATCAGAGGAAAAAATAATGACCCAAAACGGCGAAAAATTGGACTGCGCTCTGGATAATCGCTCGGTACCTCTAGGGGGGTTCCTGACTGGTGTCTGGTTGACCCAGTGTGTGGACAGTGCTTTACATCTGGCTCAACCGCTTCTGATGGCTAAAATTTCGGGTTCGTTGGGAGGGGCTGCGTTCTTTTCCGCTTTTGACACAGGTGTACACATGATGGGCACTTTTCTGGGTGGTTGGCCTACTGAGCGCTTTGGGGCTCGGCGCGTTCTTGTAGTGGCGACTTTTTTACGTGCTGTTGCTCTTGCAGGACTGCCACTAGCGATGGCCGGAGGTTTTTTGACTCTGATTTGGGCCATGAGTTGTTACACAATTGAAGCCTTAATCCGAGGGTTTGTGGATGCATCAGTGCATACTGTTCCGTTGGAGCTCGCCAAACATCGCTCCGAGGAGCTCGACAGAATCAATTCTCGATACGAATTTATCTTCGATTTGGGAGGAGTCGTTGGCCCCCTCATGTTGGGAGGGTTGATGGTGTGGTCTGACAAAATCATACCGCATATTATTATTCCATGTGGATTTGCCCTTTCGGCCATCGCTTATCTCTTTATTCCAAAACAGCACGTTCCGTCTAATGACGACGGTCTGAGGAGTACTAGATCTCACAGTGGATCTTGGGCTGGAGTTAAGTATGTCCTTAGAAATAGACCTCTGCTTATTTCCTGCCTAGGGCTTATGTCTTTCAATATTTATCCGCTTCGCAAACTCCTGAGCGCTTTTTTTACCAAAGGGATCTTGCACCATTCCGCCTCAGTTGGCCAGATCGGATCAGCATTTGCGCTCGGAGGTGTTATTGGAGCCCTCATCTATGCACGCACAAAGCACATGGGTTCAGGGTTCAAATGGGTTGCACTGGGTTCTCTGGGTACATTCCTATTAGCTCTTGGATGGGTGCCCGCTAACCTTTGGTTTATGACTGTGGCGGTATTTCTCTTTGCAGTGACCAACGTATGGGCTCGCCTTACGCTGACGCGCAAGCGGCAAGAATTAACCCCGCTTGAACATGCTGGAGGAGTTACCTCAGCCTCTCAGTTCGGGGCGAATGCCGTTTCTGTTGCGATCAAGGCCTTTGTGGGTGCAGCTTTTGCTATGGGATTCGGAGCTTATGGAGCCTTCGCCTTAGTAGGCGGCGCTCTAATCATCCTCGGTGTAGGGCAATTATTACTTGCGAGATACATGCCAAAACTCGGCACTTCTTGTATAGCCCCCCAGTAAAGTTTTAGCCTCTAGCAGAAAAAGTGGCTTTTCGCTCAACCTGCCCCGGCTAGAGTAATTTAACTTCTTCATCTTTATTTTCATGACAACCACTAAATACCTCCCATTAAAGGATCAAGTTGCCATTGTCACCGGAGCCGGTCGTGGCATTGGTGAGTCTATCGCCCGACAGTTTGTGGAATCCGGTGCCAGCGTCGCCGTTGTTAGTCGCAGCAGTGCGAATTCCTCAAAAGTGGCAGCTGCGCTTGAGTCTATACGCCCTGGAAGCGCGAGACCTTACGCCGTAGATGTTTCTGATTTCGAAGCAGTACAGAGCCTTGGCGAGAAGATCGTCACCGACTTCGGTCGCGCTGACATCCTTGTCAATAATGCAGGAATCACCCGCGATACCCTCGCTATGAGGATGTCATCCGAGGATTGGGATGCCGTTATTGATACCAACCTTAAGGGCTCCTTCAACTTCATCAGAGCCTTACTACGGATCATGGTAAAGCAACGATCTGGACGCATTATAAACATCAGTTCTGTGAGCGGGCTTATGGGCCTTGCAGGTCAGGTTAACTATGCCTCAAGCAAAGCTGGTCTGATTGGTCTGAGTAAGAGTCTCGCGAAGGAAGTAGCCAGTCGTGGTATTACCGTTAATGTTATTGCCCCCGGTTTTATCCAGACCGACATGACCTCCGTACTTAGCGATGAAATCCGCAATGGGGCATTAGCGCAGATTCCTCTTGCCCGTTTTGGGCAACCCGATGAGATTGCTGCCGCAGTAGCCTTTTTTGCAGGACCCACGGCAGCCTACATTACTGGCCAGGTGCTTGCTGTCGACGGTGGCATGTCAATGTAAGCGTGATGTTGGTTACATCTCGAAAAGTGAATATCCGAAAAGACCTCAAATAGAGTCTCTAGAGAATTCCAGCATGGCTAAGCACATTAAAGCAATGCTGTTATCATCATCCTAAGGTTTTATGATTCTTTATCTGTTGCGCCATGCCGAGGCTGAAGTCAATCGCTCCGATGATACCTCTCGCCATCTCACCAAAAGGGGATACGAGCAGGCACAACTAGTTTCAAAATTCATGCTAGAACGCGGCCTGAGGCCCAAGCTCTTCCTTACAAGTCCTGTGGTTAGGGCTAGGGAGACTGCAGAAATCGTAGTAAGCAAACTGGGAATGAGTACTGCTAATCTAATCGAACTCCCTTGGTTGTCCTGTGGAATGGAGGCAAATACTGCCATCAAAGAACTAGCATCCTACAAAAGCTTCGATTCCATAATGATCGTTGGTCATGAACCCGATTTCAGTTCACTCATTGCGACCCTTCTTGGTCTTTTCAACAGCACTTCTTTCCATGTCAGCAAGGCCTCACTGAGCGCTATAGAGTTGCCTCATATATCAGCTCATGCGGGAGTTCTACAATTTATGATTCCTGCTAGCCTTCTTCTTTAAAATACATAGGCCGAGACTCAGATGAAAGCACTTCTCCTAACCAACGAGTATCCGCCCAATATTTATGGAGGGGCTGGAGTTCATGTAGATTATCTGAGCCGCGAGCTCGCCAAACTCATGGAGGTGGAGGTTCGCTGTTTTGGAAATCAACACGAGCATGTCGGGAATATTGATGTAAGAGGATTTGGCGTGGGATCTCCGGCTATGACCTGTCCAAAGTCGCTCCTCAGTCCGTTGGGAGCCGCCCGACGGTGCGTTGATTTCAATGGAGCAGATATCAACGCTGACCTTGTTCACTGCCACACCTGGTACACTCACCTGGGGGGCATAATGGCTAAGCTGAACTATGGTATTCCCCTAGTAATCACAGTGCATTCGCTTGAACCCTTGCGCCCTTGGAAACGGGAGCAACTCGGTGGAGGTTACGATTTCAGTCTCTGGGTCGAAAAGACTGCGCTTGAGATGTCTGATTCAGTTATTGCCGTTTCAGAAGAAACCCGAAGAGACATCCATGCTTTGTTCGACATTCCTCAGGAAAGGGTAACTGTCATTCACAACGGAATTGACCTATTTGAATACAGCTCTTCAAAAGAACCTGCCCTTCTCAGAAAGTTGGGTGTTAATCCGGATCGACCCTACATACTCTTCGTCGGTCGTATCACACGCCAGAAGGGGATTGTCCATCTTGTCCGCGCGATACGCCATTTAAACACAGGATTTCAGATTGTACTGTGTGCCGGTGCCCCGGATACCCCCGAGATCGCAGCAGAAATGCAAATGGCTGTCGCCGAGGCCAGAAAGACTCGTGAGGATATCGTTTGGATCGAAAAAATGGTCACAAGGCCAGAGGCCATAGCTCTATACTCTGGAGCACAGGTTTTTGTCTGTCCCTCAATTTACGAGCCATTTGGCATCATCAATCTTGAAGCCATGGCCTGCGGCACACCAGTGGTGGCAAGCGCAGTTGGAGGAATCAAGGAAGTCGTTGTCGATGGTGAAACAGGATTCCTTGTTAAGCTTTCTCAGATGAGCGAAAGTCCCTTTGAGGCAACCGATCCTGAAGGCTTTGCCTTCGATCTAGCCGCACAAATTAATCGACTGATGAGCGACCCCGAACTTGCTTCGAGCATGGGTGCCGCTGGAAGAAAGCGAGCAGAAGAGTTTTTCGGCTGGGATGCGATCGCTAGGAAAACAGAGCGACTTTACCAGAAAGTTCTGCAACGCTAGTTAGCTATGTTCATTGATAGGGTCCGCATTCACGCAAAAGCTGGCGACGGGGGAAATGGTTCAGCAAGCTTCCGTCGTGAGAAGTTCATACCGAAAGGAGGGCCCGATGGGGGTGACGGTGGCGATGGGGGTGATGTAATTCTCAGGGCCGATAATCACGTTGACCAACTCGCCAATCTTTTTTTTGAACCCATACTGCGCGCAAAGCCTGGCGGACGAGGTTCCTACAGACAACGTCATGGCAAATCTGCCCCTGATCTTGTTGTTCCTGTTCCAGTGGGGACTCTCATCTACAGGTTTCCAAATCCATCTTCCGTTGATCATGTTGCTGAGTCAGAAATTCATTCTGAAGAAGAAATCTCTTCGGAACAGCCTCAGACTAAAAAACGTCTAGCCGATCCATATCCTGAGGATTTGCTTGCCGATCTCGATCACGTTGGGGCCGAATTCATTATCTGTCATGGTGGAAATGGAGGGCGAGGGAACATACATTTCAAGAGCTCTCGGAATCAGGCGCCACGCCGCTTTACCGAAGGGACGAAGGGTGAAGAGGGATGGTTTCTACTTGAGATGCGCTCCATAGCCTTTGCAGGATTAGTAGGCTACCCGAATGCTGGCAAGTCTACCCTTCTCCGAGCCTTGTCAAGAGCAACACCAAAGGTCGGATCGTATGCCTTTACTACTCGTCACCCTCAGGTCGGAGTCGTGGAATTGGGAGACTACAAGAAAACAACGGTCGCTGACATTCCTGGACTTATTGAAGGTGCTCATGAAAACCGCGGTTTAGGCCATCAGTTCCTTCGCCATGTTATGCGGTGCAGCTACCTTCTCATGGTCCTTGATATTGGAGGATCCGAGGGAAGGAGTCCCGTGAACGATCTTAAGGCTCTCCGTAAGGAGCTAGAGCTCTATAACCCGGAGTTAGCAGAGCGTCCTTGGTGTATCGTCGCCAACAAGATGGATATGCCCGATGCCGATGAAAATTTAAAGGCATGCAAAAAAATCTATCGGGGCACAACCATCATCCCTATTTGTGCCGAATTGGGGGAGGGGATACCCGCCTTGAAGGCCTTCCTGCAGGAAAAGATCGAGGAAGCAGAACGGCTGTTAATACCCGTGCCGTCTAACGGGAGTGAAAACTCAATTGAAGCCAAGGCTACAATGTTGAAAATTAATATTGAGGAAAATACAAAGGACAATGTTTACACCCTAACAATCGAAGATAATGGAAAAGGGATGTCAAAAGAAATGCTAAATAAAGTTATTGATCCATTTTTTACTTCAAGAACTACAAGAAAAGTTGGATTAGGAATACCTTTATTAAAACAAAAAGCAGAACTAACAGGGGGTTCTTTTTATATTGATTCAGAAGAAGGAAAGGGTACATTATTAATAGCTTCTTTTTTATATAATAATATTGACAGACCGGTTTTGGGAGATGTTGCAGGAGTTTTGGTTTTAACTGCTGCTTCAAATGAAAACATCCGGTTTGTTTATCAACATAATACTAAAGAAGGTGAATATATTTTTGATACAGATGAAATAAAAGAAGCGTTGGATGGTATGAGTTTAAATAATGCAAAGGTGATACATTATTTAAAAGATATGATAATTGAAAATTTAGTAGACATTCAATATACAAAATAACAAAAAAGTAATTATAATTTAAAGTCACAAATCATGACAAAAGTAAAATCTTTGGCTGATCTCAAGCTAATGAGAGCAGAAATGGAAGCTAAGCTAAGTCTTAGAGAAAAGAGTAATAACTCTGAAAAAATGGTTCAGATAAAAGTTGCAATGGCAACATGTGGAATTGCATCAGGAGCAAAAGACGTTATGGATTTCTTAATCGATGAACTCGATAAAAGAAATATAGAAGCTATTGTTTCTCAAACTGGCTGCATGGGTTATTGCTATGCAGAACCTACAATTGAAGTTACATTACCAAATCAGGATCCTGTTGTTTTTGGATATGTTAACTTGAAAAAAGCGGATGAGATCATCGAAAAATACATTAAGAATAATGAATTAGTTGATGGAGTTATTCCAATGAATTACGAAACAATTGAAAAAAATAATTAAAGGAGGAAAAGAAATGGCAAAAATGAAAATGCATCTTCTTGTATGTGGAGGTACTGGTTGCCATGCATCACAAAGTGAAGTTATTTTAAGTAACTTAAAGGAAATTGTTCGCGAAAAAGGATTAGACAACGAAGTACAGGTTATTATGACCGGTTGTTTTGGCTTTTGCGAAAAAGGACCTATTGTTAAGGTGATGCCTGATAACACTTTTTATACAGAAGTTAAACCGGGAGATGCTAGGGAAATCGTTGAGGAACATGTAATCAAAGGTAGAAAAGTTACACGTCTTCTTTACACGAATCCAGAAAACAAAGAACATGTAAGTGATTCAAAACACATGGGTTTCTACAAAAAACAATTACGTATTGCTCTTAGAAACTGTGGTTTTATTGATCCTGAAAACATTGATGAATACATCGCTCGCGATGGTTACGAAGCTTTAGGAAAAGTATTAGAAGCTAAAGATCCTCAACAAACTATTGATATCATTAAGAAGTCAGGTTTAAGAGGTCGTGGTGGTGGTGGATTCCCAACCGGTTTAAAGTGGGAGATTACTAGCAAATCACAAGCTGACCAAAAGTATGTAGTTTGTAATGCTGACGAAGGTGACCCGGGTGCTTTCATGGATCGTTCTATTTTAGAAGGCGACCCTCACTCAGTTATTGAAGCTATGGCTATTGCAGGTTATGCAATTGGTGCTACTAAAGGTTTAGTATATATCCGTGCTGAATATCCTTTAGCTATCGAAAGATTAAAAATTGCTATTAACCAATCAAGAGAATATGGATTATTAGGTACTGATATTATGGGTTCGGGTTTTGACTTTGATATTGAACTACGTTATGGTGCAGGTGCTTTTGTTTGTGGTGAAGAAACTGCTTTAATTCATTCAATGGAAGGAAATAGAGGTGAACCTACTTTTAAACCACCTTTCCCATCTGTTTCAGGTTATTTAGGTAAACCTACCAATGTTAATAATGTAGAAACATTTGCTAACATTCCTGTAATTATTAATAAAGGTGCTGAATGGTTTGCAGGTATTGGTTCTGAAAAATCAAAAGGAACTAAGGTATTTGCTTTAGCAGGTAAAATTAATAACGTTGGTCTTATTGAAGTTCCAATGGGTATTACTTTACGTGAAATTATATACGAAATTGGTGGTGGTATTAAGGATGGTAAGAAATTTAAAGCTGTTCAAACAGGTGGCCCTTCAGGTGGTTGTTTAACTGAAAGACATTTGGATACTCCTATTGATTATGATAATCTTATTGCAGCTGGCTCTATGATGGGTTCAGGTGGTATGATTGTTATGGACGAAGACGATTGTATGGTTTCTATTGCTAAATATTATTTAGACTTTACAGTAGAAGAATCATGTGGTAAATGTACTCCATGTCGTATTGGTAACAAACGTCTTTACGAAATCTTAGAGAAAATAACATTGGGTAAAGGTACTTTAGAAGATCTTGACAAGTTGAAAAACTTAAGCAATGTTATCAAAGATGCTTCTTTATGTGGTCTTGGACAAACTTCTCCAAATCCTGTGTTATCTACATTAGAAAACTTCTGGGATGAATACATAGAACATGTAACTGTTAAGAAATGTCGTTCAAATCAGTGTAAAGCATTAATGCAATACATTATTGACGCCGAACAATGTGTTGGTTGTACAGCTTGTGCTCGTAATTGTCCTGTTAATGCTATTACCGGCGAACGTAAATTAGCTCATTTAATCAATCAGGATATTTGTATTAAGTGCGGTGCATGTATGGAAAAATGTAAGTTTAATGCAATTAGTATAAAATAATAAATAAAGTATCGTAAAATGGAAATGATTAAACTAACAATAGATAATAAAGTTGTTGAAGTAGAAAAAGGTACTACCGTTTTAAAAGCAGCTCGTAAGATAGGTATTGAGATTCCTACACTATGCTATTTCGAATTAAAGGGCATGAATATAGAGAACAAACCAGGTGGTTGTCGTATTTGTGTTGTCGAAATTGCAGGTCGTAAGAATTTAGCTCCTGCATGTGCTACTGAAGTTATGGAAGGTATGGTCGTTAATACTCATAATATAAGAGTACTTAATGCACGTAGAACAGTATTAGAGTTAATGCTTTCTGATCATCCTACCGATTGTTTGGTATGTGCTAAAGCCGGTAACTGCGAGTTACAATCTATGGCTCAACAATTAGGTGTAAGAGAAATCCCTTATCAAGGCGAACAGTCTACTTACCGTAAAGATACATCACCTTCAATTATTCGTGATGTTGATAAATGTATCATGTGCCGTCGTTGCGAGATGATGTGTAATGATATCCAAACTGTAGGTGCTTTATCAGCAGTTAATCGTGGATTTACTTCTGTTGTGGCTCCTGCTTTCGAAATGAATTTAGAGAAATCACCTTGTACTTATTGTGGTCAATGTGTTTCTGTGTGTCCTACCGGTGCTTTAACCGAAGTAGATCATACTCGTAATATTATTAATGCTTTGGCTGATCCTACAAAGACTGTTGTAGTACAAACTGCTCCTGCTGTTCGTGTAGCTTTAGGCGAAGAATTTGGTATGGAACCAGGTCAGATAGTTACCGGTAAGATGGCTGCTGCTTTGCGTCAGTTAGGTTTTAAATATGTATTTGATACAGATTTTGCTGCCGACTTAACTATTATGGAAGAAGGTACTGAATTATTAGGTCGTTTGTCAAAACATTTAGCTGGTGACACTAGTGTTAAATTACCTATCTTAACTTCTTGCTGTCCGGGTTGGGTTAACTTCTTCGAACATAACTTCCCAGATATGTTAGATATTCCTTCTACAGCTAAATCTCCACAGCAGATGTTTGGCGCTATAGCTAAATCTTATTTTGCTGAAAAGATTGGGGTTGATCGTAAAAATATGGTAGTTGTTTCTATCATGCCTTGCTTAGCTAAGAAATACGAATGTCAGCGTGATGAGTTTAAAGTTGATGGTAATCCTGATGTTGATTTCTCTTTATCAACTCGTGAATTAGCTCATTTAATTAAACAATCAAACATTGATTTCAATACATTGGAAGATGAAGATTTCGATCATCCTTTAGGCGAATCAACCGGTGCTAGCGTTATCTTTGGAGCTACAGGTGGTGTTATCGAAGCTGCTTGTCGTACTGCTTACGAAGTATTCACCGGAAAGAAACTTGCTAAAGTTGATTTCACTGAATTAAGAGGCCTTGAAAGTATTCGTCAGGCTACTATTGATTTTGATGGCTTACCAGTTAACATAGGTATTGCTCATGGTTTAGGAAGTGCTCGTAAATTACTGGAAGATGTAAGAGCAGGTAAATCTAAATTCCATGCTATCGAAATCATGGCTTGCCCGGGTGGATGTATTGGTGGAGGTGGTCAACCTTATCATCATGGTGATATAGAGATTTTGAAGAAACGTTCTGCAGCAATCTATCAGGAAGATGCAGGCAAACCTATTCGTAAATCTCATGAGAACCCGGATATAGCAAAACTATATGCTGAATTCTTAGGAACTCCATGTGGTGAGAAATCACATCATTTACTTCATACTCACTATTTCGACAAGAGTGAAGAAGTTATTATCAACGATTAATTATTAACCTTTTAAAAATTATATCAAATGGTTAGCATTAAATTATCAGAAACTAAGATAAACCAGATTAAGGATATTTGTAAATCCTTTAATAATGAAAAAGGTGAATTAATAAATGTACTTCACAAAACGCAGAGTACATTAGGTTATTTGCCTGCTGAAGTTCAGGAAGTAGTAGCACGCGAGCTAAATACATCAACTGCACATGTATATGGCGTAGTAACTTTTTATTCATTCTTCACCATGACACCTAAAGGTGAATTCCCAATCTCTATTTGTTTGGGAACAGCTTGTTATGTAAGAGGTGCCGAAAAAGTACTGGATGAATTTAAACGTGAACTTAAGATTACAGTTGGCGAAACAACTCCTGACGGAAAGTTCTCTTTAAGTTGCTTACGTTGTGTAGGTGCTTGCGGATTAGCACCTGTAGTAATGGTGGGTGATAAAGTTTATGGACGTGTTGCTCCTGATGGGATCAAAGACATCCTAAAAGATTATAAATAGACAACAAATCATGTGATCTTAATTATAGATTGACTTTAAAACCGGAGCCCTCATCATTAATTTGATGGGGGTTCTTTTTTTAATTATGAATTATGAATTATAAATTATGAATTGAAAAGACCTATTATCTCAAACTAAATTGTTTTCAACTTGTAGTACTTGAAGTATTTTCTTAAAAACTTAAGGCACTTTTGTTTCCTGACAGGTTTTTCCGTCCTGTCAGGTATAATTGCCTTTTTAGATTTAAACCTGACCACATATTATCGGGATAAGGTTTTTATTCCGCCCCTCAAATCGATCCATTCCGCCCCAATCGGAAAATTCCGCCCATCAATCGGAGCATTTTCGCCCCAATTATGCCTTTTTCGCCCCAATCTTTCGGGGCGAGCATCAAATTATGGACCTCCCCGATCAAATCTTCGACCACAATGATCAAATCGGAAACGTCCGCCCCTTAGTTTTCGACCACAATGATTAAATCGGAGACCTCCATCATCAAATCTTCGCCCTAAATGAGTAAATCTGGAAATTCCGCCCATTAGTTTTCGACCACAATGATCAAATCGGAAACGTCCGCCCCTCAATCTAAGCCAAAATAAGTTTCGCGAACACCACAATATTTTTTGCGGACTCCACAATTATTTTTGCGGACTCCACAATGTTTCTCGCGGAATCATAAATAGTAACAGTACAATCCAAACTTGTCATCTCCGAAACCTAAATGATTCTCCCCGACACCTAAATTGTTCGCTCGCTCACCTAAATTATTCAATAATATACAACAACACTTTGCTTTTACACCACAATTATTTTAGAAAACACACCTTTTGGTCTTAAATTATTAAGAATTGTAATATAAATCCTACTATTTTCTTTAACACAGAAAATTAAA
>Ga0118677_10007742_pt1 | contig 17584 bp, 10 predicted proteins | sample AliMusrvi5mmetaG_FD_86154 | JGI IMG/M metagenome (GOLD analysis project Ga0118677, IMG submission 86154) | reverse complement strand
TGGTAATTAAAAATTGATCATCTATTTTTGTTGTATTATGTAAGACATAATACAAAAGTATTAAAATTGAACTAAAAAAAACAACTTTTATGAGGAAAATTATTGCACAAAAGCTCCTTTTTCTGGGATTGGCATTTTTTCTGTCATTAGGTATGGTCATGGCCCAAAGAACGATAAAGGGGACAGTGACTGATGCTACAGACAGATCAGCCTTCCCGGGTGTTAACGTTGTTGTAAAGGGTACAACAATTGGGACTGTAACTGACGTGGATGGTAATTTCAGTCTTGTAGTTCCTGCCGGAAGTACAGAATTGTCATTTTCAATGGTGGGTTTTGTGACCCAAATTGTCAAACTGGGTGCTTCAGAGAGCTATTCAATAGCATTAAGTACCGCTGCTTTAGCACTTGATGAGGTAGTAGTAGTGGGTTATGGCACACAAATGCGAAGTAAAGTTACTTCTTCGATTGCAAAAGTCGACATGAAGTTGCTTAAGACAGGTTTACGTTCGAATCCGGCCCAGGCTTTGGAGGGTACAGTCCCTGGTTTGAGAGTTGTAACTGCAACAGGAAGACCCGGTTCGGTACCCACAATTATTTTAAGGGGTGGTACCAATTTTGATGGTAGTGGCAGTCCCCTTATTATTATGGATGGGCAGATTCGTGCCTCTTTTAGCGACATCAATCCGGAGGAAATTGAAAGTATCGATGTATTGAAGGATGCTTCGGCTACTGCCATTTATGGAGCAAGAGCAAGCAACGGCGTAATTCTCATTACTTCAAAAAAGGGAAAAGCCGGCGTTTCGGCTATCAATGTGAAGTTGAAACGGGGATATAATTATCTGAATGTACCCTATGACTTTGTTGATGGAGGTGGTTACGTAAAATGGGCCCGGTTGGGGGCAGAACAGGCAATTATAAACGGAACACTCGGAGCTTCCAACGTTGCCGGAGTGGGTCCGCGTGGTACGGGTAACATGTATAAGGATGCTTCAGGAAATGTGCTTGATGGTAATTATGATTCGAGGGCTATCTGGAGTGTAATGCGACTGGATGCTACCAATCAGGAGCTTTTAAGTAAGCCGGGATGGAAACAGATGAAAGACCCGATCAAAACCAATGCATCGGGGAATTATGATCCTGCTGGAACCAATTATGATTTGATTTACAAGGATTTCAATTATGGAGACTATGGCTTGAATAAAGTGGCGGCAACCCAGGATTATAACATCGGTTTTACCGGCGGTAACGATAGGGGTAAATACTATGCGAATCTGGGTCTTTACGATGAAGGGGGATTATCAATTGCCACTTTTTACCGTAGAGTAAATTTTGCCCTCAATGGCGAATATAAAATCAAAGATTGGCTGACATCTGAAAGTGGAGTTCAGTTTGCCATGGCCAAGTGGAGGGATCAGTCGATTACAAATGGAGAGACAAACTATTGGGCACGCATGCTCTCAGCTCCCCCAACTATGCGCGGAACCAATATGAACGGCGATCTGATTTTAGGACGTGACGCAAGCGATGGAAATCCTGCGTATAACATCGACAAGTACAAAAGGGACAATCAATCGGATAAAATAACTTTAAACCAGTCGTTTAAAATTGATCTTGCGAAAGGATTATATGTAAAGGCAAGTGCTTTAATGATGTACGATGAATCGTTAGCTGAATCATTTAACAAGGATTTCAGAACGGGAGTAATGAGTTTAACTAATGTGAATACCGGATGGAACAGAAACAGGGATGCCTCTTCAAGTTTTGACCGCACAATCAGACAAACCTACAATGCAATAGCTAATTATCAAACCCAAATCAAAGGGAAACACAATATATCTGCAATGGCTGGTTTTGAATATTATGATGCCTACAACAAGGGTGTTTCTGCAGGTGGTTCTCTGGCGCCAACTGACGATTTCCAGGATCTAGCCCTGACATTAAATAATGCAACCTCGCAAACAAGAAGTACCGATTCGTGGCATTCGAGAGAACGAATTATGTCGGGATTTGGTCGTTTTAATTATGATTATGACGAAAAATACCTCTTTTCATTTACGGTCAGACGAGATGGTTATTCAAGATTAATCGGCGACAATCAATATGGTACTTTCCCCGCTTTATCGGGTGGATGGCTGATTCATAAAGAAAAATTTATGGAATCGACCAAAGATTGGCTCTCCTATTTGAAATTAAGATCAAGCTGGGGTAAAAACGGGAATGTCGGAGGAATCGGAACCTATGAATTGCAAGGTGCTTATGGTTCACAAACCGCCTATTCAGGAACTATCGGGTTTTTGCAAACCGGTATTGCCAATCCCAACCTGAAATGGGAAAAGACCAATACCGTAGAAGTTGGTACCGATATAGGTTTCTTTGATAACAGGATTTATGCATCGCTTGCCTATTATAACAGAATCACCACCGATAAAATCGCCAGTGTATTGCTTCCAACTTCCTCAGGAGTATCGAGTGTGCGCACCAACAATGGAAGCATGAAAAATAAAGGGTTCGAAGTGGAATTGACAGCCAAAATCGTCCAGAAAAAGGATTTTAGTGTGCAGGTTAGTACCAATCTCTCATGGAATAAAAACACGATTTTAAAACTTCCCTACAATGGAAATCAGAACAACAGGCAGGGAGGTCAGCAGATTTATGATCCAAAAGCCGGAAAAGTTACTTGGGTCGGAGGTTTACAGGAAGGTCAGGAACCCAGTGAAGATTTCGGATTTGTCAGTGAAGGGATTATTCGGAATGCAAATGACCTTGCAAACTATAACAAGGTCGACCTTGCTGCAGGTCAGGTATGGTATGGCGCATCAGCAGGAAAGCGTGTAGCCAGTCAGAAACTGATGACTCAAAAGGGATTAACTCTCGCAGGTGGCTGGATTCCTACCCAGATGGGCGATATGATGTGGAAAGATGTTGACAAAAACGATACAATCGATACCCGGGATATGGTTTCTCTCGGCCGTGAGATTCCACGTGTAACAGGTGGATTTAACACGACAATTACCTACAAGGGTTTCACACTTCTTGCCCGTATGGATTATGCCCTTGGACATATTCAGATGGATCAGATGCAAATGTGGGCCTTGGGCTGTTTCCAGGGGGAATTTGCACCAACCACTCTTGTAAATGATACCTGGACAACCACTAACCCGGGAGCCAAATTTCCCAGGTATGTATGGGCTGACCAGCTAAATTCCAAGAACTATGACCGACCCAGCAGCATGTTTTGGAAAAATTCCAATTACCTTGCATTCCGCGAAGTATCATTAAGTTACAGTGTACCCGAGGATATCCTGAAAAAAGCAAAAATCGCAGGCCTTGTATTAACCGTGACCGGGCAGAACCTCGGATATTTGACCAATAAGATGTTGAATTTCCCTGAACGTACCGGAAATCAAAATGGTGCATACACCATCCCAACTCAATTAATCCTGGGTGCAGATATTACATTCTAATAAAAATTACAATATTATCTAAGATAGAGGATTATGAAAAATATTAAATATTTACTGCTGGCAATAGTTTTCGCAATGACTGCCTTTTCATGCCAAAAGACACTCGAACTTGCTCCGGAAGATTATTTTGGCGATGGTAACTTTTGGCAAAACGAGTCTCAGATCACCAACTTTATGGTTGGAATTCATAAGCAATTAAGGGACAACCAGTTTATGTTCCTTCGGCTGGGCGAAATGCGCGGAGGTATTTACAGCAATGTCGACCGCCAGAATACTTCCCTGAATGAACTGCCAATCATTGAGCAAAGGATTGACGAAAATTCAACCGGTGTTTCCTCATGGGCCGGATTTTACGGTCCGATTTTACAGCTAAATCTCTTTATTCAAAAGGTGGAAGCGGTAACATTTTTGTCCGAAGCAAAAAAGAGCTATCTTCTTGGACAAGCATATGGATTGAGAGCTTTTTATTATTTTCACCTGCTTCGCACTTATGGTGGTGTTCCCCTTCGTGTTGAGCCGGAAGTACTTAACGGAAATACAGATCCTGTGCTGTTACGAAAAGCCAGATCAACGGAGGCCGAAACATTGGCACAAATTAAAGCAGATGCCAACAAGTCGATAACTTTGTTTGGTTCTCAGGCAAGTCCGGCTGAAAAAAGTCAGTGGAGTCCAAAGGCATCATTCATGCTGAAAGGGGAAGTATTTTTATGGTCAGCAAAAGTGTATGGTACAACTGCCGATTTAGCTGATGCAAAAACTGCCCTTAATTCGGTTACGGGAAATACTTTACAGACAAGCTTTGCCAATGCCTTCGCCTTTGGCCAAAAAAATAATAATGAAATTATTTTTGCCATCCGCTATCTTGTGGGCGAAGCCGAAATGAGTACTGTTTCCCAATACCTTTATTCGACTTTTAATTTCGATAACCTGCACTATAAGGATTCACTTGCAAGTGGCCAACTTCTCGTTGATCCTTTGGCGATTGCAGCCACAAACTCGATGCAGATCATTCAACGTTATGGTTATACCTTTGAATTATTTACATCATATGGTGTTGCTGATAAACGAAGAGATGCTACTTTCTATGACTACTACAAAGTAACGAAGAGTCCCTATGCCATTAATGTGAGAAATACGGCGCTTGTCAAATTTCTGGGAACCATCAGTGCCAATAAAAGGTATTTTACCGATGACTGGCCGGTTTACAGGGAAGCAGACCGGTTGCTGATGCTGGCTGAGATCGCAAATGCTGAGGGTAGTGATCCTTCAAGCTTTATCAAACCAATTCGGGACCGTGCTTTTGCTCCCGCTGCTGATCCAACTCCTTTTGTCAATTCGACCAAAGACAAAAACGAACTGGCCATCTTCTCTGAGCGCAGGAAAGAATTTGTACACGAAGGGAAAACCTGGTACGATTTACGCAGGATGAAGTATGGCGCAGATCCCTTGGTATTTACAAGTACCAGTCATAATTTTGGTGTACTGGATAAATCTTTGAAATCTTATATGGTTTTATGGCCAATCGATAAAGCGATTTGGACCAATGATCCCCTGGTGAATCAAACCCCCGGGTATCCGACTTCCAAACCGGCCAATTAATTTGGTTTTGTGATGGTTGAATTTTGAATGGGTGAAAAGAGGCTGTTTCGGCAGCCTCTTTTAAGCACAAAGAATTAGGGAACCTATCAGCTGTGCTGGAAAGGCAATTTGTCCTAACTTTGTTAAATTAAAGAGTGATTGTTCGAATTGCAAAAAAAAGTTCCGTTATGAAAACAATTCTGGTCCTATTGATTGCGCTGGTTGCAACCACCAATTGTTCTAAATGTATTCCGGCAGGAGCTCATCCGACGAAGATTTCATCCGCTCAGTTTTTACCGGCACGAGTTCCGGCAATGGCGGGAAAGGGCAATGAATTGCTTTATTCAATTAAATTTCAATTGGATGAGGGTGATTTGTTTCTTAAAAATATCACCCTTAACTTTACACCTGCCAGTCAAATTGAAGGTATTGTTTCCCTTTCGGCTGTTCATGCAGAAACAGACCAGCTATTCGGTGAATCCCATATTATTGGGGGCAAAACGATAATTACCGGAGGGAAGCCTATGCTAACAGGCCCTAATCTCATCAACCTTCTTTTTACATTAAAAAGTAATGTTTTGCTGACAAACAGCTTTGAAATACAGGATGTAGAGCTTTTGTTTAGTGATAATCAAATTGTTAAAATCACCCCTGACTCAAAATTTGTTTACCGTCCGGCTATCCTTATGCGTGCTGCCGGCCAGGATCAGGTGAACACCTACCGTATTCCGGGTTTGACAACCACCAAACGGGGTACAGTGATTGCCGTTTACGACATGCGTTACAACAGCAGCGCCGACCTTCAGGCTGATATCGATGTCGGGATGAGCCGGAGTACCGATAGCGGTCAAACCTGGCAGCCAATGAGAAAAATTATGGATTTGGGAGAATGGGGCGGAAAACCAAACAGTGAAAATGGGATAGGAGATCCATGTGTTCTGGTTGATAAAACCACCGGCACTATCTGGATTGCGGCCCTTTGGGGGCACGGAAAACCAGGAAAATCGGTCTGGGGAAGCTCCGGATCCGGTTTATCACCCGTTGAAACCGGCCAATTTCTGCTGGTAAAAAGTGAAGATGATGGCCTCACCTGGTCCGATCCGATCAATATCACTACACAGGTAAAAAAGACCGAATGGTACCTCTTCTTCCAGGGTCCCGGCAATGGTATTACGATGCACGACGGAACACTCGTCTTCCCGGCACAATATAAAGATGCCAATCAGATCCCCTGGTCAACCTTGATTTATAGTAAGGATCATGGCAAAACCTGGTCAGCAGGAACAGGGGCTAAGTCAAATACTACTGAATCACAGCTTGTTGAACTGGCTGATGGCATCCTAATGCTAAATATGCGGGATGACCGGAACAGAACCGACAAGGGCGCTACAAACGGACGTGCAGTGGCCATTACGAATGATCTTGGGAAAACATGGATCACTCACTCCTCCTCCAATTCAGCGCTACCCGAGCCCAATTGTATGGCAAGCATCATCAGTGCCAATGTAAAAATAAACGGTACATCTCAACAGGTGTTATTTTTCTCCAATCCAAATAATAAATCCAACCGTGCTAATATGACCATCAAAGCAAGTATTGACGGTGGTCTGACATGGCCGGCAACCTTGCAGACAGAATTAAATTCCCAAAACGGATATGGCTACTCTTGTCTGACGATGGTGGATGAAAATACCATAGGGATTGTTTATGAGGGGGTAAAAGAGCTGTATTTTCAGAAAATTTCTGTCTCTGATTTATTGGGAAATCTGGTTAAATAAGAATAATGAAAAAAAGCGTGGGCATAGCTATTCACTTCAGAAGAATTACTGTAATTCTTCTCTTGTTCATATTTTTGATTTTACAGAATATTTCTGTTCAGGCGGTCACGAAGGATATTCCTGCTTTAATCCCTATGCCCCAAAAGATTGTATGGAACGGTCAACGTTTAAAAGTGGACAAGAATCGTAGCCGGATAGTCCGGAGAATTACTGCAACGCTGTCTGAAGTTCCGATGAATTCTGATGAGGCATACACACTTCATATTAATTCGGATTCTGCTGTACTTACAGCGAAAACAGAAATGGGGTTGTTTCGGGGACTTCAAACTTTAGGGCAGTTAACCTATACAGAAAAAGGGGAACAATTTATCGCAGGGTGTGACATTACAGACTGGCCCGCCTTTAAGATCCGCGGATTTATGCAGGATGTCGGCCGGAATTATATGTCGCTACCGTTGCTGAAAGAACAGATCGAGGTGATGTCCAGCTATAAATACAATGTTTTTCACCTTCATGTCACTGACAATCCAGGTTGGCGGCTTGAAAGCAAAAGGTATCCTCAACTCACAAAGGCCTCCTCAATGAGTCGATGGTCCGGGAAATTTTATACGCAGGAAGATTTTCTCGACCTTGTCAATTATTGCAACGAACGTTACATCACCCTGATACCCGAATTCGATATTCCTGGACATTGTGAAGCGTTCCGTAAAGCATTTGGCCTTGACTCAATGAGTGATCCCCGTGTTAAACAAATTCTTCTGGATGTTATTGACGAATTGTGCGATTTGGTGCCTAAAGAAACGATGCCATATATTCATCTTGGAACCGATGAGGTGTGGCAAAAGCACGAACGTCCGGCAAAGGATCTTCTTTCTGCGTTGATTGATCGCGTAAGTTTACGTGGCAGAAAAGCAATCGTTTGGCGACCGGGGCAGCAAGTCGATAGTGACCAAACCTCAATCACCCAGCTTTGGTCCGAAAACGGCCATCCCAAAAAAGATCATACCTATATTGACTCACGGCTTAACTACCTTAATCACCTTGATCCATTGGCTGGTGTCATGCAACTCTATTTCGACCGGATTTGTAATGCTGAACATGGAGACTCACTGGCGCTGGGTGGGATACTCTGTTGCTGGAACGACAACAATGTGTCGAATGATTACGATATTTTACGTTTTAATCCCGTTTACACGGGGATGGTCACATACAGCGAAGCCTCATGGAAAGGTCAGAAGAGTGATGTTGGAGAAAATTATCTTGCAAAGCTTCCTTCACCAGAAAATCCTTTGTACACGAAGTTTCAGAATTTTGAAGAGCGGTTGATCCGCCACCGGGATCTCTATTTCAAGGAAAAATCTTTTCCATATGTCAAACAATCACAGATTGAATGGAAAATGATAGGTCCTTTCGATAACCATGGCAATGTAAATCAGTCCTATCCGGTTGAAAAATCGATTGAAAAAAGTTATAGAGTAGAGGGCAAAGAGTATTCCTGGAGCGATCCTCGCTATGGAGGAACGATTCACATCCACCATTTTTTTGGATATCCTTCCTATTATTCTGAAAAACAAGGAACAGTTTATGCGCTGACCAATATATGGTCGCCAAAGAATCAGGAAATCGGTTGCTGGATCGGCTTTCACGACTGGTCGCGGTCGGGTGGCCGGCGCGGAGGCCCTTTGCCGGTACAGGGTCAATGGCATAAAACCAATCCGAAAGTGTGGGTGAACGGCGAAGCCGTCGAGCCACCAATCTGGAAAAATCCGGGATTAGTTGAAAAAACAGAAGAGATTCCGTTTACAGATGAAAATTATTCCTTTCGGGAACCAGCAAAAATCAGGTTAAAGAAAGGTTGGAACCAGGTGTTGCTTAAAGTGCCGCAGGACGGAAAGTCGTGGAAATGGATGTTTACATTTGTGCCGGTCACATTTGAAAATGGGAGCATACATGAGGTTGCCGGGCTGAAATATTCTGCAAATCTGAAAATTAATTTAACAACAGGGCAATGAGATACCAATTTCATAAAGGATTTCTGATAATCTCCATTTTGGTCTCTATTACCTTTGCCGTATTTGGGCAAGCAGCGACCGGAAAGCTGCGGATTGCCTGTGTCGGCAATTCTGTTACTTATGGTTTTGGTTTGAAAAATCGTGATGCGGAGAATTATCCTGCCCAGCTTCAGAAAATTTTGGGTGATCAATTTGTGGTTGGCAATTTTGGGGTCAATGGCGCCACCTTACTCTCCAAAGGTCACAATCCCTATATCAAAACGGAGGCCTACCGGCAGGCTCTCGACTTTCATCCCGATATGGTGGTGATTGATTTAGGTCTGAATGATACTGATCCACGTAACTGGCCCCTTTACCGTGACGACTTTATTCCCGATTATCAAAATTTAATCCGTTCGTTTCAGACCGACAGCCCCAAAATGGTGAAAATCTTTGTCTGCCGGATGACCCCCATATTTCACACCCATCCTCGATTCAAATCGGGAACACGCGACTGGTTCTGGCAGATACAGCAGACCATTGAAAAAGTGGCAGAGAACATGGGCGTCGACCTGATTGATCTGCACACCCCACTTTATTCAAGACCTGACTTGTTTACAGATGCACTTCATCCCGACGTGGAGGGGGCTGGAATCATAACCAAAACAATTTCTGCTGCGATAACCGGTAATTATGGTGGTTTTAAACTCTCTCCGGTTTACAGCGAACACATGGTTTTCCAGCAGGCTATACCCATCCAAATTTCCGGGACAGCCAACTGCAACGACCACATTCAAATCAATTTTGCTCAAAATAGGGGTGAATGTACGACGGGTTCTGATGGGAAATGGAAATTGGTTTTAAATCAACTCACTGCCGGAGGGCCTTATCCGTTGCAAATTTTTGTCAATAATAAACTCGAAGTAGATTGGAAAGACATATTGGTCGGTGAAGTTTGGTTCTGCTCAGGACAATCCAATATGGAGTTTAGGCTGGACCAATCTGAACATGGAAAAGAAGAGACAGAAAAAGCTACAGACTCCAATCTTCGGTTGATGAATTACAACGCGATTGCTGCCACATCAGATGAAAAATGGGATTCGGTAACACTGGTAAACATTAAACGGCTCGATTATTTTAAGGGAAACTGGCAACAATGTTCGCCAAAAGAAGCCGCCCGATTTTCGGCTATTGCTTATCACTTTGGAAAACAATTGCGCGATAAACTGCAGATCCCAATTGGGTTGATCCAGGTGGCTGTTGGTGGCGCCCCTGCCGAATCGTTTATCGACCGTCATTCACTCGAGTTTAATCCCAAAATTGTGGATGTACTCCTTGACTGGCGGAACAACGATTTTGTGATGGATTGGTGCAGGCAAAGGGGTATGAAAAATATTTCACTCAATAACAATGCATTACAACGACATCCCTTTATGCCAGCCTATATATTCGAATCTGGAATTGCCCATTTTAAAGATTTTCCGGTTAAAGGGGTGATCTGGTACCAAGGAGAATCGAATGCCCATAATGCGGAATTTTATGAGGTTGTTTTTCCTGAGTTAATCAGGTCATGGAGGCAATCCTGGAATAACAGTGAACTTCCTTTTATCTATGCACAGCTCTCTTCCATACAGCGTCCGGGATGGGAATGGTTTCGTGATAGTCAGCTCCGCATGGCTGGTATGATTCCCAATACTGCCATGGTGGTAACCTCCGATCTTGGGGATTCTCTTAATGTTCATCCGATCCGTAAAAGGGAAGTTGGAGAGCGGTTTGCCTTGCAGGCCTTGAAAAAAGTTTATGGGAAAAAGGTGGAAGCTGACGGTCCTTTACCTTTGAAAGCAACGCTCAATAATGGTTCAGTAGAGATCACTTTTATCCATTCACATGGTCTCAAAACTTCCGATTCAAATCCTTTGGGGGAACTGGAAGCAGCCGGTGATGATGGGATTTTTCATCCGGTTACCGCAGAAATCAGGAAAGAGAGGATAGTATTTAAAACAGATAATCAACATATTAAAAAGATACGGTACGGGTGGAAGCCTTTTTCGCGGGGCAACCTGGTCAACGAAGCTGGTTTACCTGCATCAACATTTGAAATAGAAGTGCATTAAAAACATAAAAACAAATTATGAACAGATTTGAAGGACTTATCGCAGCGCCATTTACACCTATGGATAAAAATGGTGAAGTAGTATATGATGCTATTGCAGGGTATTACGACTTTTTGGAGAAGAACAAAGTGGTTGGAGCCTTTATCAATGGATCAACGGGTGAAGGGGTATCGCTCTCTCAGAAAGAGAAAATGAAAGTGGTTGAGCTTTGGACAGCAAGATCAAAAGAGAAAAAAACGGTGAAAGTCATTAACCTGGTAGGTGGCACCTCATATAAAGAGTGCATTGAGAATGCGCAACATGCCACCGAAAACGGAGTCGATGCCATCGCTTTGCTGGCGCCCTTCTATTTTAAACCGTCAGGGGCTAAGCAATTAGCTGAATTTTGTGCTATTGTTGCACAGGCAGTTCCTCAAACCCCTGTTTATTTTTATCATATCCCGGTATTAAGTGGTTGTTTTGTCCCGATGTTTGACTTTCTGCAGGAAGCCGCCCCAATCATTCCAAATCTTGCTGGAATAAAATATACCCACGAGGATTTCATGGATTTTCTAAGCTGTCATCACTTTATGGATGGTAAATTTGAAATGATGTGGGGACGCGACGAGAATATGTTGTCGGCGCTTGTCCTGGGAACCCGCAGTGCTGTCGGAAGTACGTTTAACTACGCGGCTCCCCTCTATTATCAGATGATTGAGGCATTCGATAACGGCGATCTGCCAAAAGCGAGGAAACTACAGCAACAATCGATTGATATGATCAGGTTGTTAGGAAAATACGGGGGTATCGCTACGGGCAAAGCCTATATGAAATATATTGGGATGGATCTTGGTCAGTTCCGCTTACCCATTAAAAATATGGCAGAAAAAAGTTATCAAAGATTTGCTGCTGATGTCATATCGCTCAATATGCAGGAGTATTTCTCGGTGTTGTAGCTTGCAAAATATAGCCCGATAAAAACCTTCCGGCGATACATCAGGCTGGCAAGTTTTACCTCGTCAAGTATATAAAAAAGGATTAATTACGATCAACTTATGAATAAAGAACAATATAGTAAAGTCTACCCGTGGGTGGTGGTGGGGCTTCTATGGGTAGTTGCCCTGCTGAATTACATGGACCGCCAGATGCTTTCGACCATGAAAGTGGCGATGATGGGCGATATTCATGAGCTGGAAAAAGCCGAAAACTTTGGGCGGCTGATGGCCATTTTTCTCTGGATTTATGCTTTGATGAGCCCGATGTCCGGACTAATAGCCGACAGGGTAAACCGGAAATGGCTGATTGTTGGGAGTCTCGCGGTCTGGTCAGCAGTTACCCTGACCATGGGTTATTCCACGAGTTTCTCACAACTCTATTTTCTACGGGCCCTTATGGGAGTTAGCGAAGCATTATATATCCCCGCCGGGCTGGCCTTAATTGCAGATTATCATCGTGGTAACACGCGATCTCTTGCCGTCGGAATCCACTTGTCGGGGCTATACCTGGGTCAGGCCCTGGGCGGATTCGGCGCTACGATAGCGCATGAATATTCCTGGCAACAGGCATTTCACATTTTTGGATTAATAGGAATTTGCTACAGTGTGGTACTGATCATCTTCCTGAAAGACCACCGCACCAAAGTTCATTTGACAACGAAAACCAGTTTCGGAGAGGGTTGGCAGTCGGTGAAAAATAGTCTGGGCACTTTGTTTGGTACCATGAGTTTCTGGATCATCATGTTCTATTTTACTGCCCCCAGTTTCCCCGGATGGGCGATTAAAAACTGGATTCCAACATTATTCGCTACCACGTTAGGACTTGATATGTCTGTCGCGGGACCTATGGCGACCGTAACAATCGCCGGAACTTCGCTGATTAGTGTTATTCTGGGCGGACTGATTGCCGACCGATGGATTCAGGTCAACCTGAAGGGACGTATCTATACCGGTGTAATTGGTCTGAGTCTGATGGTGCCGGCACTGGTGCTGCTTGGTTACGGAACCGGATACGTCGGAGTACTCGGAGGAGCTGTATTATTTGGAATGGGGTTCGGTGTTTTTGATGCCAATTGTATGCCTATTCTTTGCCAGTTTGTCTCACCCCGCCACAGGGCAGCAGGTTATGGGCTGATGAATATGGCGGGTATTTCGGCAGGTGCGGTAGTCACTATCTTTTTGGGAAAATCAAGCGATGTCGGAAGTTTGGGCCCTGATGTAGCGATGCTGGCAATCCCTGTGGTCATTGCAATTATCCTACAGTTGACACTTTTGAAACCTAAATATGCGGATAAAGTCGAGGATTAAAAATTAGCCTTTAAATTTCAACTGTTTTATACTAAGGCATAATCAATATTTTACCGTAATTCAGATAAATAACAAGGTTTTGAATGAATTTTTGACTTTAATAATGCTGTTTATATTAACACTAAACACCTTTTCACCTCCGGATGAGAAGGAGCTTAACCTTCATTGGTTTGATTTTCCCGCAATTCCGCCACCCGTTGGTGAACTAATTCAACCGGGACTGGCCGGACCCATCTCCGGAGCAGATGGTAATTATCTAATGGTTGCAGGAGGTTCCAATTTTGAAAATGGAATGCCCTGGCGAGGTGGCCTAAAAAAGTACCACGATGAAATTTACTTACTGGAGAAAAAATCCGAAACAGATTATTCCTGGAAACAGGCTGCAGAAAAATTGCCGTTTCCCATGGCTTATTCCGCATGCGTTTCAATGCCTCAGGGAGTTGTAAGCATCGGGGGAGAAGATGAACATCGCGCTGTGAAAGATGTATTCCTTTTCAGTTTTCAGGATGGTCAAATCAATAGAAAGAATCTGCCAGATCTACCACGAGCATTATCCTCTGCCTCTGCAGTTGCTATCGGATCTGAAATATATGTTGCAGGCGGGCTTGAAGCTTTAGGTGCTTCCAACGCTTTCTATTCGCTTGATCTGAAAAATTCTAAAGCCGGATGGGCGAAACTTCCCGGACTTCAGGTGGCGCTTTCCCATGCAGTGGTCGTCAGCCAACAGGATGGAAGCGAAAAATGCATTTATGTAATCGGAGGGAGAAACAAATCGAATGAGATTTCAACTTTTCTAAGTAGTGTTTTGAAATACTCCCCGTCATCCAAAAAATGGAGTCATGAGGGAGATATAATTTCCAACAGAAAAGCAGTTAAACTCTCTGCCGGAACAGGGATTGCCTTTGGATCACATCATATCGTGCTGTTTGGCGGCGATCCAGGGATCTTTTATAACCGGACGGAAAAGTTGAATATTGAGATCGAAAAAGCGCAGGGTAAGGATGAAAAACAAAAGCTCCGGATGGAAAAGGAGGTGATGCTGACCAATCATCCCGGTTTTTCAAGAGAGGTGCTTGTCTACAATACCATTTCTAAAATATGGGAAAGAGTTGGCGAAATTGCCTATGAATCTCCAGTAACAACTATTGCCTTTGTTTGGGACGGAAAAGTCGTGATTCCTTCGGGCGAAGTGCGTCCGGGCATCCGTACCCCTCAAATACTTGTTGCAAATCTTCAACTAAAAAAGTAGAAACAATGGAAAAGGATTTCAAAAAATTGGCGGAGCAATACCGCATTGAATTACTGAATAAGGTAGTTCCTTTCTGGGAGAATCATTCTAAAGACGAGAAAAGTGGTGGCTACTTCACCTGTCTCGACCGTCAGGGTAAAGTCTTCGACACCGACAAGTTTATCTGGCTGCAGGGGCGACAGGTCTGGATGTTTTCGACACTTTTTAACAAGGTGGAACAAAAGCCTGAGTGGCTCGAAATGGCAATTCACGGTGCAGATTTTCTGCAAAAATATGGACACGACGGCAACCTGAACTGGTATTTCTCGCTGACCCGCGAAGGAAAACCGCTGGTTCAACCTTACAATATTTTCTCTGACTGCTTTGCTACAATGGGCTTTGGTCAATTGTTTAAGGCTACCGGCAAAGAGGAATATGGCACAATCGCTAAAAACACATTCGACAATATCCTGGGAAGAATCGATAATCCGAAGGGTAAATATTCCAAAACCATTCCTGAAACCCGTCCCCTGAAAGGATTCTCTTTACCGATGATTTTGTGCAATTTATCGCTGGAAATTGAACATCTGCTGGAGAAAAAGTTGGTAGAAAAGACCATCGATACCTGTATTCATGAGGTGATGGATGTATTCTATAACCAGGATTCAGGTCTGATCATGGAAAATATCAGGCCGGATGGGAGCTTTTCCGATTCTTTTGAGGGTCGGTTACTCAATCCAGGACATGCCATTGAATCGATGTGGTTTATCATGGACCTGTCGGTACGCCTTCATAAACCTGAACTAGCCCGGAAAGCAGTTGAAATTGTAATCCACACCCTTGAATATGGCTGGGATGAAGAATTTGGAGGCATCTTCTATTTTCTCGATATTAAAGGAAATCCGCCGCAACAACTGGAATGGGACCAGAAACTCTGGTGGGTTCATATCGAAACATTGATCAGCCTGATCAAAGGTTATGCTCTGACGGGAGATCCCCGGTGTCTGGAGTGGTTTGAAAAAGTTCATGATTATACCTGGTCACATTTCACTGATCCTAAATATGATGAATGGTACGGCTATCTTGACCGCAGAGGAGAAGTTCTGTTGTCGTTAAAGGGTGGCAAATGGAAAGGATGTTTCCATGTTCCGCGCGGACTCTTTCAGGTGTGGAAAACATTAGAACAATTTGTGAAATAAATAGGATATACTTGGCTAATTCCAACCCCCTCCAAGAGCGCGGTAGAGTGAAACCACTGAATTTAGCTGTTGTAACCGGTCATTTACACTGCTTAACTGAGCTGACAATAAGCTTGTTTGTGCGGTAAGTACCTCGGTGTAATTTGCAGATCCGTAAGTCAGTAATTGTTTGGTGTAATCAACTGATTTGACTAAAGCATCGAGCTGAAGTTTCCGAAGGGCAATTTTCTGAGCGGACCATTCAAACGAACCCATTGCATTATGAACCTCAGTTCCGGCCTTTAACAAGGTATTTCTGAAGTAGATCAATGCCTCCTCCTGCTGAGCTTTAGCTACATTTAGGCGGGTTGTATTGATTCTTTTATTGAAAAGTGGCTGAGACAATCCTCCTATGACATTTGCAGCAAATGTTTTGGGATCGAAAAACTGGTTGAGATTTGTAGCCACAAATCCTACGGAAGCGTTTAAAGTAAGCGCAGGATAAAAACTTGCCCGTGCACTGTTTGTTGTTTCATAAGCACTCATTACATTAAATTCAGCCTGCATCACATCCGGGCGATTATCAAGCAGACGGGCAGGAATTCCGGCTTTTAAAACAGCTGGCGCGATTTGTTCGTCGATTTTTCCCCGGTCGATGGTACCGGGAACACGTCCGAGCAGCAAACAAATGATATTTTCGGTTTCACGGATTTGCTGTTCAAGGTCGGGTATGGTTACTTCGGCTGCGTAGCGGTTAGCTTCGGTTTGAACGATTGCAGCGCCGGTAACTTTGCCACTCTCTTTCAACACCTTCATCGTTTCTACCTGCTCTATATCGTTTTTTACGGTTTGCCTGGTGATCTCAAGTTTTGCATCCAATCCAATCAGGCCGTAATATGCCGTAGCAAGGTTGGCGATCAATCGTGTCTGCACCTCTTTTCTGCCCGCATCACTGGCTAACAGATTGGCATAAACCGCCCGCTTCGAACTGCTTAATCTGCCCCAAAGGTCAATTTCCCAGCTTGCCTGTGCACCCAACTGGTAACTTGTGGTTTCGACAGGACCATCCGGATAAATTATTTCCGGATTCCGGGTATAGGTTCCATTTGCGCCAAGTGCAATTGCCGGTAACAACGCTGCTCTGCTCTGCGAAAGCCAGGCTTCAGCTTCAGTTACCTTTTGAACCGCTATTCTTAAATCAGGATTATTGTCTAATCCTTCCTTAATCATCTTCTGTAAGTGCATCTCAGAAAAGATATTGCGCCAGGGTTTGTCTGCAATATTTACTGAATCTGTCGATTCGGAACTTCCGTAAAGACCAATTGTGCTGACCATTTCACGATGGTAGTGTTGCGTAGTATTGCAGGCCCAGAAAAATCCGGCAAATCCGGCAATAAGGATAATATTTTTAATTATAGTCTTCATTTTGTACATAAAGGATGAGTATTGTAATCTATTCTTCCACTTCGTCTTGTGCAGTGATTTCCGGATTTTCGGGTATCTTTATTTTCTCCTGAATTGTCTGGAAGATCACAAACATGGTTGGGATGACCAATATTCCGATCATGGTTCCTATAAACATTCCACCCACAGAGCCTACCCCAATTGAACGGTTGCCGTTTGCTCCGACTCCTCCGCCAATGATCAATGGAGTTAGTCCGAAGATAAATGCAAAGGAAGTCATCAGGATTGGTCGCAACCGGGCAGTGGCTCCTTCGATGGCCGCCTGAACGATCGACATTCCCCTATGGCGTCTCTGTAAAGCAAATTCAACTATCAGGATGGCATTTTTCGCAAGCAATCCGATGAGCATGATCAATGAGATCTGCAAATAGATGTTATTCTCAACTCCCATTATTTTTGCGAAGATGTAGGCACCTGAAATCCCGATAGGGAGTGAGAAAAGAATCGAAAATGGGAGGATAAAACTCTCGTACTGAGCCGAAAGAAGAAAATATACAAATATTACAC
>Ga0118677_10007741_pt1 | contig 17587 bp, 13 predicted proteins | sample AliMusrvi5mmetaG_FD_86154 | JGI IMG/M metagenome (GOLD analysis project Ga0118677, IMG submission 86154) | reverse complement strand
ACGCGGTCCAGGTAGTTGGAGACGGGGACGGCGACATACTGGACGGCGACCCGCTTGGGTAGGCGGAAGTCGTTGGTGTGGGCGTCGAAAAAGGCCTGGAGCTGAGCTTCCGTGGCGCTGATATTGGCGAAGCGATTGCTGACGGTAATCGTGCGGACGGTCATTTCATCCGTCAGGCCGGCCAGTTCGTCGTCAACCTCGACGGGGGTCACCCATGCGGCGGACTCCATGACGGAACTGAGCTTGCGCAGGGTCAGGGCGCGCGCCACAAACTCTTCGTATTGTGAAGGTTGCAGACCAGCACGCTTCAATTCATCCAGATAGCGGGCGTGGATGTTGCTGTCATAGCCTTCGTTGGCGCCGATGCTTTCCTGCACGGCGGCCTTGAGTTCCTCGCGGGAGACGCCCAGTTTCAATTCCTCGGCGACTTGAAGGGCTGCGACCTGCCGCCAGACCTGGGTGGCGATTTCCGAAAAAGGGAGCGAGTCCTTGCGATTTCGTCCGATGCCGCGGAATTCTCGTTCCATTGAGGCGAAGGTTTCGTCCGAAACGGGCTTGCCGTCGATGTGGGCTACGGCGGTCACGTTCTTGTTGTTCATATAGGAATAGCCGGTGAACATGAACAACAGCGAAACGATGACGGCAAAAGCACCCCACACGATGCGATGGCGGATGATGCGATGAAAATGGTAAATAAACACGATGGTATCCCTAACTCTACTTGAAGAGGCTTTCTTCTTTGGGCGGAGCGTTGGTGACCGGGGTGGTGGCGGTCACGGTGGTTACGCCACCGGTGGCGCTGTGGTCATCGGCAAGGGTCGGCAGGTCGTTGTTGGGCCTGTTCAGCGAGGGTTCGCCCAGCACGAAGGCGAAATTTCCCTTGCCCTTGCCGTCCGGCGCGATTTCCAGGACGGAAACCACGAGCTTGCCTCCCACGGGCGCCTGCTCGCGGCAGATGCGGACCGTACTGCGGGTGGTTGTCTCCAGCGAGACCGGCGTATCCGTGCCATTGTCAATATTCACCAGGTAATCGTTCGACTCGTTGACGATTCGGGTGATGCTGCGATCCACGGACGATTCGATCCGGACGGCGGAGCCGGATTTCATTTTTGGCACGGAGAATTGCGGGCCGAATACATGGATTGCGCCGTTGTCCGTATGGGCCAGCAGGAGCAGGTCGAGCTTGTCCTTGGCGGGCTTGCGCGTCTTGCGCAACTCCACGGTGCTTCGTCCCACGAAACTGTCGCAGGCCGCGACGGTGGTTTCCACGAGCAACGCCTTGTCGGCCAGGCCATCGCGCACGGAGACGTCCAGTTTTCCCTCGGCGAGGCGAACGACCCGGTTGGAACCGGCAGGCGCGCCTTCGGGTTCGGACACCGACAGCTCGCACGAAGACGACATTCGCAGCGAGTCATCCGGCGAGAGCAGGATAAAGGCTTCGCCATCCTTGCCCGTGCGGATGAACGTGCCGAACGGGTAGGCCTTTCCATTCAGAACGGGCTCAAAGGCATTGGCGCCTGGTTTTTTGACCTGGCAGACGCCCTTGACGCCGGCAACCCGGAATAAAACGTCGAACGACTGCGCCTGCAGCGACGTCGCCAGCGCCAGTACACCCAGCACAGCCAGTCTCGCGGCACGGTTTAGAGGATGCATGATCAACTCCTGTCAGGCGTGTCGCCCGTCCAGCCGGGTCGTCCCACCCATTGCGCGCAAATGCTTTTGCATAATAGACCAATGCCCTTGTGCGCGTCAATCCTGCCGTCAGCAAACCCGGCGATTCTCTTTTTGGCAATATTTCGTTTTGCAAATGGCCGTGCGCTCGTCTACACTTCAATCTTTCAACACTGGCGATCTTTCTCTCTTGTGGGATGGATATGCTTGGAGACACAGCCATGAAGCGGATCGGCGGTTGGATACTGGCGGGGATTGGCGTCCTGCTGGCGGGTGTGGTTGTGGACCGGGCTTTGGCGCAGGGTGTGCGCAGTGCGCCGGCGATTGGAACGCCCGGCGTGGCGTCGTCGACGCCGGGAGACAACAAGCGGCTTCTGACCATCCGGCACATGCCCAAGTTGAGCCGGGTGAAGCAGCCTTCGCCGTTGTACACCACCTCGGCCACCCGGAGTTCCTCCAGCCGTCCGCGCGAATGGGCGGCCTTCGAGGTGACCTACGACACCATCCCCGAATGGATGGACGAAGTCGTGGTGACCTATTACGTGATGGCCGAGCGTCGCGGAGCGGAGGCCAAGAAGGAATTTTCCTTCTATCAGACGACGGTGCGGTATGCGGATGTCGCCCGCGGCGAACATCTTGCGTGTGCAATGCTGCCGCCGGCCGCCTTGTTGCGCAACGGCGACCAGTTTGTCGGATTTGCAGTCGAGTTCACGTCCGCAGACGGCGCGCTGTTGGCCGTGAACAGCGTGGTCGAGGGAAACATGCAGATGCCGCCCGAATGGTGGAAGAAGCCCGAGGTTACGGAAAGCAAGAGCGTGGTCAAACGCGATGGCCTGACGGATCGTTCCAAGACGCCGTTCGGGCTCATCAATTTTGACGACTATGAGGTGGTGAAATAGTGTTTGCGCAAGATCGAATTCTCGCGCTGAACGTGGGGGCCAGCAAACTCGTGCTGGCCGAGTTTGCGGTACGCTCCGGACGCGCGCCCGAGCTGTTGAACTACGGCATTGGCGACCTGGGGATCGAGCCGGATAACGAAACCGACGTTTCGCCTTACATTGTCGTAGCCCTGCGCGAGCTCCTGCGCAAGCATGACATCCGTCCGGCGCCGCTGCTGCTGGCGCTTTCCGGTCAGGTTGTGTTTCCGCGTTTTGTGAAGCTGCCGCCCGTCGCCCGGGACAAAATCGCGGATATGATCCGCTACGAGGCGGAGCAGAACGTGCCGTTCCCGATCGACGAGGTGGTTTGGGACTACCAGCTCATCGGCGACGCGAGCGAAGGCGAACAGCACGCCATGATCGTGGCGGTCAAGGCCGACAATATCACGGAAGCGGCGGAATGCGTCGCCGCGGCAGGTCTCGATCCCGAACTGGTGGATGTCGCGCCCCTGGCGCTCTACAATTGTGTGCGCTACAACTATCCCGAGTTGTCCGGTTGCGCCATGGTGCTGGACATCGGCGCCCGCTCCACCAATCTGGTCTTCATCGAACAGGGACGCGTCTTCAGCCGTACGATCGCGGTCGCAGGCAACGCCATCACGCAGGAAATCGCCAAGAGCTTTCAGGTCAGTTTCGCGGATGCCGAGGCGCTCAAACGGCAGCACGCCTTTGTGGCGCTCGGCGGCGTGTTTTCCGGCGGCGACGACGAAATGGCCGACCGGATCTCCAAGATTGTGCGCAATGTCGTGACGCGGCTGCACGCCGAAATCAGCCGTTCGATCAACTTCTACCGCAGCCAGCAGGACGGATCCGCGCCGGGACGCGTGCTGTTGACAGGCGGATCGTCGCTCATTCCCCATATGGACACCTTCTTCCGGGAGAAGCTCCAGGTGGACGTGGAGGTGTTGAACCCCTTTATCAATGTGCAGGCCGGTCCTGCGCTCGACCCGCAGCAGGTCGGGAAGGACGTCTCCTGCCTGGGCGAGGTCGTGGGATTGGCGCTGCGGCGTTCGCTGGCGTGCCCCGTCGAAATCAACCTGATGCCGCCCAGCCTGGTGCAGGGCAAAAACTTCCGCAGCCGCCTCCCCTTTTTCGGATTGGCCGCCATGGGCCTGCTTCTGACCATGGTTGCCTGGACCTTCTTTTTCTCCCAGTCCGGCAAGGACGTCACGGACGAGGAAAAGTACGTCAAGGGCCGGGTGACGAACTTGCGCCGTTCCGAGGAAGAGATGCGCGTGGCGCTGAAGGCGCGTGAAACTGCGCAGCAGAAGGCCGACGAGCTGCGGTGTCTGGTGGCGCACCGGACCGATTGGATCCGTATCGTCAACGGCGTGCGCGAATGCTTGGTCGATGGCATGTGGCTGACTTCGCTGGAACCGGTCGACGGACCCAACGGGCAGGTGGTAAAAGTGATCCTGACCGGGTTCGGATTCAAGGACGAGATGGACAAGGCGATCGCCGCGGTCGGCGGGCCGGGCAGCAGGCTCACGCCCGGCGAGCTGCTGCGCGACCGGATCCAAAGCCGCAGGGATCTGTTCAGCGAGGCGGTGATCCGGAAAGATTGGTATTTGACCAAGGAGACGTATCTGCACGAATTTGCGGTCGAGGTCACGCTTGCGGCGCCGGCGCGCTAACGCGAGCGAACGGAATTTTGGCATGAAAGCTCGGAAAATCATCATTGCCGCCTGCACGGGGAGCGCCTTCCTCCTGTGCCTGGCCGGTTTTGTTTTTGCGTACCGCGCCTACGACAAAGCCAGCAAGGTCAAGGCCACGCTCGGCGGCACCTTCCATCAGCTCGAGACGATTTACAACGAGAACCCGTTTCCCTACCCGACCAATGTGGCGATGCGCCGCAGCGAAGCCGCCTGGATGACGAACTGGTGCCAGTCGTTGGTGGAGGAATTGCGTGCGGGCGCCTCGTCGAACGAAGATCTGAGTTCTTCTGGATTCATCCAGAATTTCCAGAATATCAGCGCCGAATTGCACCGGCAGGCGGCGGCCGAGGGCGGCAAGGTGTTGTCGGATGGGTTCGCCTTCGGCTTCGACCGGTATCTGGGCAGCAAGAGCGAGATGCCCAAACCTGAAAATGTGAAGCGGTTGGCGCTGCAGTTTGCGATGGTGGAGGCGATCACGCGCGAGATTCTTGCCAGCCGCGTGAATGCGCTTTCGCAGATCGACCGCGAAAAATTCGACGGCGAAGGCGTTGAAACGCCTGCAGCCGGCGGCCGGCGGCATGCGTCGGCTGCCAGCGCGTCGGCGCCGGTGGCGGCCTCCGCTGCGGACGCCCGCTACCCCCGGCAGCATTTCACCTTCACCTTCACCGCGGATGAAAAGGCCCTCGCCGAGGTTCTTGGCCGGCTGGCAAAAATGCCGCTGTTTGTGGTGGTCACGGAGCTCAAGATCAACCGGGTGGAACGCGGGTTGCTTCCCAGACCCGAAAAAACCGCAGTCGACTCCGACAAGGCCAAACCCGCGGTCGAGTTCGACAAGGCTAAAGCCGCGTTGATACCGCCATCCCAACGCGTGGTTTCCGGACCCGAAGTTGCGCCGCTGCTGAAGACACAGATGCAGGTCGACGTGTACACCTTTGAGGGAGTGTAGCCCGTGGCACAGAAACGAGGCTTCAACTTTTCGCTGGCCCGCCACTACGACAAGGCCATTGCCGTGGTGGTGCTGGTCGCCTTGCTGGTTTCCCTCTTCGAGCTGGCCCATTCGGCCGCGGATAGTAAGGATCGGAAACGCAGCTACGAAGAGGGCGTGAAAAATATGCGGCCGCAACACGCGACCTTGACGCCACTGCCGGTCGACCCGTACGAAAAGACGCTTCGGGATCTGCACTTTCCGCAGACCGCACGGGCTTCGACCAACGGGGTTGGCCTGTTCATCCCTCAGCGACGCGTCTGGTGTGTGGACTGCATGTACCCGATCCCGTTTGCCGCTGCGGAATGCCCATTCTGCCATACGAAACAGCCGTTACCCGGCGAGCCCCCCGACCCCAGCGTAGCCGACAGCGAGGGCAAGGGGATACCGGACAAATGGCGGATCAAACATTTCAACCACCCGTTTGCCATGGCGGAAGACCAGTCGCGCGCCGAGGATGACGCCGATAACGACGGCTTCACGAACCTGCAGGAATTTCAGGCGGGAACCAACCCGCGCGATCCGAAGGATCACCCGGATCCGATGGTCCTTCTGCGCTTCAAGGAGATTACTACCCGGCCGTATCCGTTCATCTTCACGAGCGCGACCCGCATGCCGGATGAAAGCCTGCAGCTCTTCTTCAACATGAAGGAGGGCGATCGCACGTACTCGGCGAAGAAAGGCGAGGCTGTCGGCAAGACTGGTCTTGTTTACAGCAACTGCATCAAGAAGATCGAACGGAAACTGGATCCCCATATGGGCGTTTCCATTCCGGTCGATCGGTACGAGGTGTCGTTGTTTCGTCCGGCCGACGGGAAGACGTTTGTGCTGCGAGACAATGACCCCCGCGCAACTATGGAACAACAGATTGTGCTGACGCTGACGGTGGGGACGAAAACCACCGAATATCGCGTTTCGGCCGGCGGCATCCTGGAACTGGATGGTCAGCGATACAAGGTGGATGTCAATCTCGGTGTTGACGACAAGCCCAGTTCTGTTGTATTAGAGAACATTCTGACGGCAAGAAAGTCCACCGTAAGTACCGTAAGTGCTGGGTCGCTGTAAAGTCTGTGCCGCCTGGGCGCAGAAATTGTTGTTGGTGTTGAGGAGTTCCCCAATGAAGTGTGCAGCCAGATGGGTGGGCATCATTTCCGCCGTTCTGCTGGTCGCTGGCAAGCTTTGCGCGCAAGGCGAAAATCCAGCGCCAGATAAACCTGCCGAAGCACCGGCAGTGAAACCCGCCGATACGCCAGCCCCAGTTGTGGAAACGCCTGCCGCCGTTGCGCCTGTTGCCGCCGCGCCGGCTCCAGTTGTAGAAGCTGCCGCCGTGCCTGTTGCCGACGTTCCGGCCGCTGCTGCACCGGCCGCTGTGCCCGCCGTTGCTGCACCGATACCCGTCGCAGAGGCACCAGCCACCACACCCGTTGCCACCAATGCCGTCGATAACACCCGCGCCGCCCTGGTGTCCGAACTCCAAACATTGGAAGGGCTGCGCCGGAATGCGTTACGCGACTATGGCATGACCAGTCTGGCGGCCGGCCGCAAGGCGCTGCACGACAGCGATTATGAGGAGGCCAGGAAGCAATATACCATGGCCGACACGTATATTCCCGACAACCCCGAGACCCGTGCGGCGCGTGACGAGGCCAAGGCCGGCATTCGCCAGGCGCTCTACCTGAATGCGCAGTTGATGTGGAAAAAGGGCGATCGCGAAAAAGCGCTCCAGCTTGCACGGCAGGCCAGCGAAAAGGGACATCCGGACGCGGCCAAGCTGGCGGCCGACATCCAGAAAGAAATCGAGAATCCGCCCAAAGTCGTGCCGCCCAAGGAAATGTCCCGCATGCTCGAGGCCTCGTACAAAGACGACCGTGACAACGTGTTGCGCCACCTGCGTGTCGCCCGGCAGTACTACATCGTCGACGATTACGACCGCAGTCGTCAGGAACTCGAGCTCATCCTGCGCGACCATCCGTACAATACCGAAGCCATTGAAATGTTGAAGAAGCTCGGCGACCGCACCTATGACATTTCCAACGAAGAGTTCGAATCCACGCGCTCCCGGATGATCCGTGACGTCAAGGCCAGTTGGACCCCCCGCCGCTATGCCATCGACACGGTGGATATTAAGGAACCGGCTTCCAGTCAGTCCACCAGCAGGGCCTTGCTGCCGGGCGGCTTTACCGTTGAACAAGCCGTTGAAGCGAAAATGCGACATATCATTATACCGGAGATCGGCTTCCGCAGCGCCAATATCACCGACGTGATCGATTTCTTCCAGGCCTCCAGCCGCGAATACGATGACCCTTCGCTACCGCCTGAAAAGCGCGGCGTTAACTTTGTGCTGCGAGGCATCACAACCACCGCATCGGCCGCAGCCGCCCCGACTTCGACCGATCCCTTTGCCGTTCCCGACACAACCACATCCGCGGCCGGCGGCAGCTCAGCCATTACGTTCTCGGCCCGTTTCGTATCTCTCTGGGATGCGCTCAAGATCGTCACGGAGGTGGCCAATTTCAAGTACCAGATCCGCGGTAATGTCGTCATGGTCATGCCGCTCAACGTGACGGTCGATACCATGGAAACCCGCTCCTATACGGTCATGCCGAATGTGATCGAACGCGCCACCGGCGTCGCCCGCGACCTGCACGCCACCACTGGCGGCGCGGCCGCCGGACCTACCGGTGGCGGCGATACCATGTCAACGGAAACGATCGGCCCGGCGCAAGACCTCAAAAAATTATTTACCGACCTTGGCGTACCCTGGCCGGTCGGCTCGTCCATCTCCTACCTTTCGATTATCGGCAAGTTGCGCGTAGTCAACACCACAGACAATCTGGCAACCTTCGAGAAGGTGCTCGAGGAGATGAACGTCACGCCGCGCCAGATCGAGATCGAGGCGCGCTTTGTCGAAGTGTCGCAAAACGACCTGGATGAACTGGGCGTGGAGTGGTACCAGAACCAGGAGATAACCCACAATGCTCCGAGCGGCAAGGCAACGGGCGCCGGTTCGGTAATCTTGAACCCAACCATCGGCGCCGGAACCTCCACCACCGCGCCGTACGATATGTCGCAGGGGCTTCGTTTCCTTGACCAGTCAAGCGGTGGACCGCTTGGTGTACTCACCACGACGCCGTCGGACAGCCTGCTCAGTTTGCAGGGTGTGTTCGGAGCTTTCGACGTCACGGCGATCCTCCATGCGCTGAGCCAGCGTTCCAACACGGATCTCCTTTCCGCGCCCAAGGTGGTCACCAAGGCCGGCCAGGAAGCCGTGATTAAGGTCGTGACCGAGTACATCTATCCAACGACGTTCACGGTTCAACAATCGGCTGGCGGCGGCGTCAACGGTGGCATCGGCGCCGCGATTCCGCCCAGCGTGGAACCGGGGGGCTTCCAGACACGCGAAGTCGGCGTGATCCTGCAGGTCGTGCCCGAAGTGAGCGCCGAAGGACAGATGATCAACCTCACGATGAATCCGCAGGTGGTTTCGGAACCGGATTGGCATGATTATGGATATACAGTGGTGCTTCCCAATGGAAATGGCAGCACTGCAGAAACCAAACTTGTCATGCAGCAGCCGTTTTTCCATGTGCGGTCTGTCTCGACCAGCGTGTCGATCTACAACGGTGCCACGGTCGTGATGGGCGGCATGATCACGGAGAATCGCCTGTCCTCGGACGACAAGATTCCGCTCCTGGGCGACCTCCCGTACTTTGGGCAATTTTTCAGCAGCAAGGCGGAGCAGACCATCAAACGCAACCTGTTGATTTTTGTGACTGCCCGACTGGTTGATCCGGCGGGCCGTTCGTTGAAGACCCAAACGGAACCGGTTCTGAGCCCCAAACTGGTGAGCGAGCCGAAACCAGAAAGTCCGTAAGACACGCGTCTGGCGCATGGATCGATTCCTGTTGTTTTGCCATACCACCTCAATCCGGATTACGCGATACGGTGGGGCTGTAGCGTATATCTTCGATAAGCCGGGCGTTTTGCTTTTTCCTCGACTGCCGCGAGGGCGGTTTCTTTCCCAGGTGGGCTGGCGTTCGCAACCCAAGGAAACCGCAAAATATCGAACACAGCCTAACAGTCTTCAGCCTGAACACCTTTCGATGAAACGCATTGCCCTAACGGGAGGGATCGCCTGCGGCAAGAGCGTGCTGGCAGGCTTTCTTGCGGAGTGCGGTTGTGACGTGCTGGAGGCAGATGCGCTGGTGCATGCGCTGGAGGCTCCCGGTGGCGCAGCCGTAACGTCCATCGTGGCGGCGTTCGGGCCGGACATGCGCGCGGCCGATGGCGGGATCGACCGCTGCCGTCTGGGACAAAAGGTTTTTGCCGACGAGGCCGCTCGTTTGCGCCTGAACGGGATTGTACATCCGTTGGTCAAGGAGGCGCTGACACGCTGGCTGGCCACGCCGGGCAACCACCCGAAGGTGGCGGTCATTCCCTTGCTGTTTGAAGTCGGCTGGGATGTTGGCTGGAATGTTGTGGTTTGCGTCGCTTGCGCCGAGGCGGAGCAGATGCGCCGCCTGCAGGCGCGCGGATGGTCGGAGGTTGCGGCGCACGCCCGCATCGCCGCGCAACTGCCGCTGGCCGACAAAGTGTGGCGGGCGGACTGCGTGGTATGGAATGACGGCAACTTGGATGCGCTACGACGCGAAGCAAGTCGCTTGATGGATGAATGGGCGGAGAAAATAACATGAGTGAAGAGAAGCAACAACCATCCCCGAATCAGGATAACAGCGGTCAGCCGAACCGCCCGGAAGGACATCCGGAAAGCCGGCCCCCCGAAGGACGTCCGGAAGGCGGACACGCGCCGGCGCGGTGGGGCGCGCGCTTTCAGCGAGGTCGCGGCAACAACCGGCGTATGGTGGATCGCCGCGACCGTGGGGGGGACCGCGATCAGCGCGGTCGTGACCGCAGGCCGTACAATGGCCCTCCGTCCGGTTTACCGCAGGGAGGTTCCGGCGGCGATCCGCGCGCCGCACAGCAATTTGGCAATGGCATGCCCGTCAACGGCGGACCCGACAACTACCAGCCGCCGCCCCCGCGGGCCGATCTCCCGCCAGTCTATCTCGGCGAACTGCAAGTGAAGGAAATGTCCGATCTGCAGGCCTTGCTGTCGCACCTTCCGCCCGATGAGGTTGCCAGCCTGCGCAAGCACGAGATCATCTACGAGTTCGTCCGCAGCTACCTGCGCAAGGGCGGTTCGGCCATCACGCAGGGCATGCTGGAAATTCTGCCGGACGGCTTCGGGTTCCTGCGGTCGCCGCGCAGCAACTACCTCCAATGCCCCGAAGATGTCTATGTGTCGCCATCGCAGGTGCGCCGCTTTGGCCTGCGCACCGGCGATCAGGTCGAAGGCCCCATCCGCGACCCCAAGGACAAGGAGCGGTTTTTCGCGCTCGGCCGCGTGGACCTGGTGAACGGCAAGCCCGCCGCCGAGGCGCGCAAGATCATCCACTTTGAAAGCCTCACGCCGCTCTTCCCGGATCGCCGCATCCGGTTGGAGACCACGCCGGACGAAGTTGCCATGCGCGTGATGGACATCTTCACGCCCATCGGCTTGGGGCAGCGCGGCCTGATCGTGGCTCCGCCGCGCACCGGCAAGACCGTGCTGCTGCAGAAGATCGCCAATGCGATCTCCGCCAACCACCCCGAGGCCTATCTGATCATCCTGCTGATCGACGAACGCCCCGAGGAGGTCACGGACATGCAGCGCCATACCAAGGCGCATGTGCTCAGTTCCACGTTTGACGAAGCCCCGGAACGCCATGTGCAGGTCGCCGAGATGGTGATCGAGATGGCCAAGCGCCAGGTCGAGAACGGCCGCGACGTGGTCATTTTGCTGGACAGCATTACGCGCCTCGCCCGCGCCTACAACACGGTCCAGCCGCACAGCGGCAAGATTCTCTCGGGCGGCGTGGACGCCAACGCCCTCCACAAACCCAAGCGCTTCTTCGGCGCGGCGCGCAACATCGAGAAGGGTGGCAGCCTCACCATCGTGGCCACCGCGCTGGTCGATACCGGCAGCCGCATGGACGACGTGATCTTCGAGGAGTTCAAGGGCACCGGCAACATGGAGTTGTGCCTCGACCGCGCGCTCGTGGACAAACGCGTTTTCCCGGCGATCAACATCGAGAAATCGGGCACCCGCAAGGAAGAGCTGCTCCTGCATCCCGATGAGCTCAACCGCATCTGGCTGCTGCGTCGCGCCCTCAACGGCGTGCCGCCCGTGGAATCCATGGAAATGGTCATCAAACGCCTCAAGAACACCAAGAGCAACGCCGAATTTCTGATGGGAATCAAGGAATAGAAACACATGAAAGTCGATACCAAAGCCAGCGGCTCCTGCCGCGTGAAACTGATTGTCAAGGCGGAAGCCGCGGAAACGCGTCCGGACTACGAGGAGATCGTGAATCTCTATGTCCAGAAAGGACGCCTGCCGGGATTCCGGCCCGGCAAGGCCCCGCGCACGGTCGTCGAACATCGCTACCGCGCTGACATCGACGCCGATGTTCGCAACCGTCTCATCGGAAAGTTTTATCGCGAGGCGCTCAAGGAAACCAAGTTCGCGGCCGTGGCGATTGTGGACGTGACGGATGTCATCTTCTCGCCCGAGACCGGCATCTCGTTTGTCGCCCTGGTCGACGTCGCGCCGGAGTTCAAGCTGCCCAAATACAAGAAGATCCCGCTCAAGGTTGAGATACCCGCCGTCACCGACGAACAGGTCAAGGCCCAGGTCGATCGCTTTCGCAACATGATGGCGCGCTACGAAGAGGCGTCCGGCCAGCCGGCCGCGCGCGGCGATCTGATCTGCATCGATTACGTCGGCACATGCGATGGCAAGCCGTTGCAGGAGAGCGTGCCGGAAGCCGCCGGACTCGCCAGCGGCGTCGATTTTTGGGCGCACGTCGATGAGCCGGAATTCATCCCCGGCCTTGCGCTGGCGCTCGAGGGGCTGAAGTCCGGCGACACGAAGGAGATCAAGGTCAAGTTCGAGAAGGATTTTCACCTGGAAACCATGCGTGGTCGCAAGGTGGAATACAAGATCAAGGCCAAGAATGTCCGCCGCCGCATTTTGCCGAGCGACGAGGACGTCTGCCAGCGGACCGGCTTCGCAAATCTGGACGAATTGCGCGCGCGCAGCCGCAAGGAACTGCTTACCGCCGCCGAACAGCGCGAACAGGCGCGCCAGCAGCAGGAGGTCGTGGACTTCCTGCTCAAACGCACCGAGTTCGAACTGCCGGAGAGCGTGGTGGCCGAGGAGACCAACCTCACGATGCGCGGCATGCTGCGCGACATCGTCGGCCGCGGCGCGACGCGCGAGGAAATCGAGAAAAACCGCGAGGCCATCCTCGGCGCCGCCACCACCGCGTCCAAGGATCGCGTGCGCCTGCGCTACATCCTCTCCCGCATTGCCGAAGAGGAGAAAATCCAGGTCGCGGACGCCGAGGTGGACCAGCGCTTGCAGGTCATGGCCGCACAATACCGGATGCCGGTCGAAAAACTGCGCGCCACGATCGAGGAGCGCCACGGCTTCGAGGCGCTGACCGCCGACATCCGCAACGAAAAGGCCCTCAACCAGTTGGTCGAGGAAGCCAAGGCGCGGTAAGATAGGAGTATCGCGCTGCGGGGCAGCGCTCCTATCATTGATTGGGGTCTCTCGTTATTTGTAGGAGCGCTGCCCCGCAGCGCGATGGCGGAAAACCGCCAAGCTTGGTACAGTAACGCCGCTTTTTTTATCCACGTTGAGCAAAAGGAATGCCATGAGCGTAAAATCCCTGAACCAGATGCTGGTGCCCATTGTGGTGGAAACCACCGGCCGCGGCGAGCGCGCGTACGACATCTACTCGCGCCTGCTGCAGGATCGCATCATCTTCATCGGCACGGGCGTGAACGACGATGTGAGCAACGTGATCATCGCGCAGCTCCTCTTCCTGCAGTCGCAGGACGCCACCAAGGACATCGCCATCTACATCAACTCGCCCGGCGGCTCGGTCACGGCCGGCCTGGCGATCTACGACACCATCCAGTACCTCTCCTGCGATGTCGCCACCTATTGCGTCGGCCAGGCCGCCAGCATGGGCGCGGTGCTGCTGGCCGCCGGCCGCAAGGGGAAGCGCTTCGCGCTCCCCAACGCCCGCATCATGATCCACCAGCCCTCGGGCGGAGTGGAGGGCGTGGCTATGGACATCAGTATCCAGGCCAAGGAGATCCTGCGCCTGAGAGACCGCCTGAACGAAATTCTCGCGTTCCACACCGGCAAGGACGTCAAGACCGTTGCCACGGATACCGAACGCGACTACTTCATGTCTGCGGAGGAGGCGAAGAACTACGGCCTGCTCGACGCGGTTCTGACCAAGAAGCCCGTGGCGCCGAAGGCGTGATCGCGGAGCATTGGTTTGAAGCGAGAGGGTTCAGGGTTCGGGGTTCAGGCAAAACTAAATGCTTCGACAGAACTTCTCGACCTTCCACCTTCCACCTTCCACCCTGAACCCTGAACCCCGAACCCGGACCCACCAAATGCCTCCTTCCAGAAAGCGTCCCACCTGTTCCTTCTGCGGCCGGGATGACCGCATGGTCGCCCGTCTCATCGCCGGGCCCGGCGTGAACATTTGCGGCGAATGCATCGAAACCTGCCGCAATATCCTGGAGCAGGACAAGCCGCCGCTGTCGCCAGCCGAGGTGCATGCGCAGGGTGAGGCCAAGCCAGCCAAGGCGGCGCCGCGCGAGCTCAAGGTCCCCAGTCCGGTCGCGATCAAGGACTTCCTTGACCAGTACGTCATCGGGCACGACCAGACCAAGAAGTCGCTGGCCGTCGCGGTGCACAACCATTACAAGCGCCTGACCCAGCCCCGCGACAACGCGGAGTTCGCCGACGTCGAGATCGAGAAGAGCAACATCCTGCTCATCGGCCCCACCGGTTGCGGCAAGACGCTCTTCGCCCGTTCGCTGGCGCGCATGCTGGATGTGCCGTTCGCCATTGCGGACGCCACCACGCTGACCGAGGCCGGCTATGTCGGCGAGGATGTGGAAAACATCCTGCTCTATCTGCTGCAGGCGTCGGACATGGACGTCAAGCGCGCCGAGACGGGCATCATTTACATCGACGAGATCGATAAAATCGCGCGCAAAACCGAGAACGTCTCGATCACGCGCGACGTTTCCGGCGAAGGCGTGCAGCAGGCGCTCCTTAAGATTCTGGATGGCACCATTGCGCGCGTGCCGCCCCAGGGCGGTCGCAAGCATCCGCAACAGGAGTACATCCGGCTCGACACATCGAACATTCTCTTCATCTGCGGCGGCGCGTTCGTCGGCCTCGATTCGTTCGTGCGGCAGCGTCAGGGCAAGCGCACCATCGGCTACGTGGACCCGCAGGCCAAGCCGCCTGCGGGCATCGTCGGTGGCGGCGGACTGGCCGTAGAACCGGAGGATTTGATCCGCTACGGTCTGATCCCCGAGTTTGTCGGGCGGCTGCCAGTTGTCTCCTCGCTGAGCGAGCTGACCGAGGACAACCTCGTGCGTATCATGGTCGAACCCAAGAACTGCATGGTCAAGCAGTACCAGAAGCTGCTGGCCATGGAGAACGTGAAGCTGACCTTCACGGACGGCGCCCTGCGCGAGATGGCGCGGCTGGCGCAGCAGCGCAAGACCGGTGCGCGCGGCCTGCGCGCGATTCTCGAGCACCTCATGCTGGAGATCATGTACGAAGCGCCAGGCACCAAATCGTTGCGCGACATCCGCATCACCAAGGAAGTCGTAACCGGCCAGCTCGAAAACCCCGGCAGCGTCACGCCGCTGCTCAAAACCGCATAGATTTTCCTGCCGGAAAATCTATTTCTTTTCCGCCAGCTTGCTCTTCACGTAGTTGACCAGGCCGCCGCGGGCGATGAGATCCTTCATGAACGGCGGGAAGGGCGCAGCCTGGAAGGTGCGCTTCTGGGTGACGTTGGTGATTTTGCCGGTGTCGAAATCCACGGACACGGTATCGCCGGCCGCGATGCCATCATAGGCCTCGGGGCACTCCAGGATGGGCAGTCCAATGTTGATGGCGTTGCGATAGAAGATGCGGGCGAAGCTCTGTGCGATGACGCAGGCGATGCCCGAGGCCCGGATGGCGATCGGCGCATGTTCGCGCGACGAACCGCAGCCAAAGTTTTTGGCGGCCACCATGATGTCGCCCGGCTTCACGCGCTTCACGAAGGTCGCGTCGATGTCCTCCATGCAGTGCGAGGCCAGCTCCGCGGGGTCGATCGTGTTGAGATAACGCGCGGGAATGATGACGTCGGTGTCGACGTTGTCGTTATAGCGGAAAACGGTGCCTTGGGCGGTCATAGCGGTTCCTTCGTGGAAGAATTCAGGATTCAGGATTCAGGATTCAGAATGGGACGCTCGCGCGACATTCTGGTTGTTTCCTGTTCTCTTATTCTGAATTCTGAATTCTGACTCCTGAATTCTTCTCTCTTCACGCCACCTCGTTCGGATCCGTGATCCGGCCGGTGATGGCTGTGGCGGCGGCGACTTCCGGGCTGGCGAGGTAGACCTCGGATTCCGGATGTCCCATGCGGCCGACAAAGTTGCGGTTGGTGGTGGACACGGCGCGTTCGCCCTTCGCCAGGACCCCCATGTGCCCGCCGAGGCACGGACCGCAGGTCGGCGCCGAAACCACGGCGCCGGCCTCGACAAATTGCGCCAGCAGCCCTTCCTTGAGCGCCTGGAGATAGATCTTTTGTGTGGCCGGAATGATCAGGCAGCGCAGCCCCTTGGCCACGCGGTGCCCCGCCATGATTTTGGCGGCCACGCGGAAGTCGCTCAAACGGCCGTTGGTGCAGGATCCGATGACGACCTGGTCCACGGTGATGCTGTTGCTTTCGGCCGCGAGGCGCGTGTTCGACGGCAGGTGCGGGAAAGCCACGGTCGACCGCAGCTTGGCCAGGTCGAGATGGAAGATGCGCTCGTAGACCGCATCCGGGTCGGCGGCGAATTCGGTGTATTTCGCCCGGCCCGCCTCCTTGAGGAAGGCGCGGGTCTGGTCATCCACCGGGAAAATGCCGTTCTTGGCGCCGGCCTCGATGGCCATGTTGGCCATGCAGAGGCGATCGTCCATGGTGAGGTTGGCAAGGCCCGGGCCTGCGTATTCCATGGAGCGATAGAGCGCGCCGTCCACGCCGGTCAGGCCGATGATGTGAAGAATCACGTCCTTGCCTGAAACCCACTTCGGCAGTTTTCCCTTGAGGACGAATTGAAACGCCGCCGGCACCTTGAACCACGCCGTGCCGAGCGCCATGCCCGCGGCCATATCGGTGGAGCCGACTCCGGTCGAGAACGCGCCCAGCGCGCCATAGGTGCAGGTGTGGCTGTCCGCGCCGATGATGACGTCGCCGGGGCCGACCAGTCCGCGTTCGGGCAGCAGGGCGTGCTCGACGCCGACTTCGCCGACTTCGAAATAGTTCTCCACGCCCTTGTCACGGGCGAAGATGCGCATCATTTTGCACTGCTCGGCGGCTTTGATGTCCTTGTTCGGCGTGAAGTGGTCCGGCACCAGCGCCACGCGGCTCTTGTTGAACACTTCGCGCGCGCCGGTCTTCTCGAACTCGCGGATCGCGACCGGCGCGGTGATGTCGTTGCCAAGCACGAGGTCCAGTTTGGCCTCGATCAACTGGCCGGCCTCGACGCGTTGCAGCCCCGCCGCGCGGGCGAGGATCTTCTGGGTCATGGTCATGGAATGCTACTCCTGGTTGCTACGGCAATAGAAAAGAATACCACGTTTGAGGGGCGTGGTGAAGAGCGGCCTTGCAACCAACCGGCAGGCATCCTAATCTACTCGCCAATGCCTGTCTCACTTCATTTGATCTGCGGCGCGGACGATTACCTCGTCGAGCAGCAGGCGCACGCGATCGTGGACGCCGGCGTGCCCTTGGCGGAGCGCGCGCTGGGGCTGGAGGTTGTGGATGGCCGGACGGATTCGGCGGATGCCGCCATCGCGGCGATCCGGCAATGTCTCGAAGCGGTGCAAACCGCCGGTTTTTTCGGTGGCGGGAAGCTGGTGTGGCTCAAGAACGCCACGTTCCTCAATCCCCAGGTTCGTCCCGGCGACAACGAAGCGGTCAAGGAACGCGTGGCCGAACTGACGGCGCGTATCAAGAATGGTCTGCCCGAGGGGCAGCGGCTGCTCGTCACGGCGGTTTCGATTGCCCGCAACACCGCGTTCTTCAAGGCTTGTCAGGCGGCGGGGGAGGTTTCCGATTGCGGCAGCGGCGAAAAGGCGTGGGAGCAGGAGCGGCAGGCGGGGGAACGGCTGAACGGGCTGTTGCCGGCGTACGGCCTGCAAATGACGGAAGAGG
>Ga0118677_10007740_pt1 | contig 17592 bp, 3 predicted proteins | sample AliMusrvi5mmetaG_FD_86154 | JGI IMG/M metagenome (GOLD analysis project Ga0118677, IMG submission 86154) | reverse complement strand
GGGGCCAAAATGCCTTTATTCCCCCCGCAAGTGTCGGTCGGTTTGAAACGCTCGCTCGAAAACAGACGGTGTCGAAACACCGTCCGATCAACCAGCACTACTTCAATCTAACATTTTTACAAAAAAATCCACGGCCCATATTCCGGCATGATCCCACCCGGCAGCCGCCCCCGGCGACTCCGCTGTCTCGGTCTCTTCCCTTCAGCTTTTCAGCTTTTCAGCTTTTCAGCCTTTCCCCCTTCTCCCCCCTTTTCTCCCGCCCTCCGGCCCGGCCGCTGGCTTTCTCATCGGCCCTCACCCCAAAAGCAATTTGTTAGCAGTGAAAAATCACCGGATACTGGACATCACTTTGAGAGAGATTTGCAGGGCGGCCTTGACGGACGATTCGCGCCTGCCAAGCCGGTCCACTTACCGTGACCATCACAAGTACCTCCACGATTGGACCCGCTACCGCTTGCCCGACGCCTTCGGATGTCGGGTCGATTCGCCGACCGACGATCAGGAGGAAATCGTATGCCGCCTCATTGACTACTTTCACCGGATCAAGCAAGAAGCGAAGGAAAGGGGTTTGCAAAAGGGCGAAGACATGTGGAAGACGCTCACCGAAGGCCACGCCACCTTTGAAGCCATGCTTGAAAATCGCGACGTCACCGCGGGCTCGGCGATGCTCCTGAACGTGTGCAACACCGCGTTGGTGGCCGGTTTTGAAAATACCATCCACTCCCAACTCCCGGCTCACGTGCGGTTTCTTTCGCTCAACGCGGTTGATAAGTATCTGGCTTTGGGCGAGGCCCTCGGATCCGTTCCGGTGCAATGCCCCGAACAGGGGAATTTCGGTTATGCAATGTTGCACTTGGATGAGATTCACGAGCAGATCCAGTCCCGCCTGCCTTTCGACATCACACCGCCGAAAGCGGGTGGCGGTTCCTTCGGCCTTCGCACCAGACACGGCGTGCTGACCGAGAGGAACATCCAAGCGATCCACGCCGCATGTCTGGCTTATCATCTCATGGCCGAGTCCAAGGCGAAGGTCGTGTGTGAAATCGGCGGGGGGATCGGCGCCTTGACCTATTACCTCGCCCGGGCGGGAATGGACGAAGTATCACTCTACGATCTGCCCAGTGTGAGCGTCGTCCAGGGCTATTACCTGCTGAAGAGCCTCGGCACGGATATGGTTTGGCTCCATGGGGAGCCCGTCAGATCAGCCAAGGTCCGGGTGCTCCCGTATTGGATACTGGACGAGGCGCCGGAGAGTTACTTTTCCCTGATGATCAATCAGGATTCCTTGCCGGAGATCGACCGGAAGGCCGCCCTCCACTATATCAAACTGATCCTGGAAAAGGGCAATCAGTACTTCTTGAGCGTGAATCAGGAGGCGGGATCGGAGAACCTGAGTGGCCACCAGTCTGTCGTGTTTGACCTGGTGGAGGAGGCTGGCGGCTTGAGACGATTCCGGCGTTCTCGCAACTGGACGCGAGAGGGCTATGTGGAGGAGGTTTATCTAATCGAAGGCCGATAAGCCGTTATTGTTAGCAAGTGGAATTTCACTATATTTCAGTTAGTGATGGTCACCTTGAGGCGGACGAATTTGTTCGCGCCAGTCTGGGGAATCGTCACTGCGATGTCGTCAGGATCCGTGCCGTTTTCGGTGACGGTGACGACCCCGCTCGAGGTGGCGCCGATATCGTAGCCAGTCGTCCAATCCAGCAAATCAGGGCTGGTTTCAACCCGCAGCGTGGAGCCGCCTTGCGAGGCATCCGTGCGCTTGAAGGTGAAGACCAAGTCGCCCGCGAGGTTGGTGGTGGCACGCGGGAGCTTGCCCAGATCCCTGCTGTCCTTGGTGCCGCCTAGCACGAATTCCAACGCATTGCTCACCCCGTCGCCGTCATAGTCATCGGCGGCCGCTCCGATGGGCGCGTGAGAGGCCGCCCATGTCTGATAGGGCGCTCCGGCGGGAGTGTACAATTCGAATCCGTTCAATGCGGCTGCACTGCCATTGCCAAAGCCGCTCAGCGTGAAGAAATTCACGGTGGTTGTGGTGGCAACGAACGTTGTCGACAGCATTCCCATGCCGGCCCCGCCCGTCGTCAGGTCGGTGTTGGCTTGTGGCGTGAACGTTTTGGTGAGCGGTTGTTGTAGGTATCCCGCGTCCACCGCGGCGCTTCGGCTCCCAGCTGCACTGTATTGCCAGCGCACCATGGGTTTGTTAGCGCCATCGGGATCCGCACTGTAGATGACGACCCGATAGGTCTGGCCAATGGTCAGGCCGGTGAATGTCAGGTCGAACCCGCCAGCCGCGAAAATCAAACTCTGATACATGTCACTTAGCGGTCCCGCATTCGGGAACGTACGATTGCGCCAGCCGGCATTGTGATAGACACCAGGCGCCGTTTCGACGCCAAGATTGATGGCAATGCCGTTCAGGGTGGTGGACACCGTGAAGGGACCCGCCGTCTGCGTCCCGCTCAGCGAGGTCCAGCCAGTATGCACGGGACCCGTGTTGGCGGTTCCACGATTCCCGTTCAAGTCCACTTTGCACAAGGCAGTCTCAGCCACCCCCACGGTGGCGATGACGCTAATTGTGACGGCCGCCGAGGTGGTGCTAAGACCGGCATTGTCAGTGGCGACGGCCGTCAGCACGTGCGCTCCCGGAGCGGCGCCATTCCACGGATTGTTGAAGGGTGCCAGGGAATTACTGCCGAGCAGCGCGCCGTCAGCATAAAAGTCCACCCTGGCGACCGCGCCGTCATCCGCCGCCGTGGCCACGATTGTGATCGCCGTGCCCTGAAGAAAGACGTCATTGTTAGATGGACTGTTGATAGCGACCGTCGGCGGGAGCGCCGCAGCCGTGGTGAAAGTCCACACCGGGCCGGCGGTCGAACCGATCGCGTTGGTGGCCACGACCTGCCAACTGTAAGCGGTGGTGCCGAGCAGGTTGGCGGGCGGGACATAGTTGCTAGTAACGACTGCGGCGCTGCGTGTGGCGGGCTTGGCCTGGGACGTCTGCCACAGGTACACATCATAACCGGTGGCCCCGGGGCTATCAGCCCAATCCAGCGCCGCGACCACCGCCACCGCGCTCGCGCCGCCGGCCGGTTCAGGGGTGGCGGGCGTCACTGGCAGCAGCGGCGTGACGGTTAGGGTCACTACCGCCTGCTGGTCGCTTGATATGCCATCGCTCACCTTGTAGGTAAAGGTGTCCGTGCCCAAGAAGCCGACCGTGGGAGTGTAGGTGAAGCCGCCGTTGGGGCTGAGCGCCAAAGTGCCATGCAGGACGTCGGTGACCAGCGTTGCGCTGAGCGCGCTGCCACTCGGATTGACGTCGTTGCCAAGCACGCCGGGCGCGGCAGTGACGAGGATTGCGGCACTGGTCGTATAGCTGTCTGCCACCGCCACCACCGGGATCGTGGAGTTGGTGAAACTCGTATAGCTCATGTTGCCCTGTGTATCCACTGCCATGATGTTAAATGGGCTGGCACCCAGTTCCAGCCGCGCCTGGCCGGCGTGCTTGCTATATGTTGTCACGTTTGAGGCGACCAGATTTGCGTGCAAGTCCGCGGATCCGCCCGGAATGTAATACTGGAACACGGCCAGCGGGTAGGGCGAGGTGGCTGTCAAATACTCGGATCCGGCGGTGACGCCGACGGTGGTGTTGTTATAGGTGTGCGGATCGGCGTTCATCAGGTAGCGGTTCCAGGCCGCCAGGTCCCGCAGGACGCCCAGCGTGCCTGCGCTCGACTCGTTATGGGGCGCGCTGTTGAGGTCGCTGTACGTGAGGGTGAAATACTGAGCGATGTTGTAACCACCGCCACCCATGATATTGTTAGCCGAGGTGTCGTGCCAGATGCTGTGAATGCAATGACATATCTCGTGGAGTGTCACGCCGGTGTAGGTCGAATAGGTCAGCGATCCGTCGTTGCCGGTTTGGGTTGAAAGCAGTTTGCTCATCATCTGGGTGGCGTCGGCTGGATGCAAGTTGGTAAAGGAACCCCCGGTGCCGCCGTAAGCACCGACATAACACAGATCGCCGCCGCCCAGGGCATTGGGAGCGACCGAGGAGAAGACCAGGTTCTTGTGAAGGCCATCCTTATATGCGGCGGGAATCTGGTTCCACACCTGTCCATACATGCCGGTGTTCAGTGTGGTGGCCTCCGCGCGGGTCTGGGTCACCACCAGCTTTTCAACGGCGACATTGTTAGACCCGTCCAGCAGCGGATAGAACGTCTCCCGGCCGTTGCCGGCGCGTTTCTGGTCCTCGGCCATCCAACTTTGCATGAGCTTGGTTTGTAGACCGAAGTGGACGAACCAGTCCGGGTCCAGCGGCGAATTGGCCTCGTCGGAGGGCACCACATACCAGACCTTGAAGCGGTACGATGTCGCCGTTGGGGGGGTATAGACCAGGTTGAGCGTGGCGGTGCCGTGGCCGTCGGTGATCGTCAGCGTGTTGGTACCGGGCCGCAAATCCACCAGGCAGCGGAATCGCGAGCCATACTTGGTGAAGGACACGGCCGCCTCGATGGGGGCCGCCATTATTGTTAGAGCGGTGCCACCGTCAAACGCGCCGTCCACCAGCACCATCGGATATCGCATGACCTGGCCGTCCGCTAGATTTGAAATCTGCACCGTGGAGTTGCCCACATGGAAGCTCCACTGCGGCCCGGCGGTGGAACCATTGACATTGGTCGCCACCACCTGCCAGTTGTAGCTGCCCTCGGTTGTCAGATTGAACGACGGCGTCCACTGGCTGACGCTCACCGTCGCGGTCGGGGTGGTGGGTTTGCTGCCGGACGCGAGCCACAGGTAGACGTCATAGCTGGTGGCCGCCGCGGTGTTGGCCCAGTCGAGTGTGGGATTGACCACAACGCCGATGGCACCATTGACGGGTAGTGGGGTGGCCGGGGTTGAGGGCGGCGATCCGCCCACTGCGGTGCCGGATAGGGCCACGTCGGCAAAGCCGCCGCCAAGCGCTGCGGCCACGACATGCAGGGTGGCGGTTTTGCTGCCGATGACCGTGGGGTTGTAGCGCACGGCGACGATGCGTTCGGCGCCTGGAGCCAGCACGGTCTCGCCGGAATCCGCGCTGATGATGAATTCACCGGGATTGGTGCCGTCCAAGACGACGCTGGTGATCGTTAGATTGGTGCGCGGGCTGTGGTTGACGATGGTGATTTCCTTAAGGGCGGTGGCACCCGCGCTGAGGTTTTGGGAGCCGAACGCATAACTCGCCGGGAAGACCTGAGAGGCGGTGGTCAGGGTTTCGAGCAAAATGTTGAGATCGTTGCCAGCGCTGAAGCCGGGACCGCTGAAAGTATAAGGCGTGCCGAGACTCGAAGCCGGCGTCACTATCTTGAAGATGTGCTCGCCAGCCGTCAGGGTCACCGCCGTGCCATCGCTCACTGCCGCCCGGTCGATGGTGATTGTGCCGCCGTAACTGGCGCTGAAGGTATAGGCACCAGTGGTGGGTATCGTGAGCGCTCCGGAGTAGACGGTGCGGTGCTCCGAGTCGCCGAAGCGCACGTCCTCTTGCGGCGCGTCGCCATCCATCTGGCCCATCACACTGCTGACGATGGGCGCGCCTTTCTCAAAGTCGGCGGCCGGGTTGCCGCCCGTGAAATAGTATTTGTAGTGGGTCTTGGGGGTTATCAGATAGAACCCGCGGGTCACCGGATTTCCCAACGGATTTCCCGACGCGTCGAACAGCCGCGCGCAGATCACCGAGGACTGCGTGATCGCGAAAGGCGCGGTGTAGGCGGTGGAACTGCTGGTCGGGAAGTTATACCAACTGTTCTTGTAGTCAGTGCCGACGGTGTAGCGGATGGTGCCCGCCACCGGTGATGTCATTGTCACCATGCCGTTCCCCACAAAGCACACGTCCTTGGGGTCGACCTGGGTGCTCACGCTCACGCTCACCGGCCGCATCACCCGCTGATAGAGCTGGTCGGTATGCGCCTGGCGGACCTGGAAGTTGGCCCAATTGCGGCGCGTCGAGCTTTCCTGGTTCCACGTTGGCTCGCCCAGCGCCGGCATGGACAGGCGCATGGCCGGCACCTCGGCTTCGTAGGGGGTTTCCCACTCCATGATATGTGCGCCGACGATCTTGTTCTCGCGACCGGTGAGCGCCATGAAGGTGGGCGTGAGGTCGGTGTACATGTTGTCCGGCGCGCTGATGAAACGCAGCAACGGAGTCAGCCGGTTGTAGATGCCTTCCGCGGGCCGATAGAGCAGGCAGCGGTTGTAGGGCGGAACGCGGTTGGCCTGGCCCATGCCGGCGACATGGCCGCCGGCGGCGCGCATCACCGAATAGCCGCCGCTGGAGGCGTTCGCACCGTCGTCATAGCCCCAACCGGTATAGACCAGGCCTTTTGCGGTGGTGCTGTTGAAGTCCGTCGGCATGTCATAACCCTTGCCGACCACCCCCGGCGTGCTCCAGGCCCAGGAACTCTTGCCGTAGGACTTGATGGTGGCATTGAGATGACTCATGTACCAAACCATGGCCTGGTTACTGGTCGAGTAATTGTTGGCAACTGAGCTGGTAGACCAATTCGGATAGGTGGTGAAATCCGCGCCCACCTCATCCGCGCCGATATGGATGTAGGGCGAGGTGGTGAACACCGCGGCCAGCTCACCGATGAGCTCATCCATCGCCGTGATGGCGGCGGGGTAATTGATGTTGATGTTCGAAGTCGTCGTTCCGGTGGATGAACAGAAGGTGGCCGGCAGGGAACCGGTCATGTAGCCCGCCCACGCGGGGGTGTCGATTTCCGGCACAATGACCACCCCGCGGTCCTTGGCATACGCGACGAGGCCCGTCAACTCCGCCTTGGTATAATATAAGCGGGTGCCGTTGGCTGGCAGATAGAAGCCCGGTGACCCGGCGTAGGCCTCGCTGCCGTTCTTGGTCTTGGCCAGGCCCGGGTAGATGGTCGATCCAAAGGTGAACAAGCCGTTGGCACTCAGGTACAAATGCATGTAGGTGACCTTGTACATGCGGTGCAGGTCCACGAGTTCATAGAGGGTTTCCAAGGGATGAAAGTAGCGCGCGACGTCCCACATCACGGTGCGCAGCGGTGCCGCCGGCTGGTCCGCGATGCTCATCTGCGCCACCTTGGCCGGCGTGCCGGAAGTATCCAGTGCCTGCAGCAGCGTCACCGACGCCCATGCCGCCGCCTGATAGGTGCCACCGGACAGGATGATGTTGGAGGCGTTCACCTCCAGCGTGTAGGCTTCGCCTGTTAGAATCGGATTGACCCGCAGTGCGATGTCGCCGGAGCTGGCCGTGCCCTGCAGGGTGGTCACGGTCAGTCCCGCGGCCATGAACAGGTCTTTGGCCATCACCTGCGCCAGTGGCAGCAGGCTGGCATCCTCGGCCACGATGCGGGTGGCGGCCGTCACGACAAATGTCCCCGTGCCCATGGTCACCGTTTTGGGCCACGGCACCAGATAGCCGGGATAGCCATCGCCGGTGGTGAAGGTCCACACCGGTCCCGGGGTGGGGCCATACTGATTGACCGCCACGACTTGCCAGTTATAGAGCGAGTTGCCGGCCAACGGCAGCGGCGGCCAAAAGGTGCTGGAGCTAACCGACGCGGTCGGGGTGGCGGGCTTGCTGTCGCTGGCCGGCCATATATATATCTGATAACTGGTGGCACCCAAGCTGTCGCCCCAATCCAGCACCGAGTCCACGACCACGCCGGTCGCGGCGATGGCGGGAGTTGGAGTGGCTGCCGCCAGCGGGTGCCCGTCGTTGGTGGTAAAGGACCAGACTGGGCCTGTGTTGGTGCCAGCGGAGTTGCGGGCCACCACTCGCCACGAGTAATGGGTGAAGGGTAACAGGAAACCCGGCGGGGCGTAATGGCTCACTGCCGCAGTCGCGGTGGGTAGCGCGGGTGCCGTGTCCGAGGCGGGCCACAGATACACATCGTAGGCTTCCACGCCCAGACAATCGGACCAGCTCAGCGACGGAGTTGACGGCACGTTGGTAGCGGCATCGGCCGGCAGCGGCGTGCCCGGCGAGGACTGCGGCGGCTGCGTCCGCAGCACGTGTTTCAATTGCGCGCCAAAGAGTCCTAGCGACGGATTGGGAGCAGTGAAGGTCCCCAGGATCGTGCCGTTGCTATCGGCGGCGATGCTGGTCCAGTTCCAGTCACCCTCGGTGTCACGGCTGCCAGCCACGCCATTGGCGACGTTGGACGCACCCGCGGTACTGCCGCCACCGCCGAACAACGTCATCTGATAGAGGGCGTTGGGAATCAGGCCGGTGAAAGCCCAGGCATAATGGTCCCCGGTAATCACGCCGTTATTGAGATAGGCGGTCTCCGCGCGCAGTTGCTGGGTCGCCCCGCTGGTCCCTCCGGAATTCGGATCGCAGCGCCAGCCGCCCGCAAGATTGCTGCCGACCCCGGTGGCGAGTCCCAACACCAATTTGACGGTTGTCAGGGCGCCGGCGCCGTTTGTTAGAAAGCCGCTGCTGGCGCTGGTTTGATTGTAAGTTCCAATGTTCAGGGGATTCCAGGCACCGACCTGGCCGCTGTAAACATTGCCGACCCCATTATTGATGATAGTGCCGGTCGGCACCGTGTCTCCCGAGCAGGGACCGGTGATGCCCGACCCGTCGCCCCCGCTGCCGGGGACGACAAAGTCCACGCTGATTAACTCCGGGTCACCCGCCGCATCGGCGACGGGCACCGAGACGAGCGTGACAGCGCAGACCAGCGTTACCAGTCGGCCAGCCCATGCGCACGTCCGTCCCGCCGGCCACGGGGTCCGGATTTCCGCCCTTGTGGCGGGCTCGACTACGGTTAGACCAGTAAGTGTCGGGGATCTCATTGGGTTGCGGGGTTGGAAGAAGTCGGAAGCAAGTCAGCGGCCATCGGAATGACTGCCATCCCGGCTGCGGACTTGTCAAAAACACACGGCCTTGGATCGTCCGCGGGATTTGCGGGGACCTGTCCAAAGCCGCCAGCCTACGGCGTGACCTTCAGTCGGCAAAATGTCGTCGTCGAGCTGCTTGGCAAGGTGTAGGTCACGGTGTGTGGAGTCGCAGTGGTGTCTTCGGTGACGTCGCTCGGGCTGGCTGGCGCCCAGTCGATGAGGTTGTCGGAAACCTCAACCTCGAAGGATGCAACCACCCCGACGTGAGGCCAGGTGACGGTTCTGACCGATCCATTGGTCACCACCGAAGGATTCCGGGTGAAGGAGGAACCGGTGGTGCCCATGAAGTATTCCACGCCGTTGGGAACACCGTCGTGGTCAAAGTCCTCACCTGCGGTTTGGCCGCCGGCGTTGGCGCTGGCCCAAGTGGCGTAGCCGCTGGTGGGCACCGTGTAGAGCTGGAGACCGAACAGCCCGCAGACTTGGTTGTTGCCGGTTGTGGCGAATCTGCCCGTGATCAATCCAGCGGAGGTGGCCGTGATGTCCGACCAATTCCAATCACCCTCCGAATCCAGGACACCCGCCACCGAGTTGGCGATGTTGGTGTAGGTGCTGCCGCCGTTGCCAAACAGGGTAAGCATATAATGCGCGTTGGGGACCAGGCCTGTCAGTTCCCAATCGTAATGATTGCTGGTGAGCGCGGGATTATAGATATAGGCCTGCTCCTGGCGCAGGGTGCCGGGAACAAAGGACGCAATATAGTTGTTGCGCCAGTCGCCGCCGGCTGCGCCCGAGCTGGTGGCGTGGCCCAGCTTGATCGACACGGAGGTGGCGTTTCCGGCGCCATCGAGCAGCCCGCTGAGCGACGCGCTGCTGGTGTTGGCGTTGTTGCCGCCGGTGTTCAGGGCATTCCACAGCCCGCTTTGGCCGGTGTAGGTCAAGCCCGCGGAGTTGTTGTTGAGAGTACCGGTTAGAATGGTGTCACCCGAAAATGGCGTGCTGCCACTCACGTTGTACACAAAGTCCACGCTGATGAGATTACTCGGGACGGTCGCCAGGGCGAGAGTGCTGAAAGTCCAGACCGGACCGCTGGTGGATCCGGCCGCGTTGTTAGCCACGACCTGCCAACTGTAGTTGGTGCCGGTGGCCAGGGCCGCCGCCGGGGTATAAGCGCTGGCCGTGACATGCGCGGTGGCCGTGGCGGGCTTGGCCTGCGACGACTGCCAGAGGAACACGTCGTAGCTGGTGGCGCCGTTGCTGTCCGCCCAGTCCAGCGCTGTGTTTAGCGCTGTGTTTAGCGCAACGCCGGCCGCACCGGTGGATGGTAGCGGCGTGGCAGGTGACGCTGGCAGCCCGCCCGTGACGGTTAGGGTGACGAGCGCCTGTTGGTCGCTCGAAATGCCGTCGCTAACCGTGTAGCTGAACGTGTCGGTGCCCACGTAGCCCGCGGTGGGCGTGTAGGTGAAGCCGCCGTTGGAATTGAGCGAGAGCGTGCCGTGCTGCACGTTGGTGGCCACGGCCGCGGTGAGGGTGCTGGCGCTCGGGTTGACGTCGTTGGCGAGCACGCCTGGCGCGGCGATGGTGGCCGCGACGCTCACCGCATAGCTGTCGGCCACCGCCAGTACCGGCACCTTGGTGGCGCTGAACGTGGTATAACTCATGTTGCCCTCGGTATCCACCGCCATCACGTTGTAAGGATTGGCGCCTAACTCGAGCCGTGCCTGGCCGGCGTGCTTGCTATAGGTCAACACGTTGGAGGCGGCGAGCTTGGAGTGCTGGTCGGCGGCGGTTTCGGGGATATAGTATTGGAACACGGCGAGCGGATAGGCCGAGGTTGCCGTTAGATATTCCGGTCCCGCGGTGACGCCGACGGTGGTGTTATGATAGACATGTGGATCGGCGTTCATCAGGTAGCGGTTCCACGAGGCGAGGTCGCGCTGCGGGCCCAGGGTGCCGGCGCTCGCCTCGTTGTGCGGAGCGTTGTTGGAAGCGCTGTAGGTGAGGGTGAAGTACTGCGAGATATCATAACCGCCGCCGCCCATGATATTGTTAGCCGAGGTGTCATGCCAAATGCTGTGGAGGCAATGGCAGGTCTCGTGGATCGTCACGCCACAATACGTGGAATAGGTCAGCGCATTGTCGTCACCCAACTGCGTCGACAACAGCTTGGTAATCATCTGGGTGGCGTCGGCGGGATGGAAGTTGGCGGCGGAGTAGGCGCCGACATAACACAGATCGCCGCCGCCCAGGGCATTGAACGCCACCGACGAGAACGCCAGGTTCTTGTGCAGCCCGTCCTTGTAGGCGGCCGGGATTTGGTTGAACACCTGGCCATACATGCCGGTGCCAAGCGCCGTGGCCTGGGCGCGGGTCTGGGTCAGCACCAGTTTCTGGACATCGACGTTGCTGGAAGCGTCCAAGTTCGGATAGAACGTCAGGCGCCCGTTGCCGGCGCGCTTTTGGTCCTCGGCCATCCAGCTTTGCATCAACTTGGTCTGTAAGCTGAAATGAGCGAGCCAGTTCGGGTCCACCGGCGAGTTGGCCTCGTCCGAGGGCACCACATACCAGACTTGGAAGCGGTAGTCGGTGGCGGTGGGTGGGGTGAACACCAGGTTGAGCGTGACGGGCCCGTGGCCGTCGGTGATGGTCAGGGTGTTGGTGCCGGGGCGCAGGTCGACCAGGCAGCGGAAACGGGTGCCGTACTTGGTAAATGAGATTCCTGCCGTGACAGGCGCCGCCGTGATGGTTAGGGTGGCGCCGCCGTCAAAGACGCCGTCCACCAGCACCATCGAATAGCGCGACACCTGGCCGTCTGTCAGATTGGTGACCCCCACAGTGGAAGTGCCGACATGAAAACTCCACTGCGGCCCGCTGGTGGAGCCGGCGGCGTTGGTCGCCACCACCTGCCAGTTGTAGGTCACTCCGTTGGTGAGAGCGGGTGGCGACCACTGGCTCACAGCAACTGTGGCGGTGGGCGTGGCGGGCTTGCTGCCGTTTGCCTGCCACAGATAGACGTCATAACTGGTGGCACCGGTGGCGTCGGCCCAGTCGAGGATCGAGTTGACGGCCACGCCTGTGGCGCTGTCTGAGGGGGTCGGTGTGCCGGGTGCCGGCGGTTGGACCCCGGCACCCGCGGTGCCGCTGAGTGCCACATCGGCGGTGCCGCCGGGCAGGTTGGCGGCCACCACGTGCAAGGTGGCGCTCTTGCTGCCGATGGTGGCGGGATTGAAACAGACCGCGACGATGCGTTGGGCGCCTGGGGCCAGCACCGTCTCGCCGGAATCGGCGCTGAGGAGGAATTCACCCGGATTGGTGCCGGCCAGCTGCACGCTTGAAATTGTTAGGTTGGTGGTCAGGCTGTGGTTGACGATGGTGATCTCCTTTTGGGCGGTGGCACCCGCGCCGAGGCTCTGGGAGCCGAACGCATAACTTGCCGGAAACACCTGGGAGGCGGTGGTCAGCGTCTTGAGCAACACATTGAGATCGGTGCCGGCACCGTAGCCGGGACCGCTGAAGGTATAGGGCGTGCCGAGACCCGAGGCCGGGGTGATGATTTTGAAGATGTGCTCGCCCGCCGTTAGGGTCACCGCCGTGCCGTTGGTCAGCGGCACCCGGTCGATGCTGATCGCGCCGCCGTAGTTGGCGGTGAACGTGTAGGCGCCGGCGGTGGCCAGATTGAGCGCGCCGGAATAAACCGTGCGGTGCTCCGAGTCGCCGAAGCGCACGTCCTCCTGCGGCGCGTCGCCATCCATCTGGCCCATCGCGCTGCTGACAATCGGGCTGCCTTTCTCGAAGTCGGCGGGCGGATTGCCGCCCGTGAAAAAGTATTTGTAGTGGGTCTTGGGGGTGATCAGGTAGAACCCGCGGGTCACCGGGTTGCCCAACGGATTTCCCGACGCGTCGAACAGCCGCGCGCAGATCACCGAGGACTGCGTGATGGCGAAGGGCGCGGTGTAGGCGGTGGAACCGCTGGTCGGGAAGTTATACCAACTGTTAGCATAATTGGTGCCCACCGTGTAGCGGATGGTGCCCGCCACCGGGGAGGTCATGGTCACCATGCCGCCGGCGGTAAAGCACACGTCCTTGGGGTCCACCTGGGTGGTCACACTCAGGTTAACCGGGCGCATCACCCGCTGATAGAGCTGGTCGGTGTGCATCTGGCGGATCTGGAAGTTGGCCCAGTTGCGGCGCGGCGTGCTCTCCTGGTTCCACGTTGGTTCACCCAGCGCCGGCATCGACAGGCGCATACCCGGCACCTCGAGTTCGTAGGGGGTCTCCCATTCCATGATGTGCGCGCCGACAATTTTGTTCTCGCGGCCGGTGAGGTCCATGAAGGTGGGTGTCAGGTCGGTGTACATGTTGTCCGGCGCGCTGATGAAGCGCAGCAGCGGGGTCAGGCGGTTGTAGATCCCTTCAGCCGGCCGATAGAGCATGGAGCGGTTATAGGGCGGATTGTTATTGGAGGCCGGGCCATAGCCCGCGACATGGCCGCCGGCGGCGCGCATCACCGAATAGCCGCCGGTGGAGGCACCCGCCCCGTCATCATAGCCCCAGCCGGTATAGACCATGCCTTTTGCGGTGGTGCTGTTGAAGTCGGTCGGCATGTCATAACCCTTGCCCACCACGCCGGGTGTGCTCCATGCCCAGGTGCTCTTGCCGTAGGACTTGATCGTGGCATTCAAGTGACTCATATACCAGACCATGGCCTCGCCCCCGTTGGCATAGTTGTTAGCAACGGAACTGGTCGCCCAGTTCGGATAGGAGGTGAAATCCGAGCCCACCTCGTCCGCGCCGATATGAATGAAGGGCGAGGTGGAAAAGACCTCGGCCAACTCGCCGATGAGGCCGTCCATGGCCGCGATGGCGGCGGGATAGTTGATGTTGACGTCGTGGGTGGTCACACCGGTGGATGAACAGAACACGGCAGGCACGGCGGAAGTCATGAAGGCCGCCCACGCGGGGGTGTCGATTTCCGGCACAAGCACCACCCCGCGGTCCTTGGCATAGGCAACGAGGCTCCTCAGCTCCGGTTTGGTATAATATAACCGGCTGCCGGCGGGCGGGCGATAGGTCCCCCCATAGCTGTTGCCGTTGCTGGTCGTGCGCAGGGCTGCCAGCGCCGGAATCTCCGTGCCGAAGGTGAACAAGCCGTCGGCGCTCATGAACAGATGCATGTAGGTGACCTTGTACATGCGGTGCAGGTCCACGAGTTCATACAGGTTTTCCAACGGATGGAAGAACCGCCCGATGTCCCACATCACCGTGCGCAGCGGTGCCGCCGGTTGGTCCGCGATGCTCATCTGCGCCACCTTGACCGGCGTGCCGGAAGTGTCCAGCGCCTGCAGCAGTGTCACCGACGCCCACGCCGCCGCCTGATAGGTGCCGCCGGACAGGATGATGTTAGAGGCGTTCACCTCCAGCGTGTAGGCTTCGCCTGTTAGAGCCGGATTGACACGCAGTGCGATATCTCCGCTGGTCGCGGTGCCCTGCAAGGTGGTCACGGTCAGTCCCGCAGCCATAAACAGGTCTTTGGCCATCACCTGTGCCAGGGGCAGCAGGCTGGCATCCTCGGCCACGATGCGGGTGGCGGAAGTCACCGCGAAGTTCCCCGCTCCCACGGTCACCGACTTGGGCCATGGCACCAAGTAGCCCGGATAGCGGTCGCCGGTGGTGAAAGTCCACACCGGACCGGCGGTGGCGCCATTCGCATTGACCGCCATGACTTGCCAGTTGTAAAGCGAGTTGCCGGCCAACTGCTGCGGCGGCGCATAACTGCTAGAGGTGACGGTTGCGGTCGGGGTGGCGGGTTTGCTGTCGCTGGCCAGCCAGACATAAACCTGATAACTACTGGCGCCCAAGGCATCGCCCCAATCCAGCCCCGTTTCCACCAGCACGCCGGTCGCGGCGATGGCGGGAGTCGGATTGGCCGCCATCACCGGGCGGCCGTCATCGGTGGTGAAAGTCCAGATTGGACCGGCAGTCGTGCCGGCGGGGTTGCGGGCGAGCACCTGCCAACTGTAACTGGTGAAGGCCAGCAGGAAGCCCGGCGGAACGTATTGGGCCACCGTCACGCTGGCGGAGGGCACGACGGGCTTTGCTCCGGACGTGGGCCACAGATACACATCGTAGGATTCCGCGCCAATCGAGTCGGACCAGCTCAGCGAAGGCGTGGTTGGCACGCTGGTGGCGGCGTCGGCCGGTAGCGGCGTGCCGGGCTGGGTCTGCGGCGGTTGCTCCCGCAGCAGGTGCTTCAATTGCGCGCCGTAGAGGCCGAGCGTGGGATTGGGGGCGGTGAAGGTCCCGAGGATCGTGCCGCTGCTATCGGCAATGATGGAATCCCAGTTCCAGTCGCCCTCGTTGTCGCGGGTTGCGCTCACGCCGTTGGCGACGTTGGATGCGCCGGAGGCGTTGCCGCCGCCGCCGAAAAACGTCATCTTATAAGTGGAATTCGGGACCAAGCCGGTGAAACCCCAGGCAAAGTGATCTCCGGTAATCACGCCGTTATAGAGATAAGCGGTCTCGGCCCGCAGTTGCCGGGTCGCCCCGGCGGTCCCCCCCGCATTCGGATCGCAGCGCCAACCGCCCGCAAGCGTGCTGTTGACCCCGGCGGCCAGTCCCAGCACCATTTTGACGCTCGTCACGGTGCCGCTGCCACTGGTCAGGAAGCCGCTGCTGGCGCTGCTTTGATTGTAAGTTCCGATATTCAGAGGGTTCCAAGCGCCAACCTGGCCGGTGAAAACATTGCCGACCACGTTGTTCATGGTGGTGCCGGTCAGCAGCGTGTCGCCCGAGCAGGGACCGGTGATGCCCGACCCATCGCCCCCAGCGCCGGGAATCACAAAGTCCACGCTAATCAGTTCCGGGTCGGGCCCCGCGTAGGTGACGCCCACCGAGGCGATTGCGGCGGCACCGACCAGCGCCGCGAGCCAGCCACCCCCCATCCGCTTACGGCCTGTCGGCAACAGGGTCCGGATTCCCGCCACTCGCGCGGCGGCTTCGGATGCGGTTCGTTGAAGGATTGTCATGGGATTCAGGTGGCGGATGATGCTTGGCTCTCGTTGATTGGAGTGACGCGGGAAATAAACGCGGAACAGACCCGACGCCAAGGCAATCAATGGGTCTCAAACCAGGGTTTTGGTGGAATCCGCCAAGGGAAGGTCGCCGCCCGCTTGAGCAACGCAAGTCCGAAACATTCGCCAATCCGGCGAAACGATTCCCTGATCCGGCGGTTTCCCGCCTGCATGGGATGGCCTGCGTCTTCGCTGCCCTGCCATAGCAACGTCTGAGTCTGGAGCCAGGTCCATGTCTCCTGTCCCCCGTCGTCATTCCCCTTCTCTTCCGCAATCCACGATCCTCTTCCGCCTATTCTCCCTGCGTCTGGCCGTTGTGACACTCGTTGCACGAGGGCTCGGTGTTTTCCGAATCGATGTGGAAAAACGTCAGGCCTTTCGGATTGACCTTCTCCAGGTCCTTGCCGGCACCCTGGGCCACGATGAGGTGGCAGGCGTTGCAATCGCTGCTCTTGATCGAACTCTTGCCGTCGGCGGCCAGATGCTTGCCATCGTGACAGCGGAAGCAGCCGTTGGAGTCTTTGTGCCCGATGTTGTCCTGGTGGACGCGCCAGTCCACTTTCATCTCGGGGTAGAAATTGACCTTGTAGATCGCCTTGGTTTCCGCAATCAGGTTGTCCACCCGCTTGTCATCCGGGTATTCGGCACGCAGGAAACCCTCGATCTTCCGCTCGGCCTCTTCACGGGTGGCGTAAGGCTGGACCAGCGCCTTGACCACCTTGGCTTTGGCCCAGGGCATGGTCGGATCGATGCGACCGAAGGCCATCGATTGATCCACCGCGGCGTTGGGCGTGAGGTATTTGTGTGACGGGCGGTTGTGGCAATCCATGCAATCCATGGTGCGGATCGGGTGCTTGGAAATATCGTCCTTGAAGTCCGCCGTGCGGTATTCCGTGACCTTGCCGTTGGTATCGGTCACCCGCACCCAGGGGATCTTGAGGCGGGTCTCGTCGGTGGCAACGAACTCAATTCTGTTAGAAACATTCATGTGCGAGTGAATGCCTTCCACCGGGCCGTGCACCGGATCGCTGCCACCCACCTTGAGCACCATTTGCACGGTGAAGGGTGTGTTGGTCTCATCGGCGAGGAAATGACGGTAGGTCTTCTGCAAGTCGCCGGTGTGCTTTTGCGACCAATGGCAGGATTGGCAGGTTTCCTGCGCCGGACGCTGGTTCACGTTGTGCAACTGGATCGGCCGGTTGAAGTCACCCAGCACCATGTGGTAAAGCTGGCGCATGCCACTGACTTTGGTGCGGATGTAGGCGCCCGCGCCGGGTCCCACATGGCAGGCCACGCAGGCGACCCTGGCGTGGGCGGAGTGCTCGTAGGCCTTGAACTGCGGCTCCATCGGGGTATGGCAGACCTCGCCGCAGAACGAGTTGGTCTCGGTCAATTCGTAGGTTTGATAGCTGCCAAGTGCCGTTAGAAACAGGAAGCCCAGACTGCCGCCGACAAAGCCGACCAAGATCCGGCGGTCGCGCTTGCGTGCCAGGTTGACGTGCAGGATGAATTGGGAAGCCAGCTCGGGATGGCCTTTGGGGATGCGGCGGGATTCCAGAATGTAGCCCAGCAGCGCCATCGCCAAGCCGGCAAGCAGGAATGTGGGGGCCACCACATAGGCGAGAATGCCCATGTAGGGATTCGCGTGGGT